>Ga0222714_10001839_pt1 | contig 23448 bp, 20 predicted proteins | sample C33_3DmetaG_FD_165048 | JGI IMG/M metagenome (GOLD analysis project Ga0222714, IMG submission 165048) | Estuarine water microbial communities from San Francisco Bay, California, United States - C33_3D | ecosystem: Environmental > Aquatic > Marine > Unclassified | place: USA: California...
GGTCGGCTATGGGGCTAAGGTCTACTCCGCCATCGCCATATTTGGTGTAAAAACCTACCCCGAAATCTTCTACTTTATTGCCCGTTCCGGCCACAAGAGCAGAGCGGCATTGAGCCGTGTAATACAAGGTGGCCATTCTGAGCCTCGCGCGCGAATTAGCGAGAGCCAGTTGTGTAAGCTCTGCGTCAGATCCTTTAACAACTTGTGCGGCTTTAAAGGCATCAAATGTAGCGTCTAGCTGTATCGTATGCGTAAGAATATTGGTAAAGGTTTTGCTGAGCCAATTCATGTGATTTAATCCGCGGTTGAGCTGATCATCGGCTTGATAAATCGGAAGATTAAGCAAAGTGACCTCTAGGCCCGTTAAGGCGCAAAGCGTTGAGGTGGTTGCCGAATCAATGCCTCCAGAAACGCCGACTACAAAGCCCTTGGCCTTGGCCTGTTTGGCGTATTGAGTTAGCCAGCTTACGATATGATCAGATATTGCTGAAACGTTCATGAGCCCTTTTTATGCAAAGTTAAGACTTAGAATGGGTAATTTTGAGCAAACGATTCAATATGGCTACCAGACATCAATCAGAAATCACCCTGCAGATAGAACTAGATGAAAATAAAATTCCTGAAACCCTTAAATGGACAGCCGAAGATGGCGGAGTAGAGCAAGCCGAAACTAAAGCCCTATTATTGTCTATTTGGGACCCTTCGGCTAAAGAAACGCTGAGTATAGACCTATGGACAAAAGACATGCCGGTTGATGAAATGAAATTGTTTTTTCATCAGACCCTGGTGCGTATGGCCTCAACTTTTGAAAAGGCCACCCAAGAAACTGAAGTGTCTGCATCTATCAGAGAATACGCTGCCTATTTTGCCGATAAGTTAAACTTGTACACCAATCAATAGCCTAAAGGTTTCCCCTTAGTTCGCGATTTAGTCGATCAATTTCTTGAAGTATTTCGTCGCAGCCCTGTTGGGTAGTTGAAGAGGTGATAAAGTAGGGCGGATGCGTTTCCCACAATGAGTCGGTCATTTCTTTGCAGTACGCATCTACCTTAACCTTGATGGCTCCAGGCTTCAGTTTGTCGGCTTTAGTGAAGACCATGTAAAAGGCGATCTCATTGCTAGCTAGCCACTCCATAAATTCCAAATCAATGGGCTGTGGCTTATGCCGAATATCGATGAGCACAAAAGCACAAAATAATTGAGTGCGCTTTTTGAAATAGCTGCGTATATAACTTTGAAATTCTTTCTTGGTGGATTTCGAAACACGGGCATATCCGTATCCCGGAAGGTCGACCAAGAACCAATTTTCATTAATAATGAAGTGATTGATGAGCTGTGTTTTTCCAGGTCGTGATGAGGTCTTCGCCAGTGAGCTGTGATTGGTAAGTGCGTTGATAAGCGAAGATTTACCCACATTAGATCGGCCAATAAACGCGTATTCAGGCAACGGTTGAGAAGGGCACTGTTCTACTGATGAATTGCTCATCACGAACTTTGCCGAGTGAATTTTCATACCAATGGGTTTTACAATTGGCGTTTTTTAAGCCAAGCTTCTAGCAGTCTATTGAATTCTTCAGGATGTTCCATCATCGGTGCATGCCCGCAGCGATCAACCCAAAAGAGTTCGGAATCGGGCAACAGCTTGTGAAATTCTTCGGCTACTTCGGGAGGGGTAACCTTGTCGTTTCTACCCCAAATAATACAGGTAGGAGTCTTGATTTTTGGCAAGTCTTTGGCCATATTATGACGAATAGCACTCTTGGCAATAGCTAAGGTCTTAACGAGCTTACTTCGATCGTTGACAAGGTCAAAGACCTCGTCAATAATTTCTTTAGTGGCCACTTCTGGATCGTAAAATACTTCTTCAGCTTTCTTTTTGATGTATTCGTAATCTCCACGCTTTGGATAGCTGTCTCCCATGGAGTTCTCGTATAGCCCAGAGCTTCCGGTGATAACTAAGGCCTTGACGTTTGAAGAGAACAATTTCACGTGAAGTAATCCAATGTGTCCGCCTAGCGAATTACCTAGCAAGATTACATCGGAAAGTCCTAAGTGTTTAATAAAGTCGTCTATGTATTCTGCAAATGACTTAACGGTAGTCTTGAGCAGTGGCAACTCATAGAGTGGTAAAACCGGAATAATAACGCGGTAATTCAGCTGTGAGAAGTGGGTAACTACGGCGGAAAAATTGCTAAGCCCCCCCATTAGCCCGTGCAGAATAATAATAGGAGTGCCTTCGCCTTGATCTAGATACTGAAACTCACCGGTACTCTTAGTCTTCTGACCTTGCTGCATACTGTGGGATTGCAAAGCCCAAATATAGAAAATTAGCACAACTACACTATTGGGGATAACTTTCTTCAAATTGTGGATAAAAGTGTCTAAAAGTGTCTAAAAGTGGAGATATAACCCCTATATTTGAGGGGTATATCAGTGAGTATGACCCATTTAATCGGACAATACGAGTGCAAGGCAGATGCTAAGGGGCGGGTGAATATTCCGTCTACCTTGATGTCTCAGTTATTTCCGATACTCGACAAGGGTTTTGTTTTAAAGCGTTCCGTCTTCCAGCAGTGTCTTGAGTTTTATCCTAAGCAAGCCTACGACGAACTGATGACTAAGATTCTGGCCAAAAATCAGTTCAGCAGAAACTACGATACATTCTTAAGAAACTTTCTTGCCGGCTCGCAACAGATCAATCTTGAGGAGCACGGACGACTTCAAATCCCTAAAGCCTTAATCTCTTTTGCGTCTATTAACAAAGAGGTGGTACTCGCCTCTGCGATTAATCGCATTGAGATTTGGGATAAAGTAAAGTATGAGGCTGTGTTGACTGAAGGGCAAGACATATACGCTGACCTAGCTGAATCTATATTCTCTGATGACACAAACCTATCATAGTCCGGTTTTACTTAGTGAATGTGTCGAGGCGCTATCGATACGCCCCAACGGCACCTATGTAGACCTGACTTTTGGAGGCGGCGGTCATTCACGAGCTATTCTTGAAAAATTAGGTGCCTCAGGTAAGCTTTTTGCCTTTGATCAAGATGCAGATGCTCAGCAAAATGCCTTAGATGATACGCGATTTACGTTGATCGCCTCAAACTTTAAGCACCTCAAAGCGCAACTTCGTTTTTTCGGCTGTACCTCTGTCAACGGTGTGTTGGCAGACTTTGGTGTTTCATCGCATCAATTTGACACCGCAAAGCGCGGGTTTTCTACGCGATTTGATGCACCTCTTGATATGCGAATGAGCGCACAAATGAAAACTACAGCTGCTGACGTGGTCAATACTTATTCGGTAGATGCACTTGCCCAGTTGTTCAGAAAATACGCCGATCTGAAGAATGCCTTTTCGATTGCAAAGGCTATCGAGAAGCGCCGGCAATCAGGTGCTATAGTCACCACATTCGAACTGCTAGAGGCGGTCGAGTCTGTGCTGTATGTGCCCAAGCGCAATCAACAGAACGCACAAGTCTTTCAAGCTATCCGCATTGAGGTAAATCAAGAGCTTGAGGCCATTGAGCAGATGCTTGTCCAATTAATCGATGTTGTTGAGGAGGGCGGTCGTGTCGCGCTTATGAGCTATCATTCGTTAGAGGATCGCCTGGTAAAAAATTTCATAAGAGCCTCACGGGTAGACGGTCAAATCGAAAAGGACTTCTACGGTAACCCAAAACTGTTTTTCAAAAAGGTGGGCCAGCCGATAGAGGCTTCCGAAGAAGAGCTGCGTTTGAATCCTAGGTCTAGAAGCGCGGTGCTTCGGGTCGCAGAGCGCGTAAAAAACTTGTACAAGGAGTCATGAAAAACTGGTTTGTAGAGTTGTTTAAGGGGAGCCTTTTGGTTAGTGAAGACGCAGCTAAAAATTGGCGCTTCATCTTCTTTGTCTTTTCGCTTTTTGCCCTCATGATTTATGCTGCGCATAGTGCAGACCAGAAGGTGGTTCGCATAGACACCCTGAGCAAACAGCTTCAGGGGCTTAGAAATGAGCATATTGAGGGCCGCCGTGCGGTTCAGCAGATTCGATTGGAGTCTTCTATGAAAACGAGTTTAGAGGGAAAAGGGTTGCGCCCATCGGTGGTTCCGCCAGTTAAAATAGTAGTGAATTAATATGGATCAAAAAGTAACAACAATGATGAGGCGCCTGCTTTTAGTAGCGGCTTTTATGTTGCTCTTTGGTGGGCTCATCTCGTACAAACTGTTTCAAATTCAGTGGGTTGAGAAAGACGAGCTGAAGCATTCTGCACTTTACGATAATCGCAAGCTCGAGCCAATTGAAGCGAAAAGGGGCTCGATATACTCAGTCGACGGAGCTCTTTTAGCCACATCGGTGTCTTCGTATTCGGTGCATTTTGATCCTACCGTGTCTAGGGGCGATCTGTTTGAGAATGAGATCGGATTGCTATGCGATTCACTGGCGCAATTGCTCGATAGAGATGCTAGGGGGCTAGAAGCGAAGTTGAGAAGAGCGCGCCAAGAAAAAGACCGCTATGTGCGAATTGCCTCCAATCTAGACTACGGAGACTACAAGCGCCTTGAGCGTTTTCCACTCTTTCAGCACGGCAGAGGCAAAGGAGGGCTGATTGTAGATTCAAAGGTTACCCGAAAAAAACCGCTAGATCCGTTAGCTTCTCGTTTGGTCGGCTACTACTTAGACGAGGGAACCAAAACCTATCGCGTTGGTCTTGAAGGCGGTTTCAACGATCACGTACTTAAAGGAGAAGACGGTCTTCGAGAGGTGCAACGCATTCAAAAAGGGCTTTGGAAACCCGTTAATCTAGACAATACCAAAGAGCCTAGAGATGGGTACGACTTGGTTACTACTATTCACAGCAACATCCAAGACATCACCCATTCTACCTTAAGTCAGGTGCTGAGGCAGTATCGCGCCGAGCGCGGTCTGGCCGTTGTTATGGATGTTAAGACAGGAGCCATTCGGGCCATGTCTAATTTGAACATGAACCCTGACTCGACCTACAGCGAGACCTACAATGCGGCAGTAGCCGATTTGTATGAGCCGGGTTCAACCTTTAAACTCATGTCACTCATTGCGGCCTTAGAAGATAAAAAGGTAGACACAGCCACCACCTTTCACGCAAAATATGGTCAATACAAAGTCTACGACAAGTACATATACGATTCTCGCAGGGGCGGATACGGTGCCATAAACTTAGCCACCGCCTTTGCCGTTTCTTCGAACACCGCCTTTGCTGAAATGATCAACGAGGGCTACAAGGGAAGTGCGCAGGCTTTTGTGAATCGACTCTATTCCATGAAACTGCACGAGCCTTTGGGTTTGCCCATTGAAGGTGAGCAAGCTCCCTTAATTCGCTATCCGGGCGACAAAGGCTGGTCAGGTCTTTCTCTGGCTTGGATGTCTCATGGGTATGAGCTGCTCATGACGCCTCTGCAAGTGCTTGCATTCTATAATGCGATTGCCAACGACGGTCGGTATATTAAGCCGCGTTTTGTCGCTGAGGTAAGGCGTGGAAATCAGGTAGTGCGCAGTTTTGACACAGAGGTGGTACATCCGTCTATAGCCAGCACGAAAACGGTGAAAATCGCCCAGCGCCTGCTTGCTGATGTAGTCGAAAAGCCCTACGGAACTGCCCATAAGCTTTACGATAAGCATTTTCCGATCGCCGGAAAAACGGGTACCGCTCAGATAAACTATCAGTTGGGCAAAGAAAATGTCGACTATGTTTCTTCATTTGTTGGATACTTTCCGGCGGACGCTCCGCGCTATTCGTGCATTGTAGTGGTTCATCGTCCAGATAAGAACGATAAAATCTACGGAGCCGATGTTGCCGGTCCAGTTTTCAAGTCTATCGCACAGAAAATTTATGCGACCTCTCCCTTTGTTGATCAAGTGCGCCTAGAAACGCAGCTTACCCAGTCGCCAAAGGCACCTGAGCAAAAGCCACTAGTGAGTGTAACCCCATTGCTCACTTCTGAAATTACGCAAGCTGAAATTGCCATCAAATGAAGACACTGAAAGAACTGTTGTATAAAGTTGCAATTAATGCGGTTTCGGGATCAACCGAAAGGTTGATTAGCGGCGTTGCAGCAGATTCACGCAACTGCGCTCAGGGTTCTTTATTTGTAGCCATAAAAGGTGGGCGCATTGATGGTCATCAGTTTATTGACGAAGTGCTTGAAAATGGAGCGGTGGCCGTAGTTTGCCAACATTTGCCAGAAACCTTAAAGGAAGGAATAACCTACATTCAGACTGAAAATCCACGCGCTGCTCTTTCGAGGGTAGCCTCAAATTGGTTTGAAAACCCATCGTCTTCGATAAAAGTGGTTGGTGTTACCGGTACCAACGGAAAAACCTCGGTAGCTACCTTGCTACACGAGACGGTTCGACTCATGGGCTATGATGCCGGATTGGTTTCTACCATCAAGATATGCTATGGCGATCAGGTGTTTAATGCCACACACACGACTCCAGACCCTTTAGTGATTCAGTATCATTTGGCGCAGATGCGCGATCAAGGCTGTTCGTTTTGTTTCATGGAGGTCAGCTCACATGGCATTGATCAAGAGCGTCACCTTGGCATTGACTTTCAGGGTGCGGTATTCACTAATCTCTCTCACGACCATCTCGATTACCACAAGACCTTCGCGGCCTATCGCGATGTCAAAAAACGCCTGTTCGATCAGCTCGAACCGCGCTCTTTTGCGCTGGCCAACGCTGATGATAAAAACGGGCGCTATATGCTCCAAAATTCGAAGGCGCGTATGCATTTCTACGGCCTTAAAACGATTAGTGAGTTCAAAGCTCAGGTATTAGAGAATCAGGCCACAGGTATGTTGATGCGTATAGAAGATAAGGAGCTTTATACCCCTCTTCACGGTGCATTCAACGCCTCAAATCTGTTGGCGGTATACGCCGTGTGTGTATTGTTGGGCTTTGATAAAGATGAGGTTGCTGTTGCCATGAGTCAGCTGAAACCTGTAGAGGGTAGGTTCAACGTGGTCATGGGATCCGATAAAGTAATGGCTGTAGTTGATTTTGCCCACACCCCAGATGCACTAAAAAATGTCTATGAGGCTATCGCTCAATTGCGCACTAAAAACGAACGCTTGATAACAGTGCTAGGCTGCGGTGGAGACCGGGATCAAACCAAACGCCCAGATATGGGAAAAATAGCTGCAGAACAGAGCGATGTGGTGATTTTTACCTCAGATAATCCTAGAAACGAAGATCCTTTGCGCATAATCGACCATATGAACGAAGGGGTTTCTGTAGACCTAAAGCGAAAGGTTCTGGTTCAGCCTGATCGATTTGAGGCACTAAAGATGGCCGTCACTTTGGCGCAACCAAATGATATGCTTTTGGTCGCTGGAAAGGGTCATGAAAAGTACCAAGAAATCGGTGGCCAGCGCTTTGAATTCGATGACTTGAAGATCGTAAAAGAACTGCTAAACGCCTAACCCTATGCTTTACCATCTATTTGATTTTCTTGAACGCAATTACCAGCTACCTGGCGCCTCGCTTTTTCAGTTCTTGTCGTTTAGAGCAGCCCTAGCCACCTTGACTGGTCTTATCATTGGATCGGTCTTTGGAAAATCAATTATTGGTTTACTGCGCCAAAAACAAATTGGCGAGCGTATTCGCGATCTAGGATTAGACGGTCAGGCCCAAAAAGCGGGTACACCAACCATGGGCGGTCTGATCATTATTGGCGCCACTCTTATTCCTGCTTTACTCTTTACTAATCTCACCAATGTATATATACAATTACTCATTCTTACTACAGTCTGGATGGGTAGTATAGGATTTATAGACGACTACATCAAGAAATTTAAAAACGATAAAGACGGCTTAAAGGGCGTCTTTAAAATTATTGGCCAAGTTGGGCTTGGTGTAGTGGTGGGAGCAGTACTTTATTTTCACCCGCAAGTCACTTTAAGGGAAGAATCTGTAGGGGTATCGTTAAGAGAGAGCGTCGAGGTGAAGTCGGTTAAAACCAACCTTCCGTTTTTTAAAAACAACGAGCTTGATTACGCCGATTTTTTGACTTTCTTCTCTGAAGACTGGGCTCAGTATTCTTGGGTGGTCTTTATTTTGGTGGTCATCTTTATTATTACCGCGGTTTCGAATGGGGCCAATCTGACAGATGGTATTGACGGATTAGCAGCGGGTTCATCGGTAATCATAGTTCTCACGCTATTGCTTATGGCTTGGGTATCGGGTAACGTGTTGTTTGCGGATTACCTGAATATATTCTACCTGCCGCGAGTGGGAGAGGTGGTGGTATTCTCGGGCGCTTTTATCGGCGGACTCATCGGTTTTTTATGGTACAATGCCTATCCAGCGCAGGTATTTATGGGAGATACCGGAAGCTTGACTATTGGAGGTCTAATCGCCGTAATTGCACTTATAGTGCGAAAAGAATTGCTTATTCCAGTGCTTTGCGGGGTTTTCTTAGCCGAATCGTTATCGGTGATGAGTCAAGTCGGATACTTCAAATACACCAAAAAGAAGTTTGGAGCGGGTAAGCGAATCTTTTTGATGGCTCCGCTGCATCATCACTATCAGAAGAAGGGATATCACGAAAGTAAAATTGTCACCCGATTCTTAATCGTAGGCATCTTGCTTGCAGTTCTCAGTATAGTCACCCTTAAAATTCGTTAATGAGTCGTTCTAGATACATAGTGGTTTTGGGTGCTCAAGAAAGTGGAGTAGGTGCTGCCATTTTAGCCAAGCAGCTTGGAGATCGTGTTTTTGTAAGTGATAAGGGCGCAGTTAATACCCATTACGAGGGGCTTATGCGGCATTATGAAATAGAATATGAGACAGGTGGTCATAGCTGGGACCGCTTGAAGCAAGCCGATCTAGTAGTTAAAAGCCCAGGTATTCCAAATGACGTGCCTGTAATTAAAAAGTTTGAGGCAGCTGGCATACCGGTAGTTTCTGAGATCGAGTTTGCGTTTAAGCACACTCAAGCCGAAATTGTGGCTATCACCGGCACTAACGGTAAAACCACTACGGCGGCCCTCACTCATAAGATTCTCGAAGACCATCAACTCGATGTTGCCTTAGGAGGAAACATCGGAGACAGCTTTGCCCGAATGTTGGCTACCAAACCACAGGCCCTATATGTTCTCGAGGTGAGTAGCTTTCAGCTTGACCATATTAAAGACTTTAGGCCTCAGATTGCGGTGATTACCAATATTACTCCAGATCACCTTGACCGCTACGGCAATGATTTTTCGTCATACATCGATGCCAAGTTTAGGATTTGCATGAATCAGACCGAAAAAGATTATTTCATCTACGATGCCGATTGTCAGATCATTCAACAGCATTTAGAGGCTAGTGTGCATGAGATCCGGGCCACACAACTGCCCTTTAGCGTGAAGAAGAAATTGACTCAAGGGGCCTATTTAGATCAAGACAAAATGATTATGAACGTGAACAATCAAACTATTGAAATCAACACTTCGGCGGTTCCGGTCGAAGGCCTACACAACTTGAAAAATGCCATGGCTGCCGGAATGATTGGCATGCTGAAATCTATACACAAGGAGGCCATTCAGCAAAGTATAGAAGGCTTTACAGGTATACCTCACCGCATGCAGGTCGTCGAGGAATTTTCGGGTGTGCGCTTTATCAACGACTCGAAAGCTACTAACGTTAACGCTACCTATTTCGCCTTAGAGTCGGTTAAGCGTCCGGTAGTTTGGATCGCTGGAGGGGTAGATAAAGGAAACGATTATCAAGACCTCATGCCGCTAGTGCGTGAAAAGGTAAAGGCTATAATCTGCTTGGGTATTGATAATGCAAAACTGGTAGATACTTTTTCTCGTGTAGTAGATCAGATGGTAGAGGTCACTTCAATGAGTGATGCCATAGCACAGGCCATGCGATTTACCGAGCGCGGAGACACGGTATTACTCTCACCGGCTTGTGCCAGCTTTGACTTGTTCAGAAACTACGAGCACCGAGGAGAAGAGTTTATTAAAACGGTTAAGGCCATAGACTAAATGAAACTGTTTAATCTGCTTAAAGGAGACAAAACACTGTGGGCGATTACATTGCTGTTGGCCCTGTTCTCTTTTTTGCCCGTATACAGCGCGGGTACTCAGATTAGCGTTGACGAGGGCGTTTCAGTGATACGCACATTGCTCTTTAAGCATATGTTTTTACTCCTGGCCGGATTCTTTCTGATCTACCTCACCCATAAGCTGGCCATAGAGCGAATCGCTGTCTTAGGATGGTTATTTTTTATTCCGGTGGTAGCACTTTTGGTCTATACCTTAACCATGGGTAACTCTATAGGCGGAGTGAGTGCCAATCGTTGGGTTCGCGTTCCGCTGATCAACATGAATTTTCAGCCCTCAACGCTGGCACAAGTGGTACTTATGGTGTGTATCGCTAGCTACTTAGCTAAGAACAAAGCACGTACGATCAGGTTTTCAGAAAGCATATTACCCCTTTGGATTCCAATAGGGCTTACCGTTTTATTGGTCTTTAGTCAGAATTTTTCTACGGCGGCCATCATTGGACTTATGGCTTTTGTGTTGTGCTTTATTGGCGGATATCCGCTGAAGTACCTTATAGGCATTTCACTAGCTCTTACTGCAGCTGCCGCTTTATTCTTGACCGTTTTGATGAAGTCGCCTGAGTCTATACCCTCTGATCGCGCGGTCACCTGGAAGAACCGGGTCGAAACCTTTTTGAATCCGGAGACAGCTTCTGCTGATAGTCGACACCAAATCACCTTGGCTAAAATAGCCGTTGCTGAGGGAGGGATTTTCGGAAAGGGTGCCGGCAAAAGCGTAGTTAAAAATCGTATATCGCAAAGCACTTCAGACTTCATTTACGCCATAATTGTAGAGGAATATGGCCTTGTGGGAGGGCTGATCTTATTGCTATTGTATGTCGTTTTTTTGATTCGAATCGTGGTCATAGCACATGCGGCCGAGGCCGTTTTTGCAAAGTTGTTAGTGGTCGGACTGGGTATACCCATAGTGTTTCAGGCACTGTTGAACATGGCTGTGGTAGTTGAATTGGTTCCGGTCACCGGCCAACCCCTTCCTCTGATTAGCATGGGGGGTACTTCTATATGGATGACGTGCATAGCCATAGGTATTGTGCTCAGTGCCGCTCAACATAAACCAAAAAAAGTATCGGTATCATGAGTTACTCCTTCATTTTATCTGGAGGCGGTACGGGGGGGCATATCTATCCGGCCATCGCAATTGCCGATGCGTTGAGAGCAGCATATCCTGATTGTGCCGTCTTGTTTGTTGGTGCTAAGAATAAAATGGAGATGGTGAAGGTTCCTCAAGCCGGATACGCCATCGAAGGACTAAACATTACCGGATTAGATCGAAAATTGAGCATTCGCAACTTGTGGCTTCCCTTTAGATGGTGGTTGAGCACGGAGCGCTCCTATGAAATTCTGCATACGTTTAAGCCCGATTTGGTGATAGGCACCGGCGGATTCGCTAGCGCACCTCTGCTGTATGCAGCCTCGCGCAAAAAAATTCCGTTTGTGCTGCAAGAACAAAACGCCTATGCCGGTCTGGTGAATAAATGGCTGGCCCCTAAGGCTAAAGTTGTCTGTGTCGCTTACGATAACATGCAGCGCTACTTTAAGAAAAGCCGCATCGAACTGACAGGAAATCCGGTGCGCCCTTCTCTGTTGAATCTATTTGCCTCCCGTGAAGAGGCGGCTAGACACTTCAGGTTAGATCCCAATCGAAAGGTTATTTTGCTAATCGGAGGAAGTCTTGGTTCTGCTCGCATGAATTCTTGGATGGCAGAATACCTGAATAGATTAACCGACAAGGGGTATCAATTGCTCTGGCAATGTGGTCCTCGCTATTTTGAGACCTATGAATTCTACGAATCTGAGCGAGTAAGAGTCACTTCGTTTATAGAGCGAATGGATCTGGCCTATGCCCTGTGCGATGCAGTAATCTCTAGGTCTGGAGCAGGTGCAGTCTCTGAATTGGCCATACTGGGTAAACCCACCCTTTTTATTCCCTCTCCTAATGTGGCTGAAGATCACCAAACGAAGAATGCTTTGGCACTTACTGAGGTAGGTGCTGCCCTGTTGCTTCGAGAAGCTGATATGAATAGGGATACCGAAATGCTCTTGCAGCAACTAGTAGACGAGGTTGATCAGCCCAGCGGTATGGGTGATCGATTCAAAGAAAGTGCGCGTCCGCACGCCGCACAAGAAATTGTTGAATTGATTAAAGAAATTCTTCATGAGCGCTAAGCAAATCTACTTTATCGGAATAGCCGGAATAGGGATGTCGGCCTTAGCTCAGCATGCTATACAATTGGGTTTTGAAGTCTCAGGCTACGATAGAAACGTCAATGATCAGACCGCACTGCTCAAGGGTATGGGGGCAAAAATCACCCAAGAGCTCAGCGATTTTTCGGTACTAAATACACTAGCCGCTGACTCGATTGTGGTGCGAACTTCGGCTGTGCCAACAGAACACCTGCACTGTCAGCAGGCGCTAAAGCTGAAGTTAAGGCTAATTAAGCGTGCTCAGCTTCTAGCCGAATTTTTGATTCCATTCAAGACTATAGCTATTGCGGGCACTCATGGAAAAACAAGTACCTCGAGCTTTTTAGCGCATTTTTTGAAGTCGTCTCCTTTGCGTTTCAGCGCATTTTTAGGAGGCGTATCTTCTGAGTTTGGAACAAACTATTTCAATAGGGGTGACGATTTTGCGGTGGTAGAAGCCGACGAGTACGACCGTTCTTTCTTAACCTTGAGCCCCGAATGCTCGGTGATCACCAATGTTGAGGTAGATCACTTAGATTGTTATGTTGACTTAAACGACTTAGAAGAGACCTTTCTTCAGTTTCAGCAGCAGACGCGCTCGAACTGTATCGTGCATGACTCACTTTCAGCCGCATTCAGCGGACTTAGATATGGATTAACCGAGCAGGCAGATTACCGCATAACCCCAATGCAATCGACTACCCATCTCGATAGTTATCAGTTAAAGACCCCCAAAGGAAATTATGAGATTAAATTAAATACGGTGGGCCTGCACAACGCGCTTAATGCTGTAGCTGCATTCGCTGCTGCTGCTCAATTTTGCGATGAAGCCCAGCTGATTTCTGCTTTTGAGACACTCCCGCAAATTCAGCGACGTTTCAATGTCGTAGTGCAAGAAAAAGAGCGATTGTATTTAGATGATTATGCACATCATCCGAGTGAGCTAAAGGCCTTGCATGACTTTGCTCGTGCCCTTGCCTCGGGTCGAAAATTAACCTTGGTATTTCAGCCTCACCTCTTCAGCCGAACGATTCAATTGAAATCAGACTTTATTAGTGCATTGGACTTATTTGATCGCCTGATTATTCTGCCGATTTACGGCGCCCGCGAGCAACCGAATTCAGCTATAAACTCAAAACAGTTGGTGAGCGAATTAGGCCAAAAGGCCATTCTCTGTTCAAAACAGGAGGTTCTCGGCTGCTTGAAACAAGAAGAACTACAGGTGTTGATCACGGCTGGCGCAGGAGATATAGCTGAACTTGTTGAACCTATTAAACAATGGATGACTGATGAATGCTTGGTTTAAGTTGTTGTTTTTGTTAAGTGCCCTCATCTTAAGCACCTTATGTTTTGTAAAAGCGCAGATCGCCTTTAGCAGGAGGCCTTATCAGGAGATCGTGGTGGCCATATTTCCGGCAGAAACCCCCTTTATTACGGCAGATACAGTTAATAAATTGTTGATACAAAAAATGAAATCCTCCTCCGCCACCCTCAAAGAAGGGATAGCTTTGAATGAGGTTGAAAACCAATTAAAGGCCCATAAAATGGTCTTTAATGCAGAGTTGTATTCCACTATTTCTGGGAAGTTAGTGGCTGAGATCGTTCAGCGTGAACCCGTGGTTAAGGTGGTGGGTAAGGAAGTGTTTTACATTGATTCCAATGCACAGAAAATGCCTCTATCGCCTTCATACACGGCCTCAGTGCCTGTGATTAAGGGAGATTTGGCAAACGAATACTTCGCTGAAGTTCGAGACGCGATAGCCTTTTTGAAGGCTCACCCGCTTTACGGCGACGACTTGATTGGGCTTGTTGAAGTCAGGGATTCGTGGTATCAATTGCTGTTGGGATCGCAGTCTATTGAGATTGAGTTGGGTGATTTGAAAAAGTTAGAAGCGAAAATGAATAATTATGCGGCCTTTATGATCAAGGCCGAAAAAGACGATTTAGTAGAACGCTACCGCAAAATAAGTCTAGCGTTCGATGGACAGGTGGTGTGCACAAAAATTTAACGGCTATGCAAGAAGTATCAACCTACTCGGTAGGGCTAGACATTGGAACAACCAAAATTGTAGCGATCATTGGGCGTCTCAATGAATATGGCAAAGTTGAAGTCCTTGGCATGGGTAAGTCAAAAAGCCTTGGGGTGCATCGCGGCGTGGTGAATAATATCACCCAAACGGTTCAGTCTATTCAGCGAGCCGTTGAGGAAGCTGAAGGTATATCTGGTTTGAAAATCTCCTCTGTAGTGGCCGGAATTGCGGGCCAACACATCCGTTCGCTACAACATTCTGACTACATCACTCGAGAGAACGCCGAGGAGGTCATTAATGAGGGTGATTTGAGACGGCTTCAACTGCAGGTGAAGAAGCTTCAGATGCTACCTGGTGAAGAGATTGTGCACGTGCTTCCGCAAGAGTACAAGGTAGATACGCAGACAGAGATCAAAGAACCGATTGGAATGTACGGAAGTCGACTGGAGGCCAATTTTCACGTAGTGGTCGGTCAAGTGGCTTCTATTCGAAATATACACCGCTGCATTGTGAGTGCCAACATTGGAGTCGACGACGTCTGCCTAGAACCCATTGCTTCTGCAAAGGCCGTTTTAAGCCAAGAAGAAAAAGAGGCGGGGGTTGCCCTTATTGATATAGGAGGAGGTACCACCGACCTAGCCATTTTTAAAGACGGCATTATTCGCCATACCTCAGTGATTCCATTTGGCGGAAATATTATCACCGAAGACGTCAAAGAAGGCTGCTCTATTATCGAAAAACAAGCCGAACTGCTCAAGGTAAAGTTTGGATCAGCATGGCCCGGTGAAAACAAAGACAATGAGGTGGTTTCTATTCCTGGATTAAGAGGGAGAGAGCCTAAAGAGGTTACGCTAAAAACGCTTTCGAAGATCATACACGCCCGGGTGGTTGAAATAATCGAGGCGGTATTTGCTGAGATCAAACGCTACGGTCAAGATGAGCAAAAGAAAAAGCTCATTGCCGGAATTGTGATTACAGGAGGTGGAAGCCAACTGAAGCACTTAAAGCAAGTGGTAGAGTACATCACGGGTATGGACACGCGAATAGGGTATCCGAACGAACACCTCGCCGGTGATTCTAGCGATGAAATTGCCAGCCCACTTTACGCGACTGCGGTAGGTTTGTTAATGGAAGCCATTGAAATTCAGCAGATGAAGGACAAAGAACGTCGTGCAGTGGCAGAACCTGAGCAGACAGAAACTCCGCCCGAGCAGCCCACACCCAAAAAGAGCTTTGGAGGCCTGTTTGGAAAAACCATGAACCAAATAAAGAACGTCATAGACGACCTATCCGAATAAAAACGCACAAAATTCCAATTATGAGTCAAGACTTTGAATCCATCACATTTGATCTTCCCAAGCACAAGAGTAACGTCATTAAAGTCATCGGTATTGGTGGTGGAGGCGGAAACGCGATCAATCACATGTACCGCGAAGGGATCAATGGTGTAGATTTCGTGATCTGTAATACAGATCGTCAGGCCCTAGATAACAGCCCTGTGCCCAATAAGGTGCAATTGGGGATTTCTCTGACTGAAGGACTCGGTGCTGGCGCAAATCCTGAAATCGGTGAACAGGCAGCGCTAGAGTCGTTAGACGAAATTAAAGGCCTTCTAGAGACCAATACCAAAATGGTATTCATCACTGCGGGCATGGGTGGTGGAACAGGAACAGGTGCTGCTCCCGTAATTGCAGGATTATCTAAAGACTTAGGAATACTTACGGTTGGTATTGTAACCATTCCGTTTAAGTTTGAGGGAAATACCCGACACGCTCAGGCTCAGAAGGGTATTGATCGACTGCGCGCCTGCGTAGATTCGCTCATTGTGATTAATAACAATAAGCTTAGAGAGATCTATGGCAATCTCGGATTTAAGTCTGGTTTCGGAAAGGCAGATGAGGTGTTGGCCACTGCAGCCAAAGGCATAGCCGAGGTCATTACTCACCACTACCTTCAAAACATTGACTTAAGGGATGCCAAGACCGTGCTGTCTAACAGCGGAACGGCCATTATGGGTGCTTCTAGAGAGTCTGGCGAAAACCGCGCGTTCAAGGCTATTTCGAATGCCTTAGACAGCCCTCTGCTCAACGACAATAAGATTAAGGGTGCTAAAAATGTACTCTTACTCATCGTTTCGGGCACTGAAGAAATTACACTCGATGAAATTGGAGAGATCAATGACTTCATTCAACAAGAGGCCGGATACAATGCAGATATAATAATGGGTGTCGGTGAAGATGCTAATCTTGGAGATCAAATATCGGTTACCGTAATCGCAACCGGATTTAACCTAGACCAGCAAGACTACATTGTTAGCCATGAGACCCAGCGCATCATTCACACGCTAGATGGAGAGACCGAACCGGCCATCACCTCTTTGGGATTTGATACCAGTGAAGAGATCCGTTCAATCGAGGTCAAAGAAGAAGCAGTAGCAGCTGTCTCTGAGCCTTCATTTTATTCAGAAGATGCCAATACCCAAGAGGATGAATCTGAAGAAACGCCTGAGCGTATCGTTCACACGCTAGACTTTGATCTAGATGAAGAGCCTGATTTTATTCAAGAAGTGCAAGAGCCCACGATTGATTCCGATTCTCAAGAGGTAGATTTTTCGTTGTTTGAGCAACACGATCAAGTTGAGTCTGATTTCGAAGCCCTGCGAAATGTCGAAGTCGAATATGAGACCGTTTATGGGCACCAGGAGCAAGTGCTAGATCACGACGCGCATGAAGATTTCACCATAATTGATACCACCGAGTTGCTTAGAAATATAGAAGTGATAGCTGAGGAGGTATGGTCGAGTAATACAGACGATTACGGTGATTTCGCCTTCGAATTACCTCTTGTGGTCAATAATGAAGACAGCGATTCAGAAGAACAACCCAGAACGGTGGTCTTTGATTTAAATGAGCCGATTGAAGAGCCCAAGGCAGACGTACCTGAAGCCACTAATGAAACAACAGTAAGCCAGAAGATAAAGACGATCAGTGCTTATGAACTGGATTTCGATGATGACTTTGAACAGGGAATGACGCTAAAGACAAAAGAAGTTGAAGAAACGGTTACCTCATTTTCCGCCAGCCAAGAGCCCAGTCAGGTTTCAGCAGAGCCTACTACTGCTCAGAGCAGTCCGTATGAAATGAGTCTGAGTGAGACTCAAGAAATTTTGGCTGCGCGCAAAGAGCAACGCATTAAGGTCTTTAAAGAGTTTAATCATCAATTCAACGCCAAGACAGCTAAAATTGAAGATTTTGAGAATGTTCCGGCCTATAAGAGAGCGGGAGTATCTTTTGATGAAATCCCTTCGGATGCCAAAGTGTCTCGTACTACTTTAAGCGACGACAGCAACGGAAATCAACAGATTCGTTCGAACAACTCTTTTTTGCACGACAACGTCGATTAAAAGTCAAAGACCAGCCCTATGCTGGGAATGAATTGTCCGTCTACCTGCTCTAAAGCGGTGAGCGATAGAGGCTGAATTATAGCTCCGTTTTGGTCTCTAGTAAGCCCGTATTCTGGAGGGGTTGGTATCTGGCTTGATAATAGGTTTTGAATCTCAAAGAAGAGATTAAAGCTACTGGCTTTAAAGTTCCACTTTTTGTCTATACGCAGGTCGAGCTGGTTGAACACCCCCAATTCGTTAGTCGCTAACCCGAGTTGCTGGTAGTCTAGTACGATTTCGGGATAGCGCTCTAGAGTAGCCCCTTGATCTACAGGTGCAAAAGGAGTAGGTCCGCTGAGCCTAAAGCGCGAACTAATTTCCCAGTTTCGTCCTAGCTTATATCCTCCTGTAAATGAACTAAGGTGACGGCTGTCCCAAACCGATCTTAAGTATTGATCGGTATTTAATCCTGAGAATTGACTGTAAAAAAAGGTGTACGAGAAAATGCCGTAAAAGCGATTCGTTAGCTTTTGTTGGTATAAAAACTCCAGGCCGTAAGAACGTCCTTTTCCAGTGCTTGTGATGGCTTCGTTGCCAAGTACCTCAAAACCAGCACCTTTATTGGCCAAAGAAACTTGATCCACTACTGAAACTGGATAGTCTGAATACTGCTTCAGAAAAGCCTCAACAGAGAATAGGGTAGAAGGGGTTTGGTAGTACTGAACACCAACGACATAATGGTTGGCTTGGGTATAGGGGTTCTCAGCATTTACAAATGCACCGTTTTCTTGGAAACCAAGGGCGGTGTAGGGTAGAATTTTGAAATACCTGCCCAAGCTGGCGCTTAACTTTAATTGCGGGCTGAGCGAATAGCTCAGCGAGGCTCTTGGCGAGAACTGACTGAACAATCCGTTACCCGTGAAACTGTCAGCATCTATACGTAAGCCAGCCGAGAGCTCTAGTTTTTCGTTGATCGTGGTAGAGAAGTTGGTGAAGGCTCCGTATTTCAGAAAGTCGAGTTGGGTGTTGTAAACCGTATTGATGGCAGCGATCTGGGTGTTATTTTCATAAGTTGAATGCTGCAGGTTTAGACCGCTGAACCACTTTAGGTCTCCTATGAATTGAGTGTGATGCAGGCGGAACTTAGTTTCTGCCTCGAGAGCATCGTTTAGAAAGAGTATACCTTCTTGGTTTTCTGAGTCACTGTAGCGCGTAAATTGATTATTTAAACGGTTATGGCTTAGGGTTAATTGTAATACCCCGGGCTTATCTTTAAACAAGTGCTTCCAGCTTAGTCCGATTACATGCGAGTTCTGATCGATAAATGGTGCCTGTTCAAGCTGGGCTTGCCGCTCGGCATCAAATGTCTGCGGAGCCTCAACCGTAAAATCGTCAATGGCCCCAATACCGATTAGGGCGATCGTGTTGCGCTCATCGATCTTGTGGTCGATTTTGTACTGATAATCCCAATAATTGGGCCTAAATGGAAGGCCAATAAGTTCGAATAAAAACTGAAGATAACTTCTGCGCACCGAGCCTATAAAGGTGGTCTCGCTCTTGTCATTAATTTGAATAGGCCCATCAAATGTAAGAGCGGTCTCGCTAGCACTTACGCGGATATTTCGATTCCATTCAGTGCGACTGCCTTTGCGCTGGTTGAATTGGAGTACTCCAGATAGTGGATTGTCGTATTGCGCTCCAAAACCCGATGCAGAGAGGGTGACGCTTTCAATAAAGGAGACGTTGATCATACCTACAGGGCCTCCGGCACTCCCTTGTGTGCTGAAGTGATTGATATTAGGTATTTCTACTCCGTCTAGGTAATACACACTTTCATTTGGTGCTCCTCCGCGGATGATCAGATCGTTCCTGAAACCTCCGACTGAAGGCGATACACCCGGTAGGGTCTGTGCGACCTGTACAACATCGTTATTGCCTCCTGGATAGGTCGCTAGTTCAACAGCCGAGAGCGTTTGAGTTGAAAGTGGCGTTTCTTTGGGTCGTGAAATTCGATTCTGTAGGTCAAGTACTACCCCTTCAAGGGCTTCAACCTTTTCGAGAAGCGTGAAGTTATAGCTCTGGGTTCCTTTGGATTTTACCAGCACGTTAAAGAGTGTTTGTGCCTGATAGCCCAATGCGGATGCGGTCAGATTGTACGACCCCGGACTGAGCGGCTCTATGGTGTAATAGCCGTCTAGGTCAGTTTGAGCACCAATTTGGGAGCCTTCGATAAATACGGATACCCCACTAATCGGATAGCCCAATTCGTCAATTACTCTACCTCTTAGATAACCTGAACTTTGCGCAGATAAGCAAAGCGTACCCAAAAAAAGAATTAGGGTGATAATGTAAATGTGTCTGAATGAGGATCTCATAGCTGGCGCAAAGATAGTCAACTGCTTTTCAACCTCCCACGTTTTCGGATTAGTGCGACGCCCTGACGGCGTCGCCCTGATCCTCTGGCGCTCCGTAGTCTAAATCAAAAAAATGCCACTGCTCACGCAGCCACTGTTTTTTATGCGCTCTGCCCTTACACAAGCAAGCTTGCGACGGCCATCGCACATAAAAAACGGGCACCCCATGGTGCCCGCATTTTTTGATCCTTAAGTGACCGCGGGAGGATTCGAACCCCCAACCCTCAGAGCCGAAATCTGATATTCTATCCAGTTGAACTACGCGGCCGTTCTTTATTATCGCTGCAAAATTAAACCAACGATTGAGATAAGCGTGAAAAAAATAAAAACGACTTTTATTAAAGTGGCCAATGAGCCTAACTAAGGGATGCCTTCACCAATTGTGCAATAAGTTTACCTTCTGCACGACCAGCTGCGCGCTCATTTACCAAGCCAACCACTTTACCCATGTCTTTCATGCCAGTTGCTCCAGTTTCAGCTATACAATCGGCGATTAGTTGGCCAAGAGCTTCCTCGCTTAATGGTGCTGGCAAGAAGGTTTCGATGACGGCAACCTGAGCCAATTCGGGATCTGCAAGGTCTTGCCTTCCCTGTTCAGCATAGATCGTCGCACTGTCTTTTCGCTGTTTGACCAGTTTTTGAAGCAACTTGATTTCATCTTGCTCGCTAATGGGCGCTGATCCGGCTTCAGATTGCTGAAGTAGAAGGGCCGATTTTATGGCTCTTAGCGATTCTAGTGCGACGGTATCTTTGGCTTTCATGGCCGTCTTCATGGCGTCCATGACCTGATCTTGTAGACTCATAGTGACTATAAATTATACAGTGGTAAAGTTAGTGATTATGCGTGTGCTTCTCGCTGCATCTCGATATGATCGCAAATGCGCTCAGCGTGTTCTCTAGAATTTTCAATGAACCACCGATTGGTTTTTAATCCGCCTAAGACAACTCCGGCCAAGTAGAGTCCAGAAACAGAAGATTCCAGGGTTTGCTCGTCGTAGATTGGAGTCTTATTGGGGTCTTGGTCTACGGTGACTCCGATTCGATTCAAAAAATCGTAATCGGGTTGGTAACCGGTCATCAGTAGCACGAAATCGTTGGCTAAGGTGATCGATCCGTTTGCAGTACTAATGAGCACCTGATCGTCTTGGATTTCTTCTAGGCTGCTTTCGTAATAGGCGCTAATTGACTGGTCTTCAATTCGGTTGATGATTTCGGGACGCACCCAGTACTTAACGCGTTCTCCTATAGACGGGCCGCGCATGACCATGGTTACCTGGGCACCGGCTCTGTAGCACGACAAGGCCGCATCAACGGCTGAATTGTTTCCTCCAACAATAAGCACTTTCTGATTGGCGTAAAAATGGGCTTCTTCAAAGTAATGTTTTACTTTATGCAATTCTTCCCCTTTAATGTTAAGTTTATTGGGGATGTCGAAGAATCCGGTGGCGATGATGACAGCATTACTGCGGTAACTAGACTTAGAGCTATTCACGATGAATTCGCTACCTGATTTTTGAATCTGTTCTACGCGTTCAAAAAGCCGAATAGCTAAGTGCTCTCCTTGGGCGACACCCCGGTAGTAGGCTAGGGCTTCATCCCTAAATGGCTTGGGCTCTTTGCTGATGAAGGGGGTATTTTTGAGAGAGAGTTTATCAGAAGAGGAGAAAAACTGCATTCCCTTAGGATAGTGGTAGAGGGAGTTTACGAGTGTACCCTTTTCAAGTACTACATAACTCAGGTTTCTAGATTTGCACTCTAGGGCGCAGGCCAGCCCTATGGGCCCTGCCCCGACTATAATTACCTCGAAGAAAGGGGATTCATGCGTCATGCAATGCTTCTATGGCTTTAGCTAAATCCGGAGCTTTAAATACGGAGCTTCCGGCCACTAAAATATCGGCTCCTGCCGCTTTTATTTGGGCTGCATTGGCGGCGGTTACTCCTCCGTCAACCTCAATTTTGGTCGAAAGCCCTTTATGATTTATTAGTGCCCTTAGCGCACTTATTTTTTCTAAGGTATAGGGTATGAAGAGTTGACCGCCGAATCCTGGATTTACGCTCATCACACAAACCAGGTCAATTTTATGCAGTATTTCAGATAGGTGACTGATGGGTGTATGCGGATTTATGGCGACTCCGGCCATTACATTGAACGACTTGATGTAGTCAATGCTGCGATCGAGATGTCTACAGGCTTCCTCGTGTACACTGATGTATTTGGGCGAGAATTTGGCGTAATCAGCAATATAGCGATCGGGGTCTTCGATCATGAGATGAATGTCGAGATCTAAGGTAGTTTCTTTCGCAACCGACTCAATAACCACTGGTCCAAAAGAGATGTTCGGAACAAACGAGCCGTCCATCACATCGAGATGTAAAAGTGTAGCCTTAGTTGAATTTAGCTGATTGACTTCACGGCCTAGGGCCCCGAAATCTGCGGCTAAGAGCGAGGGTGCAATTTCTACTGACATGAAGGCAAAGGTACAGTTTTAAGGGCTAAAAATAGAAACGCCGGCGGTAGCCGGCGTTTCCATAATCATCAATCAAAAAACGAACAGCCACGAAAACTGTAAGTGGACGAAATATACAACTATTATCCCAAATACGTTTTAAGAATTTTACTTCTTGAAGTGTGTTTTAGTCTTCGAATAGCCTTCTCTTTGATTTGGCGCACGCGTTCTCTAGTTAGATCAAAGGTCTCTCCAATCTCTTCGAGGGTCATGGAGTGCTGACCGGCAAGTCCAAAATAAAGGCGCACCACATCGGCCTCTCTTGGGGTCAACGTCTCAAGAGCCCGTTCGATTTCAGTTCGCAGCGATTCGTGCAGTAATTCTTTGTCTGGATTTGGAGACTCGCCAGAGCGCAGCACGTCGTATAGATTTGAATCTTCACCGTCAATTAAGGGGGCATCCATCGATACGTGACGCCCCGAGTTTTTGAGCGATTGCTTCACATCTTCAACGGTCATGTCCAGCTCTTGTGCAATTTCTTCTGCAGAAGGCATACGCTCATGAGCTTGCTCGAGGTGGGCAAATGTTTTATTTATTTTATTGATGGATCCGATCTTATTTAGGGGCAAACGCACAATACGCGATTGCTCGGCCAAAGCCTGAAGAATAGATTGGCGGATCCACCAAACGGCGTAAGAGATAAATTTAAATCCTCTGGTCTCGTCAAAACGCTGTGCGGCCTTTATGAGTCCTAGGTTTCCTTCATTGATGAGATCGGGGAGGGTCAGGCCCTGATTTTGATACTGTTTGGCAACAGAAACCACGAATCGAAGGTTTGCCTTGGTGAGCTTCTCTAAGGCGCGCTGGTCTCCGGCCTTTATTTTTTGTGCGAGTTCAACCTCTTCCTCAGCAGTGATG
>Ga0222714_10001841_pt1 | contig 23402 bp, 22 predicted proteins | sample C33_3DmetaG_FD_165048 | JGI IMG/M metagenome (GOLD analysis project Ga0222714, IMG submission 165048) | Estuarine water microbial communities from San Francisco Bay, California, United States - C33_3D | ecosystem: Environmental > Aquatic > Marine > Unclassified | place: USA: California...
GTATTGAAATCGCTTAAAGAAAGCGATTGAAATTATTGATTTATATAGAAAGATTTATCAGGAGATTGAAATGGCTGTGCAAAAGAGCAAGGTAACTCGCTCCCGACGTAATATGCGTCGTGCCCATGATTCACTGACCGGGCCAACGCTGTCTGTCGACAAGGCGACTGGTGAAGTGCATCGCAGACACCACGTGACCGCGGATGGCTTCTACAAGGGCAAAAAAGTCCTGGATCGCGGCGAAGAATAACCTTGAGTTCCAGCAAGCGCATAGCAATTGATGCTATGGGTGGTGATGGTGGCGTCGCAGTGACGCTGCCGGCTGCGGCGCAGGTTCTGCAGGAAATTCCCGAATTGACACTCTATCTGGTTGGAGACAACGACCGGATGGGGTCTTTTTTGTCGTCATTTCCGAGTGCTGTGCGTCACCGCCTCGAAATCGTCCATACCGACGATGCTATCGGCGACGATGCCAAACCTGCCAATGTCTTGCGAACGGGTAAACAGACGTCCATGTACAAGGCCGTCGAACTGGTGAAATCCGGTGCTGCTCAGGCCACAGTCAGTGCCGGCAACACCGGGGCCCTGCTGATGATCGGTCGGCATCTGTTGAAGACCCTGCCGGGCATACAGAAGCCGGCCCTGGTTGCCACCATTCCGGTCGCTTCGCGACGCGCTTATCTCCTCGATGTGGGGGCCAATCCGGAGTGCGACGGTCAGCAACTGTTCGAGTTCGCGGTGATGGGCTCAGTCCTGGCGGAGAGTCTGAGCGGAGAACCGGCGCGCGTCGGCTTGCTGAACATCGGTTCGGAGCAACACAAGGGGACTGATGAAGTCCAGCAGGCAGCGGCTCTGTTAGAGGCGTGTGCGGCGATCAACTATGTCGGCTTCATCGAGGCCAATGCACTGCTCGCCGGCAAGGCCGATGTCATCGTGTGTGACGGTTTCGTGGGTAATGTGACGATCAAGTCCAGCGCTGGCGTCGCCAATGTGGTCAGGAATATCGTTCAGGCGCAGATTCGCAAGCACTGGTTGAATCGCCTGTCTGCGATGCTGTCCGCGTCCCTGTTGCGGCAAATCAACGCCCAGATAGATCCGCACCGCTTCAATGGTGCGAGTTTGCTGGGGCTGCAGGGAAGTGTGGTGAAGAGCCACGGCAATGCGTCCCAGGATGGCTTCGCCCATGCCATTCGGCAGGCTGTGAAGGAAGTTGAAAACGGCGTGCCCCAATTGATCGCAAAAAAAGTAGCTGCCATCATGGCGGCAGATTGAAGCCCGAGACTCATTAGCAGAATTACGCCCGCGCCTGGCGAGTCAGCCGAGCGTCGGAATTACGACAGAAGAGACGCGCTATGCCTACATTCGGATTTGTATTTCCAGGTCAGGGATCACAAAAACTGGGACTGTTGAAAGAACTCGCGGCGGATTTTCCGCGGGTGGAAGCGACCTTTGCTGAGGCCTCCAGCGCGTTGCAGATGGACCTCTGGAGCATCGCCCAATACGATAATGGCAACACGCTCGACCAGACCCAGATTACCCAGCCAGTCCTGCTCGCCGCTGCAGTCGCGATCTGGCGTGTCTGGCAAGACCAGGGTGGCCCCACGCCTGCTATTCTCGCCGGCCACAGCCTGGGTGAATACTCCGCTCTCGTCTGTGCCGGTGTGCTCGACTTTGCCGATGCAGTCCATCTCGTGCACCAGCGTGGCCTGTTCATGCAGGACGCTGTGCCGCCGGGCACCGGCAAGATGGCCGCTATCGTCGGTCTTGAGAACGACATCATCAATCGCATCTGTGCCGAGGCTGCTGGTGATGAGGTCGTGTCCGCGGCAAACTTCAATTCTGCCGGCCAGACCGTCATCGCGGGTACCAGCGCTGCCGTCGATCGTGCCATTGAATTGTGCAAGGAAAACGGGGCCAAGCGGGCGATTCCACTGAATGTCAGCGTGCCGTCCCACTGCGCCTTGATGAAACCGGCGGCCGACAAGCTGGAAATCGTATTGCGCGAAACCCGGTTCAGCCCCGCACAGATCCCTGTTGTCCAGAACGTCAATGCACAATCGGCTGAGAGTGTCGACGCGATCCGGGCCAATCTGACGATGCAGCTCTATCAGCCGGTACAGTGGGTGGATTCCGTTCATACGCTGTACCAGTCCGGTGCCCGCAAGCTCGTCGAATGCGGCCCCGGCAAGGTGCTGAGTGGCCTGATCAAGCGCATTGAACCGGACCTCGCCTGCTTCGGCAGTGATGATAGCGCCAGCCTCGCCAGCGCCATCGCCGAGATGGGCGCTTAGAGCCAAAAACACCCAAGCAGCGTCCCGCAAGGAGTCACGATATGAACGAATCTACCCGCATTGCCCTCGTCAGTGGCGCCAGTCGCGGGATTGGCAAGGCAATCGCCCTCCAACTGGGCGCACAGGGCCTGATCGTTATCGGCACCGCCACTACCGAGCAGGGCGCAGACAGCATCACAGCGTATTTGCAGGCACACGGAATTGCTGGCAAAGGCTTGCAGGTCGATGTGGCATCCGAAGACTCGGTCGCCGCCATGATGACTCAGATTGAGCAGGATTTTGGCGTACCCACTGTGTTGGTCAATAACGCCGGTATCACGCGCGATAATCTGTTGCTGCGCATGAAGGCCGAAGAATGGTCCGCCGTGATTGAAACCAATCTGGGTTCCATGTATCGCCTCTGCAAGGCCTGCCTGAAGGGCATGACGAAGGCGCGCTGGGGTCGAATCGTGAACATCAGTTCCGTAGTTGGTTCCAGCGGCAACGCAGGGCAATCGAACTATGCGGCCTCAAAAGCCGGTATCGAGGGTTTTTCCCGTTCACTGGCAAAGGAAATCGGCTCACGCGGGATTACCGTCAATGCCGTCGCGCCGGGCTTCATCGACACGGATATGACCCGCGATTTGCCCGAAAAACAGACAGAGGCATTGCTTTCCCAAATCCCGTTGGGACGGCTGGGACAGCCCGAAGAAATTGCACAAGTTGTTGGATTTTTAGTCTCCGATGGAGCGGCATATGTGACCGGAGAGACCCTGCATGTGAACGGTGGAATGTACATGGGATAAGCGCATAAAAAACGCTAAGTTACTGAGATTGAAAGGGGTTTGCCCGAATGGGTTAAATCTGCAATTTAAGCATTACATCGCCATAAAATAGAGGTAAACTTGCGTCTCTAAAATGCCCGGTTGAAGCGCTGCGAGGCAACTGAGGTTTAGGCGAGAATCACGCTGGAAGAATTACCGCAAGAGACATTGTTTAGGAGCTAATAATAGATATGAGTAGCATAGAAGAGCGCGTTAAGAAAATTGTCTGCGAACAGTTGGGCGTAAAGGAAGAAGAAGTAAAACCTTCTGCTTCATTTGTAGAAGATTTAGGCGCTGATTCTTTAGATACCGTAGAATTGGTCATGGCTTTGGAAGAAGAATTCGAAACTGAAATTCCTGACGAAGAAGCCGAGAAGATCACCACTGTCCAGTTAGCCTGTGACTATATCAATAATCATCTGTAAGAATTAATTGATTGCAATACGTAAAAGCTACTCTGGAGCACTCTGGAGTAGCTTTTGTTTATTGGGTTACTGGCAATAATTTTTCGGGGAGAAAGCCTCGTTGAACGACAGAAAAGTAGTAGTTACCGGGCTCGGACTCATTACTCCTGTTGGCAATAATGTCGAATCCGCATGGACTGCCCTCAAGAACGGGCAGAGCGGCATCGCGCCAATCAGCCACTTTGACACGAGTGGTTTCAGCACACAGTTTGGCGGCTCAATCAAAGATTTTGATTGCAGTCTTTATATGGAGATGAAAGAAGCCAGGCGTCTCGACATTTTCATCCAATACGGCATCGCCGCAGGTGTGCAGGCCTTCAATCATTCAGGCATCGAGAATTCCAGCTGGAATCCCGAGCGCTTCGGCGTCGCGATCGGTTCCGGTATCGGCGGCATTACAAGCATCGAGGAAACCTCGTTGCAGATTCACCAGACAGGTCCTCGCAAGGTCTCTCCGTTCTTCGTTCCCGGCTCCATCATCAATATGATTGCGGGTAGTCTGTCAATCCGTTTCGGGCTACAAGGTCCGAACATCGCGGTGACCACAGCCTGTACAACAGGTACCCACAATATAGGCATCGCCGCCAACATGATCGCCAACAATCAGGCTGACGTGATGATGGTAGGGGGCGCCGAGATGGCGACTTCGCCGGTGGGCCTCGGTGGTTTCTGCGCGGCCCGTGCCCTGTCCACGCGCAATGACGATCCGGCGCGCGCCAGTCGCCCCTGGGACAAGGATCGTGATGGTTTCGTTCTCAGCGACGGGGCAGGCATCATGGTGTTGGAAGAACTCGAGCACGCGCGTAAGCGTGGCGCGACGATCTACGCCGAGGTCAGCGGTTTCGGCATGAGCGGAGACGCTTATCACATGACATCGCCCTCTGAGGGCGGAGCGGGTGCCGCCTTGTGCATGCGTAACGCTCTGCTGAGTGCAGGCATCGACAGATCAGCAGTGGACTACATCAACGCGCACGGTACGTCTACTCTGGCAGGAGACGTGGCTGAAACCCAGGCCATCAAGTCGGTGTTTGGCGACGCGGCGAAGTCGATCCCGGTCAGTTCCAGCAAGTCCATGATCGGACATCTGCTGGGCGCTTCAGGCGCCGTTGAGGCGATCATCGCCGTGCTCACTCTGCGTGATCAGGTGATTCCGCCCACAATCAACCTCGATGCCCCTGGTGAAGGCTGTGACCTGGACTACGTACCAAACACCAGCCGCGAACAACCGGTCGATGTGGTCCTCAGCAACTCCTTCGGGTTTGGCGGAACCAACGGCAGTCTGATCTTCTCGCGTTATAAGGGTTGATCTCCGTTAACTCAGGGTCAGGGCAAGCACTTGGCGACATTGATCAACGGTGTGCAAACTGAATTCCTGTCTGCGCGGGACCGCGGTCTGCACTATGGCGATGGCTGTTTCGAAACCCTGCGACTGGTCAATCACGTTCCGCTGCTGCTGAACGCGCATTTCGAGCGGCTCCAGCGCGCCTGCGCCGTATTACGAATCCCGTTCCAAGCCACGTTGCTGCGAGACGAACTCAACGCGCTGATCTCCCTCTGTCCGGCGGAGGGAGTTATCAAGATTATGGTGACGCGCGGCGAGGGAGGTCGCGGCTATCGCCCACCACCGACGACCCAACCAACCCGGCTGCTGCTCTATTATCCCTTGCCTGATGATCTCGCCAGCAAAGCCGCCGCAGGCGTGACGGTAGGCATTGGTGAGTTCCGGTTGTCGCATTCACCCGTGTTGGCTGGACTGAAGCACCTGAACCGACTGGATCAGGTGATGGCAAGCGAGCCCTGGCTGGAACCGTGTGACGAAACTCTGTGTCTCGATCAGACGGGTGCTCTCATCGAAGGCACCCGCAGCAATCTAGTGATGGTCATCGAAGACGAGCTCGTGACTCCGGCGCTCGATGGTTGTGGCGTCGCCGGCGTGATGCTGGCTGAGCTGGCTGCGCGTTTTCATCGCGACCACCGCCAGCTGGTCACCAGACGGGTAGGGCTGGATGACTTGCGCAGGGCCTCCGAAGTCTTTCTGTGCAATAGCGTCATCGGCGTCTGGCCGGTGCGGAAACTGCTGGAAAATGCTACCGTGCTGACGTGGCCAATCGGGCCAGTGAGTCGACAGGCACTTTCCTATCACGATGATCTTCTCAGTTCTGCAAGCTAGGCCACGACTGCGGCGCGTTGTCTTGAGTGTCGCCGCAGTACTCTTGTTGCTGGGCAGTACCGCGCTGTTCATTGCACGCTATCTCGATACCCCCATAGCAGCCCTGAAGGCCCCGGCGCTCATCGAAGTCAGAGCGGGCAGCTCATTCGCCCGCGTCAGTCGCGAACTCGAAGCGGCAGGTTATCTGCAACATCCGCTATTTTTTCGCCTGCTGGCGCGTTGGCGCGGCGTCGAAAACGGCATCAAGACAGGTGAGTATCAATTGCAGGCTGACCTGACGCCGCGCCAGTTATTGGAGACGCTGGTGCGCGGCGAGGTGTTGCAGTATCGCATAACACTCGTTGAAGGTTGGACTTTCGAGCAGGCGCTGAACGCACTCTGGTCCCAGGAGAAACTGACGCGTGAAATCCCTGCATTTGATCCTGAGCAGATAGCCGGGTTACTGGGTCTGGAGCAAACCAACCCGGAAGGGCAACTGTTTCCAGACACGTATTTCTATACGGCCGGAACCAGTGACCTTCAACTGTTGCGACGCGCCCATGCACGGTTGGAATCAGTGCTCGCCGCTGCCTGGGATCAACGTCTGGGCGCCTTGCCCTTGCAGAATTCCTATGAAGCATTGATCCTGGCATCGATTGTTGAGAAAGAGTCGGCCTTCGGTGCTGAACGTGGACATATTGCGGGCGTATTCGTGCATCGTCTCGAACGCGGCATGCGTCTGCAATCTGACCCCACTGTGATCTACGGGTTGGGAGCTAATTTTAACGGCAATCTGACACGGAGTGATCTTGCCGGGGAAACCCCCTACAATACGTATCGAATTAACGGCTTGCCACCGACGCCAATTGCGATGGCCGGACTGGACGCGATTACTGCGAGTCTGCATCCGCTGCCGTCAGATTATTTATACTTCGTTGCCAAAGGCAATGGGGAGCATCACTTCTCCAGTACGCTGGAGGAACACAATGCGGCAGTACGCCGTTATCAGCTCGAGACCGGTAATGAATCGAATTAGCAGGAGTCAGTAGCCCGAGTGAGAGGAAAATTCATCACCATAGAAGGCGTAGAAGGTGTCGGAAAGTCGACTAATATTGCGCACTTGAAACACTTGCTGGAATCAAACGGCATCGACTATGCAATTACTCGGGAACCGGGAGGCACGCCGCTGGCCGAAAAAATACGTGGCTTGCTGCTCGCTGTAGATGATGAGCCTCTTTCGGTATTGGCGGAGCTACTCCTCGTTTTCGCGGCACGTGCCCAGCATCTTGAACGATTCATCAAGCCACAACTGGATGCCGGCATCTGGGTGTTGTGCGATCGCTTTACTGATGCAACCTTTGCCTATCAAGGGGCAGGTCGGGGATTGGATGCGAAGACAATTGCCACACTGCAGGAACTCGTGCAGAACGGGCTGCGCCCCGATCTGACGATCATTCTTGATTTGGATCCGGTCGTGGGTATGCAGCGTGCGACAGAACGAGGAGCGCTCGATCGCTTCGAACTGGAGCAGATAGAATTCTTCCGACGCGTTCGGCAGTGCTATCTCAATATCGCGGCTCGCGAGCCGAACCGGTGCGCCGTCATTGATGCCTCCCGATCACTCGCTGAGGTTGAGAAGAGTCTGCTCTCCACCGTGCGGCAGCGACTGGATCTCAAGTGAACACCACACCCGCCAAAAACCCTGCAGGATCGGCCGTGCAGTCCTGGCAGGTAGCCGTATGGGAGCGGCTGCAACAGCAACACGACAGGGGTAGTCTGGCCCATGCGTATCTCGCCTATGGAGAACAAGGGATCGGCAAGTTCGACCTGCTGCGGCATTTCGCAAGATATCTTCTGTGCAAGTCGCCCGTTACCGGATCACTCTGCGGCACGTGCGTAAATTGTGCGCTTGCCGAGGGTGGTGCCCATCCGGACGTATTGATAGTGGCGCCGGAAGAAGGCAGTCGCGACATCAAGATTGATCAGATCAGGTCGCTCGCGGAATTTGTTGCGCGCACCAGTCACTCCGGGCTGATGAAAGTGATTGTCATCAATCAGGCGCATCAGCTGAACGTAGCAGCAGCGAACAGCCTGCTCAAAACCCTGGAAGAGCCGGCAAGCAAGACGGTTCTGTTCCTCGTGACAGAAAGGCCGGGCAGTCTGCCTGCAACTTTGCGCAGTCGTTGTCAGCGCTTGCAATTTGCAACGCCCGCAATCGGTGTCACCGCTGATTGGTTAACGGCGAAGGGGCTGACAGCGAGCGACGCGCTAACGCTTGCCACTGCCGCCGGTAGTCGCCCCCTGTATGCGCTGGCACTCGCCGAGCGTGACGGAGTGAATGGCGCACAGGATTTTCTGCGGCAACTGTCCCGACTATTGCAGAGTCAAAGTCTGTTACAGCATTGCGTTGCTGTGGCGCTCAAGCTCGGCGAAGCCGTCGCAGTTGAGTATTTGCTGCGCGCCTCGACTATAGTTATACGGAGCCTGTCCCAAGAAGAGGAGCCTGGAGATCAGGTGCTGGCAGAGGTGCTGCATAATCTGCGGGCGGCGGCAGTCCGTAAAGAAGAGCTGTTGCGCAAACTGCTCGCATTCAATGCGCTCGCAGAGCAAGCCCAGCGCGAAGTCCACGGCAGCACCAATCCCAATCCGCAATTATTGTTGGAGTCGTTGCTGTGGCAGTGGAGCAAGCTCGGGCCGGTGCGTCACTCGTCACGAGCCAGAGGCTGAGCCACTCACGCACTTCGCTGAGAGGTCGCTCGTGGCACCCTCTTCGATACTCACCATTGATATTCCTGACGCAAATGCGCTCAGGCGCATCTATATGCCTTTTCTCGAAGGTGGGGGCCTGTTTATCCCCGGTTTGCAGGGGTATGTGCTGGGAAATGAAGTCTTCCTGCTGGTTCGGCTCCCGGACAGCGACGCAAACTATCCGGTCCACGCCCGCATAGCGTGGTTCACACCCGCGACACCGGGACGGGAACGGCAGCAAGGATTCGGCTTTCAGCTTTGCGATCGCCAACACAAGCTGAAGCGCGAGATAGAAAAATTGATCGCAGGCGATGATCCGGCAGGCGTGAATTCCCTGACGCTGTAATCTGGTGTGGCGACGCTATCCGAGATAGTCGCAGACCAGCTCAGCCACATGTTCGCCGATCGCGAGGCTCGCGGTTAGTCCCGGTGATTCGATGCCAAACAGCTGGATGAGTCCTGGCAGCTTAAACGCGCTGTATTCCTGTATGCTGAAATCAGCTGCCGCCGCACCGGCAGGCACCAGTTTCGGTCGAATACCGGCATAGGCGGGAACCAGTCGGTTGGCATTGATATCAGGAAAGTACGGGGCAATAGCCTGTGCAAAATGGATGTTCTTGTGCGGATCGATTGTGTAGTTGAGTGTTTCCACATAATTGGCATCGGGGCCAAAACGGAGTTGGCCGCTGAGGTCGAGTGTGCCGTGAATCCCGAGTCCGGTGATGTGCTTCTCGGGTACCGGGTAAATCAAATGCCTGAAAGGGCTCCTGCCGGTGTAACTGAAATAGTCGCCCTTGCATAAATACAGCGACGGTATGCAGGTGGCTGGCAAACCGGCAATGCGGGAAGCCAGTGACTGTGCCTCTAACCCGGCACAATTAATCAGGCTGTCCGCGGTAAAACGATAGCTTTCCTGCTCTGTATTCCCGCCGATGCGACATTGCACCTGATAGGCGGTTGCAGTAGGTTCCACCGCATCCACGACCGTATAAGGTGCGTAATGAGCGCCAGCTTGCTGCGCGAGGTGTAACAGGCTTTCCATGTAGCGATGACTGTCGATGATGCCGGTTGACGGTGAGAGGAGGGCGGTGTGACCGCGCACGGCTGGCTCAAGTTCCTGGAGTGCGCGGAAGTCGAGCCAGCGTAAATCCTCTACTCCGTTCGCCGCTGCCTTGTCTGCGATTTGTTCCAGCTCTCCTGCTTGAGTCGTTTGCGCCACGATCAGTTTGCCGGTGCGTTGGAAGGCGACATCATGCCGGCTGCAGTGCTCATATAATAGGTGTTTGCCGCGCACGCAGAGACGCGCTTTCAGACTGTGCTGTGGGTAATAGATGCCCGCATGAATTACTTCACTGTTGCGACTGCTGGTGTGCTGCCCGAAACCTGACTCTCGTTCCAGAATGACGAGGCTGTGTCTTCGTAGTAAAGGGTGTCGTGATAGCTGACAGGCAATCGCCAGGCCGACCACTCCGGCACCGACGATACAGATATCAAAATGGTCGAGTTCGGATGTCATTCAACAGTGCATTCCCTGGCGGTGGCGCGAAGTGCGTCGTTACAGAATTTGTCGGAAGGTCAGATTGACGCGTGGAAGTTTCAGTCCCGGTAACTTCGGCAACTGATGCTGCCAGTAGCGCTGCGTGCCTTTGTCCATGACCAGCAGACTGCCGTGATGCAGCATCATTCGCAAAGATTCTGAGCGCGGTGAATTGGGGCGATTGAACTTGGGTTTGAGCTGGAAAGGGCGCTCGGCACCAAAACTGACCGATCCGATCACTGGGTCAGTCCCGAGTTCCGGTTCATCGTCGGCGTGCCACGACACGCTGTCCTGACCATCGCGGTAATAATTGAGCAGCACCGAGTTAAATTCGACGCCCGCAAGGTCCTGTACGCGAGTGCGAATGGTCTGCACCACGGCGTTCCACGGTTCTGGTGTGAGCCGCATGCCGGAATAGCCATACAGGGACTGCTTGTCGCCCATCCAGCACTGCAGTCGCGGCACGGGAATCGTCCTGCCGGCAATCTTGAGCTGCGCCTGATGCCACGGGATCGCTGACAGCAAGTTCTGCAACAAGTCATCGGCTTGCGCCGGCGTGAAGGCGTGCACGTATTCACGCAGGCTGGCATTGCCCAGATCATGAATCTGACACGATTCAGTCGTCGGGATTGCCTGGAACAGGCTGCTTTGCATAGCGGTACGTCCGGATCGTCTTATAATGCCGGCCTGGTGCCGCATTCTGACCAGAGGATACAAGATTTTGCAGGACTTTGATTACGATTTGTTCGTTATAGGTGCCGGTTCCGGTGGCGTGCGCGCGTGCCGGGTTGCGGCGAGTCTGGGCGCTCGCGTGGGTGTCGCCGAAGAACGCTATTTCGGAGGTACCTGTGTCAATGTCGGTTGCGTGCCGAAGAAATTGTTTAGTTACGCGGCGCATTACCGGGATGATCTTGAGGACAGCGCCGGCTTTGGGTGGCAGATCGACAATGCCCGGTTTGATTGGCCAACCCTCATGGCGAACAAAAATAAGGAAATCGAGCGTCTGAACGGCATCTATCGCCAGATTCTGAATTCCAATCAGGTCGCTGTGTTTGAATCCCGTGCGGTGCTGGCGGGGCCAAACCAGGTTGAGGTGGCCGGACAGCATGTATCGGCGCGGCATATTTTGTTGGCGGTGGGTGGCTGGCCGGCAATCCCGGAATTTCCTGGGAACGAGCACGTCATTACCTCGAATGAAGTGTTTTCGCTGCCGGCCTTGCCCGATTCGATCGTTGTACTGGGAGGTGGCTATATCGCCGTGGAATTCGCCAGCATCTTCACTCGTCTCGGCGTTGATACGACGCTGATTTATCGGGGTGATCGCTTGATGCGTGGTTTCGATCACGACGTGCGTAGCTTCATCACGGCCGAGCTGGGGCGCTCGATGAACCTCATTCTCGGCGATAATATCGCTGCAATTAACAGAAAAAACAATGGCTTACAGGTACACTGTCAGTCTGGCCAGACTCTGCACTGTGGCCTGGTGCTAGCAGCAACTGGCCGTACGCCCATGACGCGCAATCTCGGTTTGGAGAGCGTAAATCTGCAATTAACGGCCGCGGGAGCTATCAAGGTGGATGCGAACTTTCAAACCAGCTCACCCGGTATATACGCGGTCGGCGATGTCATCGATCGCGTGACGCTGACGCCAGTAGCTCTGGCAGAGGGTCAGCTTGTGGCAAACAGCCTGTTTGGGGGGCCAGGACGCGCTATGGACTACCAGAACATCCCGTCGGCGGTGTTTTGCCACCCAAATATCGGTGTGGTTGGGCTTACCGAACAGGAAGCCGAATCCAGAGGGCTGGCTATAGATATCTATCTCGCCAAGGTAAAACAGCTAAAACACACGCTTAGTGGCCGTGATGAGCACTCGTTACTCAAGCTCGTGGTTGACCGTACCACAGACCGGGTTCTGGGTTTGCACATGGTCGGACCCGATGCCGGTGAACTGGTGCAGGGATTTGCCGTCGCCATGAATGCGGGTGCGACCAAGGCTGACTTCGATCGAACCATTGGCATTCATCCGACATTGGCGGAAGAGTTCATGACGATGCGCAGCAAGCGTAAATTGCACGACTGAAGCAACTTGATTATCTACTCAAAGAAGTTAGCCTAACTGACTGAACATAATATGATTAGCTGGAAATCTGCTTGTTTCAGCTTATTCTACTATTTCCGGTAATAAAGATTACCGGAAATAAGAATGCAGGTGCAGGTCAGATGCCGGGCCCCGCCACAGCCGCGTCGCTTGCGCTCAGGCTGTCGACCGTTACAATTAACCCCCTTACAGCACACTCTCCCCAAAATGCGGGAGCTTACCGGGTCAGTAGTAACGCCATGGTAGAAATCAGGAAAGAGATCGATCCGGCCAACGGTGTCAGTGCCTTCTCACTCCATGGTGAAGTGCAATCGGGAGACCTGCTGGCCTATATCAAGGGGCTTGGCTACGAAAATCGCACCTCGCTGGTATTGTGGGATTTCCGGGATGCCACCTGGTCCGGTATTCCGGGCGACCGGCTGCTTTCGGGCTATCGTGAGTCCGCCAAACATGCTCCCCGTGAGCAATATGTGGCCTTTGTATTCGCGAAGAACGTGGATTACGGCATCGGCCGCATGCTGCAGTCCTATGCGGACCTGTACCCGTCCAGATCCCACATCAACATCTTTCGCGAATATGAGGATGCCGTAGCCTGGTTGCTTGAGGACAAGGACAAGGACAAGTACAAGGATTAGGGCCCGCCGCGATTACTGCTGCTCCTGCGCCGCCAGGTGCTCCAATTGACGCGCTCCGGCCAGAATGCCCGGCAAGGCGTAGTTGCCCTCGTGACACGCATATTCGTAGATCGGCTCATTGTCGGGACGGGCGTTGAACATCAACTCGCCGGTCCAGGCCGTTTCGAACACAGTCGGGTCGGTCACGGTGAACGTATAGAGCACTTCATTGTCTGACACGCGCTGGAAGCGCTCAACCACAGACATGTGTTCCGAAGCACCGCGGAAACTCTGCTGGGGATGGAAACCCGCCGTCTCGACCACCAGCGTGTCACCTTCCCAGTGCCCCACCGAATCCCCCATCCATTTCTTCATGTTTGGCATCAATTCGTCATTAATGCGGATGATGCGGGCGTCGTGGGCCATTTCGGCCAGGATCACTACATAATCGTCCGTCTGCACGATCTGGTAGTTGTTGTTGTACATCACGGGCAGCATGGGCGGCCCGGAATGGGAGCCGAAGGCCAGCAGGCAGCGCTCCGCCAGTGGACGGCCCTCAGGGCCATCGGAGGGTTTTGGAGCGGCCGGATCGCGGGCAAATCGGCTGCGGAAGTCGCCGACATAAGGAATCTGACCGTTAGGGGGATCGACCACGATCGATGACCTGTATTCGCCGTTGATGACCTGCACGCGGGTGCCCAGATCCTTCCAGAATTCGTTGTAACCGTCTTCCGTATCACCGTCATTGCCCGCCTGGGCGCCCGACCCGGCTTCGCGGTCCGGATTGCTGGGGGCGTATTCGGCATCCAGGTAATCCTGATGGCCATTCTCGAGTCGTTCTACCTGCTCTGGCGAAAGTGCGCGCAGGTCGGCGAATTCCCGGGGGCGCGTCAGCGGAGTCAGCGTCTTGTTGGTCCAGATGCCCTGGATATCGGGATGGCCGCCGGGTGTCCGGGGTAACTGCCATTCCTGCGCGTGGCTAAGTGAGGCACAAAGCGAGACCAGTGCAGTGCTGATCGCCAGGGTGAGTTGTTTTTGCATAGTGATGTTCCTCAAGTCGCGGTGCGACTCGGTTAAGGTCAATAATCGCTTCAGGCAGGTGTACACAGGGGCCCGGATCGCTCCTAAGTTACTCCATCGATCGGGTCCGGAAAAGTCCATTGATCATGAAATCCGGTGCGGGTAACGCAGGACCCCTGTTCTCTCACTGGCCTCCAGATTGGCTGGGAGTTCCAATCAATCATTGGATAAAAACTCGTAATATCAGCGCATTACCACAGCAAGTAAAATTGAAACTTGATTCGGCGAATCTCAGGCATAATACAGCCTTGAACTGCAACCGGAGTGCCTGCATGGCCGAGTTTGAGGGAGAAATCTGGCTGATCACGGATGACCGGAGCCGACTGGCCCTGGAGCAGTTGGGCCTGCTTGAGGCTATTGCCGCTACCGGGTCCATTTCCGCCGCGGCCAAGGCCACAGGTATCAGTTACAAGACCGCCTGGGACCGCCTGGAACGACTCAACAATCTTTCGCGCAATCCCCTGGTAACCCGCTCCAGCGGAGGTAACAAAGGGGGCGGCACACAACTGACCGCGTATGGACGGCAGCTGGTTGCCGGGTTTGCCGAATTGCAGGCTCAGCACCAGCAGTTTCTGGCGGGTCTCAATCGGCAGCTCCATAGCCTCGATGACATCAAGGGATTTATGCAACATTCCACCCTCTCCGCCAGTGCCCGCAACCAGTTCCTCGGCACTGTGCGCGACTTCGAGACCGGCAACGTGAATACGGGTGTGGTACTCGATATTGCCGATTCATTACAGCTCGTTGCCCAGATTACCGAGCGCAGCCGCCAGGAAATGGGGCTGCAGCAGGGCGACAGCGTATTGGCCCTCATCAAGGCCTCCTCAGTGACACTGGCTATCGGAGAAACCGTGAATGTCAGTGCCCGCAATTGCTTTCATGGCGTGATTTCCCGCCTGGAGCGCGGCGGTGTAAACACCGACGTGTCCATCGATCTGGGCGGGAGCAAGACCTTGGGCGCCATGGTGACAAACACCAGTAGCGATCAAATGGGGCTGATGGTTGGAGCCGCGGTAATCGCCTTCTTCAAGGCGTCCAGCATCATCCTGATGCGCGCCTAGGGGGTAGCTAACTGAGGGGAGCTAACTGGGGGTAGCTAGCTCAGCAGTGCCACTGACTTGATCTGGGCAAACACCGGGCTGCCAGGCGTCAGGCGCAGTTGTTGCACGGAGTGCTCCGAGACTCGAGCCAAAAGGCTCTCGCCTGCGAGATCCAGCCCAACGGTGCGACTGCCCTGCTCCACCTGCTTCGAAATCGCTTTTACCGTGGCTGGCAAGATATTGAGAATGCTGCTGTTTGCAGGTTTCTCCAGGCACAGGCTCACGTCGCGCGCCTGAATCCGAAGCCGCAGTGGGTCACCGGGATTGAGCGACTGTCGGGCCACCAGCAGCGCTTCCCCGCCGGCGCTCACAAGACGACTCAGATAAGGCAGATCATGCGCCAGAATTCTGCAATGCAGGACACTAAAGGCCGCCTCTGACTCATGCCATTGCCCATCCACCTGGCCCAGAACCTGCGTCAGGGCTCCGCAGGCACTCACCTGACCAGCATCCATCACAATCAGACTATCGGCGAGCCTGGCAATTTCATCGCTGGAATGCGATACATAAAATGCAGGAATTTCAAGATTTTGAAACACATTTTCGAGAACAAACATCACCTTCTGGCGGGCGTCCTGGTCGAGGGCGGACAGGGGTTCGTCCAGTAATAACAAGGCGGGATTGGTGGCGAGCGCGCGGCCAATAGCGGTGCGCTGACGTTCTCCCCCGGATAGCGACCGGGTGTCGCGATTCAGCAATGGCTGGAGCTCGAGCAATTCAATAAGTCTATCCAAATCAATGGATTGCCGCGCCAAATTCCGGCGCTTTGTAGCATAGTCAAGATTGCCCTTCACTGTCAGATGAGGGAACAGAGTGGGCTCCTGGAACACGTAGCCGATGCCGCGTTCCGCCGTGGACCGTGCACGCTCAGAATTGAGCCAGACCTGCTCCCCGAACCTGATCTCCCCTTTCACATCCGGTTCCAGTCCGGCCAGCGCTCGCAAAACGGAAGTCTTGCCGCTGCCAGAGGCGCCGAACAAACCGACTACCCCATTTGCCGGTACGGCGAACCGGGCATCGAGCTGAAACTGCCCTTTCCGTTGTTTGAGTTCGGCATGAATCATGGAACTGATACCCGAAAACCACGCCGATTGAGGGCGTAGACCGTGAGTAACACCGCAAATGAAAACACAAGCAGGATCCCGGACAGCCAGTGCGCCTGGGAATACTGCAGTGATTCAACGTGGTCGTAGATTGCAATTGACAGTACCTGGGTCTCTCCGGGGATATTCCCGCCCAACATCAGCACCACGCCAAACTCACCCAGGGTATGGGCGAAGCCCAGCACTATGGCAGTCAGATAGCCGACCCGAGAGAGAGGCAGCACGACACTCAGAAACCGGTCAGAACCGGTTGCTCCGATTGTGGCAGCGGCTTCGAGCAATGGCCTAGGGATCCCGGCGAAGGCGGTTTGCAGTGGTTGTACGACAAAGGGCAGCGAGTACACCACAGACCCAGCTACCAGGCCCCAAAAAGAGAAGGCCAATGCCGGTAGTCCCATCCCGACCATTAACTGGCCTATGGGACCATCCTGACCCAGCAATAACAGCAAGTAGAAGCCAAGCACTGTTGGTGGCAGCACGAGCGGCAAGGCGATCAGGGCTTCTATCGGCCCGCGTAACCGGGATCGGGTCTGCGCCAGCCACCAGGCCAGAGGGGTGCCGAGCAGCAGCAGGATCAGGGTTGTCACCGCGGCCAGTTGCAGGGTCAAGAGAAAGGCGTCAAGGTCTGATGCAGTCAGCATAAGAGGAAACCTATCAGTGTGAATTCGGCGCGTAATAGCCAGCGCGCTCCAGCACCGGGGCGATGGCCGGACTGCTGAGGTAATCAAACAAGGCGTGGGCGGCCTCGCTCTCTTTCAAGAGTGCCATCTCCTGTACGATGGGTTCGTAGTCGTCATCCGGAACCAGTGCATAGCTGCCCGGCTCCGGCGCAGACAGTACCTGGGAATACGCCACAAAGGCAAAGCGGGCGCTGCCGCTGTAAGCGAACTGAAAGGTCTGTCCCACGTTCTCTCCCATCACCAGGGACGGTTCCACGACCGCGTAGAGTTCGCGTGCTGTGAGCGCCCTGACAGCTGCCTGGCCATAGGGCGCGAGTCGGGGATTCGCAATCGCCACTCTTTCGCTAGCTGCGAGCGTGGCCAACCGGTCCAGACTGACTGACTGATTAGCCTCGCGAGTCCACAGGGCGAGTCGACCCAGGGCATAGACGCGACGCTGCCCGGCATTGATGCGCCCCGCTGCCTCGAGTGCCCGTATGCGTTCGGCATCGGCCGACAGGAACAAGTCGAAAGGAGCGCCGTTGCTGATCTGGGCGAAATGGCGGCCGCTGGATCCAGGAATGAGCTGCATGCGGTGCCCGCTGGCGCGTTCAAAGTCGGGCTGCAACAGCGCCAGCGTCGCGCTGAAGTTGGAGGCGACTGCGACACGCAGCGTATCGCCCAAACAGGCAGAGGCCTGCAGGAGGAGCACCACAACGCCTGCGAGACGCAGGCAGGTGAATGATTTTGCAGCCAAAACAGGTTCCGTTATATAAATATTTATATAGCGGAATTATAGGCATTTCCGCCGCGATGGGAAGCCGGGGCTAGAAACACGCTGGTTACCAGATCCTTTGCGCCGAAATTGATCAAGTATGCGGGTAACAGTCCGACTACCTTATTGCGGCTCTCCCTGTGCCGCTTGACCCTCTTACATCGGGTCGGATATCTTAACTAAATTCTAAATATCATATAGTTAGGTTGTAATATTCATGCGAGATATTAAATCGCCACCAGCAGTCTTTGACACGCTGGAGGCGATGCCCAACCCCTTCAAGCAGCCGCTGACTGCCCTTGCCCACTTTCCCGGAGACTGTCCGGCGGATGCGCTGGCTGACTACCAATACGCCAGTGAGTTCATCTACACCTACCGTGGCAGTCCCGACACGTTCAGCACCTATCGGCGCGAAATCGAGCATTTCCTGCACTGGTGCTGGCTAGTGGCCAGGAAATCGCTGCCGCAAATAGTACGAGAGGATATCGAGTCTTATGTGGATTTCGCCCGGCAGCCCCCTGCTGGCTGGATTGGCGAGAAGAACGTTGCCCGCTATCTCGACAGGGAGGGCTTGCGATTACCCAACCCCGAGTGGCGGCCCTATGTATCGGTGGCGGGCGAATACGTGGTCTCACAGTCTGCCTTGCAGTCACTGTTCAGTGTGTTGGGCAGCTTCTTCAACTTCCTGATCCAGGAAGGCCATCTGGCGTCAAACCCGGTTGCCCAACTGCGCCAGAAGAGCAAATTCCTGCGCAAACACCAGACTCAGGCCAAGATTCGCCGCCTGTCTCCCCTGCAGTGGGAGTATGTGGTCGACGCCGCTGAAAAGCTGGCGCTGGAGCAACCTCTGGTGCACGAGCGGACCCTGTTCATCATGAATGCCCTGTTTGCGATGTACTTGCGTGTCTCAGAACTGGTTGAGACGCCGCGCTGGCAGCCACAGATGGGTCACTTCCAGACCGACCAGGAGGGCAATTGGTGGTTTCTCACCGTCGGCAAGGGCAACAAGGAACGCGAAATCTCCGTCAGTGACGCGATGCTGGAGGCGCTCAGGCGCTACCGCAAATCCCGGGGGCTCTCTGCCCTGCCCGGTCCCGGTGAGTCCACCCCCCTGATCCACAAGACGCGTGGCAAGGGCGGCATCACCAGCACCCGACAAATTCGTGGAATAGTCCAACACTGTTTCGAAAAGGCCACCGAGCAGATGCGCAAGGAAGGCTTCAGCGAAGATGCCGAACGGTTGGCGACGGCGACGGTACACTGGTTGCGTCACACCGGCATTTCCGAGGATGTGAAGCACCGGCCGCGGGAACATGTCCGGGATGACGCCGGTCATGGATCCAGTGCGATTACCGATCGCTACATCGATGTGGAAAGGGCCGAACGACACGCCTCGGCGCGGCGTAAATTGATTCGGTAGAGCCAATGGCGATTCTGGACAATTTCCAGACCTAAAATGACAGAAAATTACTTCTCTCATCCAATAAATTCGCTTAGTCTCTGGTATATCCGAGCCGCGTGACACGGGCGAATGGACTACAAACCTACAGCAATTTGTGGAGTGCTATGAAGATTCAGAGTCGTAAACTTCAAGGAAACTACCTCTTCCCGGCACTGGCATTTACTGCCTGGTCATTTGTCGCAGGCAACCTGCTCGCGCAGGAAGACCCGCATCACCTTAACGCCGTCCTCGACATCAATGAGCTCTACAAGCCGCTGGCCAGTCAGGAAGTACATGGTACGACGGCGGTACAATTGCTGCGCGAGCTGCAGACCAAACACTACTCTGATGTCCAGATCGACGACAATTTCTCCTCGACCGTGTTCGACAGCTATCTGGATGGTCTGGATGGTTCGCACCTGTATTTCCTGAAAGAAGATATCGATCGACTTAGCGCCTATCGTTATACCTTGGACGATAGCCTGAAGGCTGGTAGTGTCGAGACCGGTTTCGATATCTACAATCTGTATTACAAGCGCATACTCGAGCGGCTTATTTTTGCCATCAATCTGATCGAGAATGACATCCCGGCCATGGACTTCACCCTCGATGAAGAAATCGAAGTCGATCGTGAAGACGCGCCCTACGCGGCCAGTGTCGCAGAATTGGATGAGATCTGGCGTCTTCGGCTCAAGAACAGCGTGTTGAGTCTGAAGCTCACCGGTGATGACAACGAGGAAATCAAGGAGAAGCTGTCCAAGCGCTATCGCAATCAGCTTAGCCAGATATTGAAGACCAATGACAAAGACGTGTTCCAGGCGTATCTCTCCAATGTCGCAAGCGCTGTTGATCCGCACACAGCCTATTTTTCGCCAATCGATTCTGAAAACTTCAACATGGGTCTGTCACTGTCCCTGCAGGGCATTGGCGCTCAATTGACCACGGAAGATGAATACACCAAGGTAGCTGAACTCATTAAGGGCGGACCTGCCGAACGTGGCAAGGAATTGCAGGCAGGCGATCGCATCATTTCCATCGGCCAGGGTGTCGATGGTGAACTGCAGGATGTAGTCGGTATGCGCCTGGATGATGTCGTTGCCCAGATTCGTGGCGAGAAAGGCACTGTCGTTCGATTGAATGTAATCCCGGCGGATGCGGTCAGTGAGAGCAGCGCTCACATCGTGAGCATTACCCGTGACACTGTGAAGTTGGAAGATCAATCGGCTAAGCAGGAAGTCATCGAACTGAGCTACAACGGCAATGACTACAAACTCGGTGTTATTCACCTTCCCACGTTCTATTTCGATTTTGAGGCGGCCTCTCGCGGCGAGGAAGATTTCAAAAGCTCTACTCGCGACGTCAAAGCGCTGCTGGAAGAATTGAAAGCAGAAAACGTGGATGCGGTTGTCGTTGATTTGCGCAACAATGGTGGTGGTAGCCTGAGCGAAGCCAACCAGCTGGTCGGCCTGTTTATCGAAACCGGTGCAACCGTGCAGATTCGCTACTCCGGATTGCGTAATGGTTTCACGCGCTCTTTTGGCGACAATGACCCCGAAGTCGCCTACGAAGGTCCGCTCGCAGTGCTGGTCAATCGCACCAGTGCCTCGGCCTCCGAAATTTTTGCCGGCGCAATACAGGATTATCAGCGTGGCATCATTTTGGGTGGTCAGACATTCGGCAAGGGCACTGTGCAGGAAATCATTCCAATGGAGTACGGTCAGGTCAAACTGACGCGTTCCAAGTTCTATCGAATCTCCGGTGCCAGCACCCAGCATCGTGGCGTACTGCCCGATATCGCGTTTCCGGATTACTATGATGCCTATGAGGATATCGGCGAGAGCAGCCTCGACGGTGCGCTACCCTGGGATACCGTGCGACCCGTTGAATATCGCGCCTACTACCCCATCAAGGCGTTGTTGCCTGAATTGCAAACAATGCACGAAGCGCGTGCTCAGGAGTCGCCGGATTTCAACTACATAATTGAACAGATCGAGCGCACCCGAACTCTGCGCGAGCGCAAGACCCTCTCGCTCAATGAGGCAGTGGTCAAGGCGGATCGCGAAGAGAGTCGCCGGGTTGAGTTTGAAGCTGAAAACATGCGCCGTTTCCTGAAAGGCCTGCCACTGCGTGAATGGGTCGATGAGGAAGACGAAAATGCTGAGGAAGTCGCCGCTGCCGTTGTGAACGATGACGTGAGCACACTCGCCGCGGCCGAGGAAGAATCGACTGAACCGGACGAGGAAGAAATTGAAGAAGTGGATCCACTGCTTCTGGAAAGCGGTCGGGTACTGATTGACTTTATCAATCTCAGCGAGCATCGTCTCGCTGCCCTCGACGGCACCCCCGCTCGCCGCTGATCTACGGCAGTATCTCTGTAATTCACCGCGAAAAAAAGGCCCTCGGGAGAGGGCCTTAAAAGTAGGTCGAGCTTCAGGAGGGATTCAATCACTGTTACTTGATTGAGCCTACATTAAACCAGCCAAATCTAGCCGTAAAAGCCCGTAATCGGGGCGATGTGAGGATGAATTACGGCGGGATTGTGATGCTAGGCCTACCTCTCTTTCATATTCCAGATATGAAATGATGAAACGTTAATATCAGGAGATCTTAACCCTTCAATTTAAGCGATATAGAGCTAACGAGAGTATTGCCAAACTTTTTGATGCTAACTAGTTGATTTTAAAGAAAGCTGATCTATATCGCCTATCGCTTGAAGGAGCAAGAAAGTGGACGGTACCCGCCTTATGCTAAGCATCTGAGCCTGACTAAGTTAAGCTGATATATGAGAGTCTTACAATAGATAAAAGTAAGCCTGACCCTCGAACGAGAGCTAGTCGCCCATGGATAATGGCTGCTATGCAGAAGTCCTGCCCTCTTGACAAGCCTTCTGATGCATAAAGAGGCTACACATGCTAGCGTAGAATCCAGGCCAGTTTTTGAGTGAATCTTACCGGTAACAAGCAATTCTAGGGTATGTGATACGATCTGCAGTCGGCAGACAATCGGGCGACCGAACACTGCACTAGAAAGCAACTTCACGCTATCTTAGGGTCTGCTGTGACGTTTGTGAGCAGATTTATTATCCGATCTATTTATATCTATTTTTTGCAATTTTTTTAATAGAAAAGATGCCTTTTCACCGCATTGCCTATGATAAAAAACCCAACAAATTCTGTTGGGTTTTTTCTTCAGGCTAGCTTCATTGCTTTATTGAGTCTGCTTATAGCAACCAGGATTATGTAATAGTCAATGTTGAATACCCAAATAGTTTATGTTCCAAATCAACCTATATCCAGTAATCCATTTTTAGATTGACTCCAACTAGCTCAATCTCAATGCTTTCAGCGACAACAGGAGCGTCCCAGCTAGAGTATTGTCCATTGAGCGCATGCCAGGTTGTTGCGAGGTCATCCATGGTCGTGTTTTCTTGATATGTACTGTCAACTGGGACCAAATAAATAAGCGACGCTTGTGTGCTAACAACAGCCCAATCTTTGTCATAGGTCGTTATCTGACTATCCACTTTCTTGACCGCACCCAAGAAGGCTGGTTGCTGATCTTTCGTGTAGTAATTTGTCAGCGAAGCTTTGAAAGTTGTGCCGTCGGACTCTGTAACTGTGATCCGCTTCACAATGTATTCCGAAGCAGTGTAAGTGCCTGTTGATTGATCCAGATTCAGACCTGCCGGCTCTGCCGTAACTTGCTCGCTGGCTACTATCGCTTTCCCCAGCAACACGTCAGATCCGTTGACATCTTTATAGTAGCTAACCTCTTTAGCGCCGCCGGTCGTATCCGAAATGGCATACTTCAGTTCAAGCTTGCTAGCCCCAAAGAACATCGCTACAGCTGTAGCATCTCCATCTCCGTACGGATACGACGAGTCCAAAATAGCTTTAAGCTGCGGCTGCTGCGGATTTTGGGTTGTCACAACTTGCCATTGAGCGTCGTAGGTCGTCGGCGCCGTAGCACCCACTTGCTGCACCGCACCCAAGAAGGCAGTTGGTTGGGCAACTGTTCCGCTGTAGTAATTCGTCAGTGAATCTGTTGAGTTCGAGCCCTCTTTGACCGTGATCTTCACAAGGTAATTATTAGCTACGAAAGTATTTTCGACAGCATTATTATCCAGATTCAGACCCGCAGGCTCTTTATCAACGTATCTTGTCTCTACAGTCGCTGTCCCCAGCAACACGTCAGATCCGTCATAGTAGCTAACCTTTTTAACTACTTCAAAGCCAACTCTCGTATCCGAAATGACATACTTCAGGTCCCCGGATACACCAAAGAATGTCGCTACAGCTGCAGCATCTTTAGCACCATACGGGTAATCGACAGATGATATAAGCTTAAGCTCCGGCGGGCTAACTTCTGTCCATTGGGCGTCATAGGTTGTTATCTGACTACCCACTTTCTCGACCGCACCCAAGAAGGCAGTTGGTTGGGCAACTGTTCCGCTGTAGTAATTCGTCAGTGAATCTGTTGAGTTCGAGCCCTCTTTGACCGTGGTCTTCACAAGGTAATTATTAGCTACGAAAGTATTTTC
>Ga0222714_10001843_pt1 | contig 23400 bp, 24 predicted proteins | sample C33_3DmetaG_FD_165048 | JGI IMG/M metagenome (GOLD analysis project Ga0222714, IMG submission 165048) | Estuarine water microbial communities from San Francisco Bay, California, United States - C33_3D | ecosystem: Environmental > Aquatic > Marine > Unclassified | place: USA: California...
AGCGGAGTGGCGACAGAAGACAGGGCCGCCCCCGCCAACGCCGCTCGGGTCAGCGCCGGGTCCTGGGAAGCACGCCCCGCCATCGCGCCATGGGTTGCGGTACTGGAAACGAAGCCACCCGCGAAACCCGACAAAGCGAGGCCGTGAATCGGCCCGAGCGTGCGCAGGGCCACGTAGCCCACCGCATTGATCGACATGACGAGGACCGCAAGGCTCCAGATCACCCGGGGATTGAGCGTGCCGGTGGGGTCAATGGTCCGATCGGGCACTAGCGGTAGCACCACCAGCGCTGCGGCAGCCAGCACCAGCGCGTCGTGAATCTCCTGACCGCTCAGCTTGTCGGTCGCAAGTTGGTGCAGCCTGGTGCGCGCAGCGAGGATGACCGCAGTCACCACCCCGAGCCCCGCAGCGAGCGCCGGCTGCCCGATGGCGAGCATTCCGAGCAAGGTGGTAAGCACCAGGGCGACCTCGGTGGTGAGACCCGGATCGCGGCTCGAACTGCGCAGGTAACTGGCCACCGCCAGTGCGGCGGCCGCAGCCAGGACGACCGGCACGGTCCAGGCCTCATCGAGCAGCCGGGCAGCCGCGCCGGCCATGGCGAACAGCGCGAAGGTCCGGACGCCGCCCGGGCCCCGCTCGGGTCCGGACCCCTTGCTGCGCTCCCGCTCGATACCAATCAACAGTCCGATCCCGAGCGCTGCAGCGAACCCGAGGACATTTTCGCTGTCGTATTGCATACGATTAGCCTAGCAGAGGCCAGGCCGCCTGCCCGGTCAAGGAGCATCCCGTGAGCAAGTCCCCCCTCCCGTCAGAGCTGACCCCGGAGTCCACCTGGCTGAGCCGGCGTCAGCTACTGGCCGGAATCGCCGGCGGAGGCCTGACGCTTGGCGCATCCTGGCCCGCATCCGCAGCCGATCAGCCCACGGGCAAGCGACTGACCTTCGGCGCCGCACCTCGCTACTCCACCACCGAACAGGCCAACACCTGGGAGGAAGTCACCACCTATAACAATTTCTACGAGTTCGGCACGGACAAGGCCGATCCCGCCCGCCGCGCCGGCAGCCTGCGCGTCTCGCCCTGGGAGGTGCGCATCGGCGGGGAGGCAGAGGTCACGGGCAGCTTTGCCCTCGAGGACGTGCTGAAAGGTCAGGCACTTGAGGAACGTATTTACCGCCTGCGCTGCGTCGAGGCCTGGTCGATGGTGATTCCGTGGGTCGGCTTTCCACTTGCCAGCCTGATCAAGCGCTTCAAGCCCACCTCGCGAGCCAAGTACGTCCGCTTCACCACCCTTGCCGACCCGGCGCAAATGCCGGGGCTACGCAGCCCCGTGCTGGACTGGCCTTATGTCGAGGGTCTGCGCATGGATGAGGCCATGCATCCGTTGACCCTGATGGCGGTGGGGCTCTACGGCCGGGCCCTGCCCAACCAGAACGGCGCACCCCTACGGCTGGTGGTGCCGTGGAAATACGGCTTCAAGAGCATCAAGTCCATCGTGGCCATCGACTTCACCGAGCGCCGGCCAAAGACCAGCTGGGAACTCGCAGCGCCAAGAGAATATGGCTTTTTCGCCAATGTGAACCCGGACGTGGATCATCCACGCTGGAGTCAGGCCCGCGAGCGCCGCATCGGCGCCGGCTCGTTCTGGTCCCGACAGGCCACCCTGCCCTTCAACGGTTATGCCAACGAGGTGGCTGGCTTGTATCGCGGCATGGACCTCAAGCGCTACTTCTGATGTCGGCGGTCCCGACGGCGGCCATCCGCTGGTTGAAGCCGGCTACCCTGCTGCTCTGCCTGATGCCGGCAGCCTGGATCATCGCCGGTGTAGCAGGGGCTCCCTGGGCACCGCTCAGCCCCAACCCGGTGGAGGACATCCTGCACCGACTGGGCGAATGGAGCCTCAATTTCCTGGTGGCAACCCTGGCGATCTCGCCGGCCAGCGAGCTCACTGGCCGACGCGAGTGGCTGGCGATCCGGCGAATGCTTGGACTGACGGCCTTCTCCTATGCCGTCGGTCACTTCATTTGGTACGTCGGGATAGACCAGGGCCTCGAATTGGCTGCGCTGGCTCGCGACGTGGTCAAGCGGCCCTATATCACCGCGGGATTCGCCGCCCTGCTGCTGCTGCTGCCGCTGGCCATCACCTCTACGAGAAGTTGGATGCGCCGGCTGGGCAGGCGCTGGCAAAGGCTTCACCGCCTGGCCTATGTGGCGGCAGGACTCGGCGTGCTGCATTACCTGTGGCTGGTGAAGGCAGACCTGACTACCCCACTGGCTTATGCCCTGGCTCTCGGACTACTGCTGATCTGGCGGATTCCCGCGATCAGGCGTCTCGCTCGGAACGGACCACCAGCAGGATAGCGGCGATGACCAGTGCCCCTCCGGCCAGGGTCGCGGCGCCGGGCACTTCCTGCAGAAGGAGCCAGGCGAACAGCGATGCCACCACAGGCTCTCCGGTCAGCGCGATGGCCACGACCGCAGGTGGCAGAACCCGCAAGGACCAGTTGTAACCGCCGTGACCGATGACCTGGGAAACCACGGCGAGTCCGGCGAACATCCACCAGGTCTGCCCGTCGAAACCCGACCATTGAATCTTGCCGACCAGTACGGCGACCCACAGCACCACGGCGGCACTGCACCAGGCTAGCGAGACGAAGGTCAGGTAACCGAGGCTGCGCTGGGCCTCCCGCGCCAGGAGCAGGTAGCCTGCCATCGACACCGCGCCGGCCAGGGCGAGCAGGTTACCGAGCAGGGTCCCCGCATCGTCGAGCGACGGCCAGCCCAGGATTAGCGCGCCCAGGGCCGCCAGGCCAACGCCGGCCAGGGTTCCGCCGGCAGGTCGTTTGCCGGCTAGCCAGAGGAGGGCCACCAAAAAGACCGGCGCGGTGTTGACCAGCAGCACGCTGTTGGCCACGGTGGTGAACTGCAGCGAACTGATCCAGGTGGCAAAATGCAGTGCCAGCAGGCCACCCGCCGACACCGCCGCACACAGTGGCCGCAGGCCCGGATGGCGCGGCGCGGCGACCAGACACGCCGGCAACGTGACCAGCACTGCTGCCAGGGTCATCCGCCAGACCGCAATGGCGAGGGGCTCGGCATCGGCCAGCCGGACAAAGATCGAGCCGAAAGAAACGCCCACCAAAGCAAGTGACAGCACCAGCGCCGCCGTTGCCCGGGAACTGAAGCCGTTCATGCCTCAGCCGACGGAGACCGCCCCGCCCGCGACCCTCCGCGTGGGCAGGCAGGCATCTAACCGCTCGTGCAGCGCCAGCAGCAGTTCCTCGGTAGTTTCCCAGCCCATGCAGGCATCCGTGACGGAGACGCCATATTGCAACTGCCCCAGGTCTGCGGGGATAGGCTGGCTGCCAGGCTGGAGGTGGCTCTCCAGCATCAGCCCAACGATCGAGCCGTTACCCCCGATGATCTGCTCGGCGCACTCCTGCGCGACCTGCGGTTGCCGACCTGGATCCTTGCCGGAATTGCCATGACTGCAATCGACCACGATATTGCAGGGCAGGCCCGCCTGGCGAAGGGCGCTCTCGCACTCTGCCACGCTGGCTGAATCGTAGTTGGTCCCGCCGCCGCCACCCCTCAGCACCACGTGGCCGTGGGGATTGCCGCGCGTCCGAAAGACCGCGGACTGGCCCTGCTGGGTGATCCCAAGGAAATGATGCGGCCTGCGCACCGACTCCAGGGCGTTGATGGCGACGGTCAGCGTACCGTCTGTACCGTTCTTGAAGCCAACCGGGGTAGACAGGCCCGAAGCCATTTCACGGTGAGTTTGCGACTCGGTGGTGCGTGCGCCGATCGCGGTCCAACTGACCAGCTCGTGAAGGTACTGCGGCATGATGGGATCGAGCGCCTCGGTGGCGGTGGGCAGCCCGGCCTCGGCCAGTTCCAGCAGCAAGCCACGTGCCATACGAATGCCCTTCTCGATATGGAAGGAATCGTCCATGTCCGGATCGTTGATCAGGCCCTTCCAGCCAACAGTCGTACGCGGCTTCTCAAAGTAAACCCGCATCACGAGGTAGAGGCTGGATTCCACTCGTTCGGCGAGTCGGCGTAGCCGGGAAGCATACTCCCGGGCTGCTGCCAGGTCATGGATCGAGCAGGGGCCGACCACCACGAAGAGTCGCGGGTCGCGCCCGTCCAGAATGTCGCAGATCACCTGACGCGCCGAGGCCACGAACTCACCCGCTGCAGCGCTGGTCGGCAGTTCGCGCTTGATGTCTGCTGGGGTCGGCAGCACCTCGCTGGACAGGACGTTGACGTTATACAGCCGATCGCTCATCAGTCCTCCGAACGTCAGCCCTGGGCCCAGCCCGGCACCCGTTCCCAGGCGCGCCGCGACAGTTCACGATCCAGGCGTTTCCAATCCGGCTCAAGCCGGCCGACCAGCGCCCAGAAACGGCGGCCGTGGTTCATGTGTACCGTGTGCGCCAACTCATGCAGCATCAGGTACTTCACCACCTCGGGCGGATGAAATAACAGGCAGGCGTTCAAGCTGATGGTGCCCGAACGGGAGCAGCTGCCCCAGCGTGTCTTCTGGCGCCGGACCTGGACGCGGCGGAAGCCCAGCCCGTGGGACTGGGATAACTCCAACAGCTGCGGGACGAAATGGGCGTGAGCCGTCCTCAGCAGCCAGCGGTTAAGCTGATGCCGTGCCAGCAGCGGTCGCTGCCCGTCGTAGCCGAGCTGCAGCAGGTCACCCGCCTCCCTCAACACCGCCCTGCCCGGCCGATCCCGGTATTCCACGACCAGTCTGCGACCGATTGCCGGCAGGTCGACAGTGGTCGGCAAGGCCTGCCGGTCGGGCACGGGAATGCGGGCAAACTCATCGACCTTGCGCGCAATCCACTCACGATGACGGGCCACGAAGCCCTCGACGAAACGTGCAGCAGTGCCCTCGGGTACCACGATCTCGACACCGCCGCCAGGGTAGACACGGATGGCCATGCGGCGGGACCGCTTGGACACCCGGAGATTCCAGCCCCCGGTCAGCCCACCCGGTTCAAGGGACAGCGCGAGCTGGCCCGAGGTCATTTCAGAAGCCCGCAGCAAGCCTGGCACCCTCCTCTATGGCCCTTTTTGCGTCGAGCTCTGCAGCCAGCAATGCTCCGCCAATCACATGCACACTGGCACCGAGCTGACTGAGCTCGGTGGCCAGGCCGTCGCACTTCTCCTGCCCAGCGCAGATCACCACGTGATCGACCTCCAGCACCCGAGGCCCCGAGGGCGTCGACAGGTGCAGCCCGGCCTCGTCGATACGCTGATACTCGATACCAGTCAGCATCTGCACACCACGTCGCTTCAGGGTGGTCCTGTGGATCCAGCCCGTGGTCTTGCCGAGCCCGCGCCCGGGCGGCGTCGCCTTGCGCTGAAGCAGATACACGCGCCGCTCCGAGGGAAGTCCATCTCCGGCATCGGGCAACAGGCCACCACGATGCTCACCGTGCACGTCGATTCCCCATTGCTCGTGGAAGGACGCTCCCGACTGAGCGGGATGGGCGAGGTACTCGGCCACGTCGAAACCGATGCCACCGGCGCCAATGATGGCGACGCGCGACCCCGCCACGGCCCGACCGGTCAGCACGTCAACATAGGACAACACCTCGGGGCGACTCACTCCCTCTATGGTGGGGATACGCGGTTCGACGCCGGTGGCCACCACGATTTCGTCGAAAGCCTCGCCCACGAGTTCCTCAGCCGTAGCCCGTTGGCCGAACCGCGCTTCGACGCCGGTGAGTTCGATCTGGCGGGCGAAATACCGGAGGGTCTCGGCGAACTCCTCCTTGCCGGGCACGCGCTGGGCCAGCCGGAACTGTCCGCCGATTTCAGCAGCTGCCTCGAACAGGGTCACCGCGTGCCCGCGTTGTGCCGCCACCGTGGCACAGGACAGGCCGGCGGGGCCCGCTCCGACCACCGCAATCCTCCGGCGTGCCGGCGCAGGCAGGTAGCGTAACTCGGTCTCACGGGCCGCCCTGGGATTCACCAGGCAGGAGGCGCTCTTGCTTTCGAAGACATGATCAAGACAAGCCTGATTGCAGGCGATGCAGGTGTTGATTTCGTCGACCCGGTTCTCGGCGGCCTTGCGCACGAACTCGGCATCCGCCAGCAAGGGTCTGGCCATGGAGACCAGGTCGGCATCACCCCTTGAGAGTACCGCCTCGGCAACGCCGGGGTCGTTGATGCGGTTGGAGGTGATCAGGGGCAGGTTCACATGCCCGCGCAATTGACGGGTAACCCAGGTGAAGGCCGCTCGCGGCACCATGGCCGCAATGGTGGGAATGCGCGCCTCATGCCAGCCGATGCCGGTATTGATCAGCGTAGCTCCGGCTGCCTCGATCTCCTGGCCAAGCAGGCGGACTTCCTCGGGGCTGCTGCCACCTTCGATAAGGTCGAGCATGGAGAGCCGGAAAACCAGGATGAAATCCGGACCCACCGCCTCACGACTGCGGCGCACGATCTCCACTGCCAGCCTGATCCGGTTGGCGTACGCACCGCCCCACTCGTCGTCCCGCCGGTTGGTCCGGGCAGCGATGAACTCGTTGATGAAGTAACCCTCCGAGCCCATGATCTCTACGCCGTCATAACCAGCGCGGCGCGCCAGTTCAGCGCAGCGCGCGAAGGCCGATACCTGCCGCATGATCCCGAAACGGGTGAGCGAGCGCGGCGTAAAGGGCGAGATCGGCGCCTTGATCCGCGAGGGCGCCACGGCGAAAGGATGGTAGGCGTAACGCCCGGCATGCAGGACCTGCATGCAGACCAGCCCACCGGCCTCATGCACGGCTTCCGTGATTAACCGATGCCTGCCGACCTCACGACCGTTGGTCAACTTGCCGGCGAATGGCTTGGTCCACCCGGCCATGTTGGGCGCTATACCTCCGGTAATGATCAGCCCCACCTGCCCGCGGGCGCGTTCAGCAAAATACTCGGCAAGCTTGGGGAAATCCTCGGGCCTGTCCTCCAGTCCCGTGTGCATCGAGCCCATCACGACGCGGTTGGGCAGGGTCACGAAGCCCAGGTCAAGTGGGGCGAGTAGATGGGGGTAAAGGGAAGCCGACATGGGTTCCAATGATACGACAGGCCGGCACGGTGATTTACACTGAGATGATGGACGCAACACCGTTGGTTGACATAGGCATCAACCTTGCTCACGACAGTTACGATCACGATCGTGAGGCGGTCATCAAAGCCGCCATCGATGCGGGCGTCAGCCACATGGTCATCACCGGCAGCAGCCTCGCGAGTATCGAGTCGGCAATCGCCATCTGCGAGTCCATGCCAGCCCGGTTGCGGACCACCGCCGGCATCCACCCCCACCACGCGAGCGAGGTCGACCCACCTACCTTGGCCGCGCTGGACCAACTGCTGCGGCATCCCCTGGTCGCTGCGGCAGGCGAGTGCGGGCTGGACTACTACCGCGACTTCTCGCCGAGGCCAGACCAACGGCGTGCGTTCGAGCGCCAGGTGCAACTGGCCATTGACCACGCCAAGCCCCTGTTCCTGCACCAGCGTGACGCCCATCGCGACTTCATGGACCTGCTGGTGCCGGCGCTCCCGGAACTGCCCGGCGCGGTCCTGCACTGCTTCACCGGCGGGCCGGCCGAACTCGAGGAATGCCTGCAGGCAGGCTTGCTGATCGGGATCACTGGCTGGGTCTGCGACGAGCGCCGGGGCCAGTCACTGCGTGAGGCCATCCCCCAATTGCCCTTGGAACGGCTGATGGTGGAGACCGATGGCCCTTACTTGCTACCTCGGGACTTGCCAATCAAACCCAGCTCAAGACGTAATGAACCCAAGTACTTACACCATATTGTTAATGCTATTTCAATTTTAATGAAACAACCGGCCGAGACCGTGGCCGCGGCGAGCACGGCCAACGCCCTGCGCTTTTTTAATTTCTAGAGACGCCGAAGCTTCTTGCGCACGCCCATGGGATTGGGCGTAGTGGCGGCGACCAGGCGCTCCCAGGCAGGCCGGAGTGCAGACAACTCGGGCACCTGTTCCTTGCGGTTGACGAACCCAAGCTCCTTGACCAGCTCGTCAAGCGGCATGACGAGATCGGGGCGGCCGCGGGGAAACTGGGCCCGGGTAGTCACCACCCGCCCGTCGACCGGTATCTCGGGGCAGATTTGCCGCACGCTTTGCACGCGATCGTAGAGCCCGCCCAAGGGGTTACGGAGTGACGACCGATAGGAGCCGTCCATGACCGCCCACTCCTCCATCCGCTCGGCCGCGAAGACCACCCCTTCCAGGTCCCGGAAGTCCACCACCAGGATGCCGAAACGCGTCAACAGCAGGTAATCCACGTGCAGGCTGCCATCGATCCCGTCGGGCAACAGCACGTCCGCGAGGTGCTCATTGGCGCAGCGCAGGAGCCGCTTGCGGGCACGGGCACCCTGCGTGGCCCTACCCCAGGCTCGCCCGCCAAGATAGCCGAGTCCACCCAGGCCAGCGACCAGGACAACACCAAGCAGGAGCGGTATCCATGACTGCTGCACGTCAGGCTCCCAGCAGCGCAGCACGCAGGGCTGCAGGCCTGGCAGCGAGGCGGCTGGACTCCGCGGGACGGTGCAACAACTCGGCGAGGGCTGGCGGCAGGTCGACGGTTGCGCCAATCAGCGGTTCCACGACCTGTTCGAACTTGGCCGGATGGGCAGTGGCCACCACCACCCACTGCCCGTCAGCGGTGCCGGATTCGACCCAGCGCGCGTGCAGCTCGGCAGCCGTAGCCGTGTGCGGACACCAGGTCACGCCCAGCTCGCGGTGGTCGGCGACGATCCGCCGGCGGATGTCCGGGTCGAGCACCGACTCCGCCGTAAGTTCCTGCCTGAGCAGGTTTTCATCCTGATACAACCAGCGGATCCGCTCCATGTTGCTGGGATTCCCGACGTCCATGGCAGAGGCAAGGGTAGCCACACTGGGCCGAGGTTGCCACCCCTTGCCCGCGATGTAGTCAGGCACCGTCAGGTTGGCATTGTGGGCAAGCACGACCCGCCCCACCGGCAGGCCCATGGCCCTGGCCCAGAGGCAGGCGCAGGCGTTGCCGAGGTTGCCGGAGGGAATGATGAAATCAGCCTTGCGGCCACTTTCACGCCAAAGCTGCAGGCTGGTCAGGGCGTAGTACGCGCACTGCGGCAGCAGGCGCCCGATGTTGATGCTGTTGGCAGACGACAGTGGCCTCCTGGCCTGCAGCTCACGATCACTCAGCGCGGCCTTGACCATGGCCTGGCAATCGTCGAATTCCCCGGCAACCCGATACGCCGCGACGTTGCCACCCCAGCAGCACAGCTGATGGGCCTGACGCGGCGACACCCGGCCATCAGGAAACAGGATGACTACGGAGACTCCCGGTCGGCCGTGAAAAGCGGCAGCCACCGCCCCTCCGGTATCGCCGGACGTGGCGACCAGGATGGTGACTCCGGCCGGGGACTGCGGCTGCCGCACCATGCAGGCCGCCAGGAAACGGGCCCCGAAATCCTTGAACGCGGCGGTTGGCCCGTGGAACAACTCCAGCGCATGAAAGGCATGACCGTTGCGCGCGAGGGGCAGCAGGACAACTGGGAAGTTGAAGGCCTCCCTGCAGATTTCGCTGAGGTTCGGTGCCAGGGGTTCGCCCGCAAAGAAAGGTTGCAACAGCCGTGCGGCGATCGACGGCAGGTCGTCGAGGCCGGCAAAGTCCTCCGGGACGAAACTTGGAAGCTCACGCGGCACGTACAGGCCGCCATCCGGCGCCAGCCCCTCACGCAGGGCCTGGCCGAGGGAGACGCGCAAGGTCTGGTCTCGTGTACTGACGCAATCCATCAGGTGTCGACGATCCGCGCGCCCTGCTCGTCGATCGCGGAAATCCAGTGGTCGCAGGCCAGGTTGTGATCCGAAAAGGCCTCGACCATGGCAGCGCGAATGCCCTGGGCATAGGCTTCCTCGCACCATGCGAATACGGTCGGACCCGCCCCGGAAATGGAGCAGCCCAGTGCCCGGTTGACCATGGCGGCCTGCTTGACGGCCTTGAAGCCGGGGATCAACTGCGAGCGCTGTGGTTCAATGATGACGTCCTCAAAGGCGTCGCGGATCATGTCGAGGTCGTTGCTGTAGCAGCCGCTCAGGAAGCCGGCCAGGTTCGCGGTTTGCCAGACCAGGTCCGACAGGTCGATGCTTTTCTTGAGGATCCGCCGCGCCTCGCGGGTGGACAGGAACATGTGTGGGTGGACCAGTACACAACGGATGCCCGGAGGCACGGGTATCTGCTTGGTTCTCGGGTGGTCGATTCCCACGGTCAGCACCAGGCCACCAAACAGTGAAGGCGCGATATTGTCGACGTGCACCGAACCGCTGGCCACCGCCTCGCCCTGCATGGCGAACTTGAGCAGCGACAGCTTGTCCAGGGGCTCATCGAGCAGGGCATTAGCCGCTACCACCGCAGCCACTGCAGAGGCCGCCGAACCGCCAAGACCCGAGCCCAGGGGAATGCCCTTCTGGATCTCGATCTCGATCCCAAACGGCAGGCCGAGTGCCCTCGACATCGACACCAAGGCCATACCCGCCGTGTTCTTTTCAGGCTCCAGGGGCAAGGCAGCGGGGCTGCCGGTGATCGAGGCGATCCGCACACCGGGCGTCTCCGTGCGCCGCGCCGTCACCCTGTCGCCCACCGCGCTGACCGTGTGGCCGAGGATGTCGAAGCCGATACCCACGTTGCCAACCGTGGCCGGCGCGAAGGCCGTCACCGGCGGAGTCGGGCGACTCACAGCCGGGCTCCGAGGTAGGCGGCCAGGCGCAGCAGGTCGCCGAACACCCCGCCGGCAGTGACGGCCGGACCGGCCCCGGGCCCCTGGACGATCAGCGCGTTGTCGGCATAGCGGGCAGTGACGAAGCGGACGATGTTGTCGGTCAGGGCGAGGTGCGCGAAGGGATGCTCCCTGCTGAGCCTCTGGATGCCGACCGTTGCCTGACCATCGGCCGTCAGGCGCCCCACGTAACGCAGCACCTCACCCGCCGCAGCAGCTTCGGCCTGCAGGCGGGCCATGGGCCCATCGACCTCGTCGAGTCTCGCCATGAATTCTGCAGCTGAACAGTCACGCAGGGCTTCGGGCACGAGGCTCTCAACCTGGACGTCTGCCATCTCCAAGTGCAGGCCTATTTCCCGTCCGAGGATGATGAGCTTGCGGGCAACGTCCGTGCCGGAGAGGTCATCACGCGGGTCAGGCTCGGTGAACCCGAGGTTCTTGGCCTCGTGCACGATCGACGAGAACGCCTGGCTGCCGTCGAATACGTTGAACAGATAAGCAAGGGTCCCGGAAAAAATGCCCTCGATGAGTCGCACCTCATCACCGGTGTCCCGCAGGTCTCGCAGGGTGGTGACGATCGGCAGACCGGCGCCAACCGTTGCCTCATAGAGGAAATGGGCGCCAGACTGTCGCCTGGCCTCGCGGAGCTGACGGTAGTAAGCCAGGCTGCCACTGTTGGCCTTCTTGTTCGGCGTCACCACATGGACACCCCGGGCTAACCAGCCGGCATAGTGGCTCGCGACATCGTCGTCCGCAGTGCAGTCGATAATGACGCTGTGCGGCAGGTGCTCGGTAACGACATGCGACTCGAAGGCCCGGAGGTCGGTCGGTTGACCGTCCTTCAGCAGGTCGCGCCAGCGCCCCAGATCGACGCCAGGATCGGCCAGCAGCATGCTGCGCGAACCCGCAATGGCCCGGATCCTCAGGTCGACGTTGAAGTCCTGCTTGAGCCGCGCCACCTGTGAGGAAAGCTGGTCGAGTAGCACGGAACCGACCGTGCCTGGCCCCAGCACTCCGATCGACAGCGTATTGGGCGAAAGATAGAAGGCAGCATGCACCGCACGCAGCGCGCGGGTCACGTCCTCGCCGCCGATGACCGCCGAGATGTTGCGCTCCGAGGCACCCTGGGCGATCGCCTTGACGTTGACCCCTGCCCAGCCGAGCGCATCGAACACCATGGCGGCTACACCGTGCTTGCCGGCCATGCCGTCGCCGACGACGGCTATAATCGCGCAGCCGGAACTGACCTCCACGCTCTGGATCTGGTTCTCACGCAGTTCAGCACTGAAGGCCCGTCGCAGGACCCGGTCCGCAAGGGCCGCCTGGGTCTCAGGGATCGCGAAACAGATGGAGTGTTCGGAACTGCCCTGGGAAATCAGGATGACCGAGATGTCCTCGTCACGCAGCGCACCGAACAGGCGCTGTGCCGTGCCGGGCACGCCGATCATGCCGGCACCCTCGACGTTAACCAGCGCTACCGCGTCGATGCTGGTGATGCCCTTGACCGTCTCTGCGCCCTCGGACCGCTCGCAAATCACCGTGCCCGGACCCTCGGGTGAGAAGGTGTTGCGGATGCGAATGGGAATGCGCCGCTCGACGGCGGGAGCCATGGTCTGCGGATGGATCACCTTGGCGCCAAAATAGGCGAGCTCCATGGCTTCGTTGTAGGACAGGGCTTCGATCAGGCGCGCTTCGGGCACGCGCCGGGGGTCAGCCGAGAGCACACCATCCACGTCGGTCCAGATCACGATCTCGCCGGCACCGAGCAGGGCACCAAAGATGGAGGCCGAGTAGTCGCTGCCGTTACGGCCGAGGGTTGTTTGCAGGCCCTGTGCATCGACCGCGATAAAACCGGTGATCACCGCCACGCCGTCCCGGGCGAACTCGCTACGAGCAGCCACGCGCTCCCGGCTGCGCTCCCACTGCACGCCGGGGCCGAGCGGCCCCCACTCGACCACCAGGCACTCGCGGGCATCGACCCAGCTGACGTGGGCGCTCTTGGCGCGAGACTGCAGGAAGGCCGTGAACAGGCGGGTGGACCAGATCTCGCCGAAGCCGGCGATCAGGTCCCTGACCCGTTCGCCAGCAGAGCGGATCAGGGAAACGGTCTGCAGGATGCCGCGGATGTCCTCCAGGTCCTGGCCGAACCCGGCCAGAAACGTCTGGGAGCCCTTTGCACCCAGCAGTTCCTCGGCCATGCCGGCGTGCCGGCCCGCAAGCTCATCCAGGGCCGCGTCGTAGGCCGCTCGATCCCTGCGCTCTGCAGCCGCCACCATGCCCAGCAGCCGATCGGTGACCCCACGCGCCGCCGACAACACCACAGCCAGGCGCGGGGCCGGGTCTGACTCCACGATGTGAGCGACACGCCGGAAGCAGTCGGCGTCTGCGACGCTCGAGCCGCCGAATTTGTGCACTTTCCAGGCCGTCGGGGTCATGGGGAACTCAATGTGGAGGAGGCTGAAAAAACTTCGCGAATCTACCGTCAGGATTGCGCTAAATCAAGCAAAACAACTACTTGGAATCAGTTTCTGCGGCCTCAGCGCCTCCGTTCATGCCAGGCCCGGAGCAGTGTGCTGCCTCCCGGCAGGCGCAGCAATTTGAGCAGCGCAAGGGCAACGGAACGCGAAAACGGCCGCAACTGGAACGGCCTGGACAGGGGCTCCAGCAGGACCGTGGCTTGGGTGATGAGCTGGTAGCCACTGACGCGGCCGCTGAAGTGTCCCTCGCTGGACTGCAACTGGCAGTCATCCGTTCCGCGAAGATAGACCACAAGGTGGCTGAGTCGCGCCGGAGGCAGCGGGCCTGACCAGTTCTCGAGCAGGCAGTCCCGTTCCGCCGCACGCAGACGCAGCACGCGCCCACCCGCGGCGCTCGCGAGCTCGCAGTCCTCAGCCTCGAAAATCCGCTCCACTGCGCTCAATCCGGCAGCGCGAGGGTGGCGGAACGGACGGTTCTGACCTCGCCTTCTACGTCCGTCCACGCCAGCACCAGCCCGTCTCCACCGCTGACCATCTGCGGAAAGCCCGAGGGCCGCCCTGCCGCCGTGCGGCCCACCTCCATCACCGGCCCGAATTCGCCCCCGGCGCTTACTCGCACCAGCCGCAGGCTGGCCTGCTGTTCCACCTGCTCCAGCCAGCTGAGCACGGCGTCGCGCTCGCTGACGGCCACCACGTCCACCCGCCCCAGGGCGGCAAGCGCCGGCACCTCGATGGCCTCCTCGAAGTGCTCGCCGCCGTCCATCGACCAGGCGATCCTCACCCGGGGCCGGTCCTCGGCCCCCGTAAACCAGGCCACCACGACTGATTCACCCATACTGTCGATGGCCGGACCATTGACCGGGCAGCCCCCGATCTCCCAGCCGTCCACACCCACCAGCGAGGGCTCCGTCCACGCGGTCCCATCATGGCGGGCCACGGCAATATCACGAATTTCCCCCGGGCTGCGATCGCGATACACCACCACCGGTCCTTGCCTGGTCACGGTGACGTCGGTCTGGCAACAGTCACAGGTCAGCTCATCGAGTACCGATTCGCGGTCGCGCGACCCGTCCGCGGCAACGCGCGCCGTCCTGAGGGTCATCCCGCCCGCGTCCTGTGCACCATGCGAGTGCCCGCCGCCGCCGGTCTCGCGCCCATCAAGCCAGACCACCCCCGTGCCGCCGTCCCAGGGAAACAGAGTGACGAAACCATGCTCGGTGGGTGTGCCATCGTCGTGCGGCGAACCGATCACTTGCCAGTTGGCGCCCGGCGCAAGGGACATCGCCATGACAACATCGTAGGCATAGCCGCCTTCTGGCCGGCGCTGCAGCCAATGCGCAGCCCACGGACCCCGGTCGGCGGGCAGCACGGAGGGAAAGTCGGCCCAGTTGACGAACCAGTCAGCGCCTCGGGCCACCTCTACCGGTTCACCCCAGCCGGCCTTCGCAAGACGGCTGACCAGCAACCGGGTCGCGCCTTCGGTGGGCTCGAGCCAGCTGAGGACGACCAACCCCGACTCGGTACGGGCGAGATGCGGCTGAGCGCTCCCGGTCCCGGCCGCAAGCGCCAGAGGCCTCGGCACAGTCGGCCTGGATGACTCTCCGCAGGCGGCCAGCGCCAGCCCCACTAAGGCAACCATCCCCAGGCTACGCATCCTTATCCTCCTCAGGCCAGGTCAGCGCGATTCCCCGCTCAGTCAGCAACTGCTCCACATCCAGTTGGCTATCGACATCCAGGACGTAGCCAGCCTGGTCTGTATCGAGCCAGCATGGCTCTCCATGCTGATCGAGCCACTCGCGGCAAGCAACTCCGGGCGGCGCTGCCAGGACTTCCACCCTGGCGCGGTCAGGCAGGATAACGGGATTGCCGCGCCGACCGCCTACGCGAGGAATGACCGGTAGTTTCCCACCCAGCCGCCGCCATTGGTCAATCAATCGCCGAGCATCGGCCACCTCCAGCGCAGGCTGGTCGGCAAGAGCCACCACGAAACCTGCGAGGCCCTCGGGCAGGGCTGCCAGACCCCGACGAACGGAGGCTCGCTTGCCGGTGGCATAGTCCGGGGCAAGGATGACCTCTGCCGCCAGATCCTGGACCTCGGGCGCCAGTTCCTCCGACCGATGGCCGAGCACGACCACCAGGGGACTCACACCGGCCTCGAGCAGGATGAGGGCATTGCGCCGGAGAAGTGAGACGCCATCGCGCCGCAGCAGGGCCTTGGGGCGACCGCCAAGGCGCTTCGCCTCGCCTGCCGCCAGCAGCACACCGCCGATTGCCACGCCAGAACCTCGCCACCCGTCTGGGAGATGGTGGGCCGTGATGGGATCGAACCATCGACCAACCGGTTAAAAGCCGGATGCTCTACCGCTGAGCTAACGGCCCGACGCAAAAAAGGAGCGCGGATGATAACCGATCCGGCCCCGGGTCGGCAGCCCCGGGGTCGGCGTCAAAAATACCGGGTCGGGTCAACCACGCCAGCCGCGGCAAAGCCCTCGCGGCGCAAGCGGCAACTGTCGCAGAGCCCGCAGGCCCGCCCGGCGTCATCGGCCTGATAGCAGGATACTGTCTGCGCGAAATCAACGCCGAGCGCTTGCCCGCGACGAATGATGTCGGCCTTGCTCAGCTGGATCAAGGGCGCGTGCACACTGAAGCGCCCACCCTCCACGCCGGCCCGCGTGGCGAGGTTGGCGAGACCCTCAAAGGCCTCGATGAAAGCTGGTCGGCAATCGGGATAGCCGGAGTAATCGACGGCATTGACCCCAATGAAGAGGTCCTCCGCATCCAGCACCTCTGCCCAACCCAGGGCCAGAGCCAGGAAGACCGTGTTCCGCGCAGGCACGTAGGTGACAGGGATGCCGGCAGACGATTGGGTGGGCACCTCTATAGCCGGGTCCGTCAGGGCCGAGCCACCCAGGACATCAATGCCAATCCTGATCACCTTGTGGGCCACTACACCCAGCGAAGTCGCCACCCGCGCCGCCGCCGCCAATTCAGCCCGGTGACGCTGACCGTAGTCGAAACTCAGGGCATGACAGGCGTAACCCTGCTCGCGCGCGATCGCCAGCACGGTCGCCGAATCAAGGCCTCCCGAGACGAGCACCACCGCCGGCCTGCCGCTCATCGCCCGGCCTCCCCGCCCCACAGGAGCTTATGGAGCTGCACCTGCATGCGTACGGGCAGGCGGTCCTCAACGATCCAATCGGCCAGCTGCGTCGCGGGCAGATCCTCCGCGCTGGGAGAAAACCAGACCGTGCAGCGCTCGTGCAGCGCTTGATCGAGGACGCGCTGCCTTGACCAGTCATAGTCGAACCGGTCACGCAGGACAAATTTCAGCTGGTCCCGCTCGGTGAGCAGCTCGAGGTTCTCGGCACGATTTCGCTGTGACTCTCCCGAGCCCGGCGGCTTCACGTCGACCACTCGCGAAACCCTGGGATCGACAGCTGCAATGTCGAGGGCACCGCTGGTCTCCAGCGACACCTCGAAGCCCGTGTCGCACAAGGCGGCGAGCAAGTCGAGGCAGCTGGCTTGGGCCAGCGGCTCTCCCCCGGTAACGCAGACGTGCCGCACCCCGCTGGCCTGCGCAAGCCCAATAAGGTCGTCAATCCCCTGCCATGCTCCGCCGCTGAAGGCGTAAGCCGTATCGCACCAGGTACAACGCAGGGGGCAGCCGGTCAGGCGGATGAAGAACGTCGGCCAGCCGCTCGCCAGGGCTTCACCTTGCAGCGAGGTGAACGTCTCGGTGACCTTGAGTCTTTTCACCGGCCCTCGGCACGCATTCGCTCGAGTCGCCGGGCTGCCTCGGCGGCGGCCGGCGTGTCCGGGTGGAGTTGACTCACCTCGGTCAGGGTGCGCCGCGCCTCAAGGTCGCGCTTGAGTTCGTACTGACAGAATCCCGCCTTCAGCAGCGCATCCGGGGCTTTTTGCGCAGAAGTGTTGGCTGCCACCTGGAGAAAGATGGTCAGGGCGCCAGCGAAGTCCCGCTCGGCGTAGTGGACCTCGCCCAGCCAATAACGGGCATTCCCGGCCAGTTCGTGGTCGGGATACCGGGATATAAAGCCATCCAGGGTAGCCCTGGCCTCTGGATATTGGCCCGCCTTGAGTTCATCGAGTGCGCGTCGATACTCACTGTCCGGATCACTGCCGAGGCCAGGCGCGATGGCCGCCTGACGTGTCCGGTTCTCCAGTTCTGCCAACCGCCCGTCCAGGTCCACGTACTGACTGCGCTGGCTGGACGACTGCCTGCCAAGTTGCTGGCGCAACTCCTCGACCTGGCCACGCAGGTTGCGAAGCTCGGCAGACAGGGTGTCCACCTGCCGGGACAATTCCAGCAGCGCGCGAGTGTCATCCTTTTGCGCAGCAGCCTCGAGCCGCTGCAGGCGTTCCTCCAGTTCGGCACGGCTGGGGGCCGCCGCTGCAGGGAGGGCCAGCATGGCGACCCACAGGAACAGGGCTGCTGGCAGTTCAGGCCGACGCTTCACTGGCGGCCGGTGATTTCGACCCGACGATTGCGCGCGTGGGCTTCCTCGGTGCCGCCTTCCATCGCAAGCCGCTCCTCGCCGAGGCTCACGGTCTGCACCTGGGATTCGGCTACCCCAAGCAGCAGCAGCGCACGACGCACGGCCTGCGCTCGCCGTTCGCCCAAGGCGATGTTGTACTCGCGCGAGCCCCGTTCGTCGGTGTGGCCCTCGAGCCGGACCGCAAGCGCACGATTGGCCGTCAGGCGCCTGGCCTCTGCGGCGATCAGCTCCGCGTACTGGCTGCCAACGGTGCTGCTGTCGTACTCGAAATACACGATGCGGCTATCGCCAACCGCAGCGCCAGCATCGGACTCTGACCCCGCAGCGTCGGTATCCGGCAGGCTGGAGGCCTCGCCCGCACCGCCCCAGGTCGCCGCACCGGTGGACGCCCCGGCTTGCTCCTGAGCAGGCGCGTCCTCACCGGCGCGATCGCGATCCCGGCGAGAGTCACGGTCGCTCGAACAGGCGCCGAGCGCCAACAGCAGAAAGCCCGCCAACAAGCTGCGATGAAGGGTGTTCATGTCACGACTCCGTTTGGATGCCCTATGTTACTACTTGAGCAGCGGCGACCACGCAGGTTCCCTGAGGTCGCCACCGCCGATTGCCAGGCGCTGTCGAACCGCGCCGTCCGAGGAGACGGTCTCCAGCACTCCGCGACGGCCGTCCCTTGCCGCGTAGATGAGCGTGGCCCCGTTGGGCCCGATGCTCGGTGATTCGTCCTCGCTGCCGGGCGTGAGGAGGATTCGACCGCCGCGCTCAAGGTCGAACCAGCCGATCCGATACTTCCCCCCCTCAAGGGTGACCGTTGCCAGATGCCGCCCGTCGGGCGAGATCCTGGGGCGGGCATTGTATGCCCCCTCGAAGGTGACCCGTTCCGCCGTGCCCCCGCTGACAGGCACCCGATAGACCTGGGGACGCCCGCCCCGATCCGAGGTGAAATAGACCACCCGTCCATCGGGGCTGAAGGACGGTTCAGTGTCGATGGCAGTGGAGTCGGTCAGGCGGACCAAGTCCTGGTCCGCCAGGTTGAGCAGGTACACGTCGACGTTACCGTCACGCCGGGAGAGTGCCACCGCGAGTCGCTTGCCGTCCGGCGAGAACACCGGCGAGCCGTTGATGCCGCTGCGTGCCGAGACCCGGGCGCGTTGCCCGGTGGCCAGGTCCTGGACGTAGATGGCCGACAGGCCAGACTCGAAGGACACATAGGCAAGGCGTGCGCCGTCAGGCGACCAGGCCGGGGACATGATCGGCATGGGCGAGCGCAGCACCACCCGTGGGTCATGCCCGTCGGAATCGGCCACCTCGAGCCGGTAACGCGCTGCGCGACCGCTGCCCTCTGCCACCACATAGGCCACGCGGCTGGCAAAGGCGCCGCCTATCCCGAGCAGGCGCTGGTGAACCGCATCAGCAATACGGTGCGCGGCCCAGCGCCAGCGCGTGCCCTGCACCGGCAGGACCTCACCCAGCGCGCGCTGCCCATTGAGCACGTTGACCAGTTCGTAGCGCACTTCCCGACCACCACCGGGCAGCGCATTCCAGCGACCGACCAGCACGTAGTCTACCTTGAGCATGCGCCAGTCCGCCGCATCCACCTCCGAGGCCTGCGCGGGCGTCTCGATCATCGCGCTGCGCGGCAAGGCCCGGAAGCGCCCGCTGCGCTCGAGATCGGCGGTGACCACCTCGGCAATGGCGCCCCCCGCGCCGGCGGCCTCGGCAAAGGGCACGATGGCGATGGCAATGGGATCAGCGACGCCGCGGGTTACCTGGACCTGAAGTTGCGCCTGGGCCGGAAGCGCGCAGATCAGTAGCACCCAGGCCAACAGGCCGCCACCTACGAACTCACGCACTGAATCACTCCTCGGGAGCAAAGGTCACCTCCAGGTTGCGCTCGAACAGCCCGGGATCGGACGGCAGGGGCAAGGGCGAGGCACGCAACACGGCGCTGACGATCGACTGGCGCACGGCCTCGTCCCCGTTACAGGCGCCGAGGTTGACGTCCACCACCTCACCGCCGGGAATCTGGCGCACCCGGATCAGGCAGCGCAAGCCCGGGCGCGCCGAGGCCGGCCTGACCCAGCTGGACTCGATGCGCGCCTGAATGGCCGACTGGTAGCGGTTGCGCTCGCCCGCGGAAATGGCAGCAGCACGGCGCTGATCAGCCTCCAGCCTGGCCGCCAGCTCAGCCTGGGCGCGACGGGCCTCCTCGGCGCGGCGCTCAGCGGCCTGTTTCTCGGTCGCACGCTGCTCTGCCGCTCGCTTGTCGGCAGCCAGTTGTTCAGCCGCCCGCCGCTCCGCGGCTTTCTGGTCAGCAGCCCTCTTCTCAGCCGCCTTTTGCTCCACCGCCCGCCGCTCAGCGGCCCGTTTGTCGGCAGCCTGCTTGTCCTTCGTGGCCCGCTCCTCACGGGCACGCTCTGCAGCTGCACGCTCGGCCACCTCACGGTCTGTCGCCCGTGCTTGTGCCTCTAGTTCGGCTGCTGTCCGGCGCGCCTCGGCAGCGGCGACTGCCCGACGCCGGTCTTCCAGACTGCGCCGCTCAGCCGCCGCCTGCAAAACCACGGCATCGAGGTTGACCGCCTCGATCGGTAATGTCGGCGTGGCCTGGGAGGAGGCATAGCGCATGTTCAGCCCGAGCGCCGCTACCAGCACCAGGTGCATCAGCAGCGAACTCCCCATGGGGCCGATCCTGAACGGGAGCTTCATCGCGCAGTCAGTTCGTCCAGGGCCTGCCCGGCCGCGGGGTCGGTCAGAAAGCCGATGCGCTGGGCACCGCCACGCTGGAGCATGGCCATGCCCGCCACCACGCGCCCGTAGGGCACCGTGGTGTCGGCCTTCACCAGTACTGCAATCCCGGGATCGCGTTCGAGCACGGCCGTGGCCCTGCGCTCTGCCTCGGCGTCGTCCAGAGGAGCGTCCTCATTACTGCCCAGGTTCAGGTAGAAACGACCCTCCCGGTCTACCGACAGCACCAGCGGCTCCTTGTCCAGCAGTTCTGCCACGTCGATGGGCGTCGCCTCGACGTCTGGCAGTTCCACCTGCACACCCTGGGTCAACAGCGGCGCGGTCACCATGAAGATGATCAGCAGCACCAGCATGACGTCGATGTAGGGTACTACGTTGATTTCCCCCATCAGACGCCGCCGACGAATACCGGGGGTATTCACCGGACTTCACCGCTCGAATGGTGCGCCAGGACGGCAGTGAACTCCTCCATGAAGGTCTGCTGACGAAGTTCCAGCCGACCCACGCGGTCGGCGAAGCGGTTGAAGGCCACCACCGCCGGGATGGCCGCAAACAGGCCCATCGCGGTTGCGATCAGGGCCTCGGATATTCCCGGGGCCACCATGGCGAGCGTGGCCTGCTGGACGGCCCCCAGTCCCTGGAATGCGCCCATGATGCCCCACACCGTGCCGAACAAGCCGACATAAGGGCTCGTCGAACCGATGGTGGCCAGGGTCGCGAGGCTCTCATCCAGACGGTCCAGCTCCTTCATCTGCTCGACCTGCATGGCCCGGCGTGCGCCTTCCATCAGCACGCCGGCAGGCAGATCGTGACGCGCACGCCCGCGCCGGAATTCCTCGAAGCCGGCGACGAAGATGGCCTCCATGCCGGTCACCGCATCTCGTCGCGGCTCCAGTTGGCGATACAACTTCGAGAGATCGCCACCAGACCAGAACTGGTTCTCGAAGCGATCCGCCTCGCTGCGGGCGCGCTCGATCAGTGCCCGCTTGCGGAAGATGATGGTCCAGGACAGGACCGATGCGCCCAGCAGTGCCAGCATCACCAGCTGGACGACCAGGCTGGCGTCAGCCACCAGTGCGAGCAAGCTCTGTTCCTCAGCCATCGAGTAGCGCCTCCCTCATGCCGGCCGGCAGGGATCGCGGCCGCAGGTTATCGGCATCCAGGCTGGCCGCCCGCACGGTGGCCTCTACCAGCAACTGTCGGTCGGGCAAGCGACGCACCTCCTGCGCGAAACTGATGGATGCCTGGCGGCACTCCTGCACCCTGGCCGTCACTTCCAGCAGGTCACCGTAGCGGGCCGGTGCGCGATAAGCCACGCCCACTTCGACCACCGCAAACTGGATCCGTTCCTCGGCCAGTAACCTACCCTGCTCGAAGCCCTTGGCCCGCAGCCACTCGGTTCTCGCACGCTCAAGGAAACGCAGATAGTTGGCGTAGTAGACGATGCCGCCCGCATCGGTATCTTCCCAGTACACCCTGACCTGCCAGGCAAACCCTGCGTCTGAAGACATGACGTCAGTCGCGGAACAGCGGCAGGTTGGAGCTGGCGGGGTCGGCGGCAGGTGGCTCGAGGCCGAAGTGCAGGTAGGCGTGTCGGGTAGCAACCCGACCGCGAGCTGTACGCATGAGGAACCCCTGCTGGATCAGGAAGGGCTCGATGACATCCTCCAGCGTGCCCCGCTCCTCGCCGATAGCCGCCGCCAGGCTCTCGATACCCACGGGCCCTCCGGAAAACTTGTCCATGATGGTCGTGAGCAGCTTGCGGTCCAGCAGGTCGAAGCCCTGCCGATCCACCTCAAGAAGATCCAGCGCAGACTCAGCCACCGCGCCCGTGATCCGCCCGTCGGCCTTGACCTCAGCGAAATCCCGCACCCGGCGCAGCAGTCGGTTGGCGATGCGGGGGGTGCCGCGCGAGCGCTCGGCGATCTTCTCTGCCCCGGCCTCCTCGGCCTGCAAGCCCAGGATACCTGCCGATCGGGACACGATGCCGGCCAGATCGGCGACTGAGTAGAACTCCAGGCGTTGCACGATGCCGAAGCGGTCCCGGAGCGGCGAGGTCAGCAACCCAGCCCGGGTGGTTGCCCCGACCAGCGTGAAGGGCGGCAGGTCCAGCTTGATGGAGCGCGCCGCCGGACCCTCACCGATCAAGATATCCAGTTGGAAATCCTCCATCGCCGGATAGAGGATCTCCTCCACCACCGGGCTGAGCCGATGGATCTCGTCTACGAACAGCACGTCCTTCGGCTGCAAGCCAGTCAGGATGGCCGCGAGGTCTCCCGGTCGCTCCAGGACCGGACCCGAGGTCTGCTTGAGGCCCACACCCATCTCGGTGGCCACGATACTAGCCAGCGTGGTCTTGCCGAGGCCGGGAGGGCCGAAAATCAGCAGGTGATCGAGGGCTTCGCTGCGCCTGCGCGCCGCCTCGATGAAGATTTCCATCTGCTCCTTGACCGGCCGCTGGCCCACATAATCCGCCAGACGCCGGGGCCTGACCGCACGGTCAATAACCTCGTCGTCCCGACCTTGGGCAGCACCGACCAACCGGTCCTCGTCGATGGAACCCGCCATGCTCAGCGGCTCGCAGCGAGGCGCAGCGCCTCGCGAATCAGATCCTCGGTCCCGCAGCCTTCCTTGTTGACACCAGCCAGCAGGCGGGTGACCTCCGGAGGTTTGTAACCGAGAGCGACCAGCGCCGCAAAGGCTTCTGCGGCCGGCCCCACCGGGCTCGACACTCCGCCAGCCGGCGAGGCACCGGTGCCCAGACTGCGAATACGGTCGCGCATTTCGATCAGGAGCCGCTCCGCGGTCTTGCGACCGATGCCCGGCACCCGGACCAGCGCTTCGACGTCCTGGGCCTCGATACAGAGCAGGATGGCCTTCACGTTC
>Ga0222714_10001844_pt1 | contig 23395 bp, 22 predicted proteins | sample C33_3DmetaG_FD_165048 | JGI IMG/M metagenome (GOLD analysis project Ga0222714, IMG submission 165048) | Estuarine water microbial communities from San Francisco Bay, California, United States - C33_3D | ecosystem: Environmental > Aquatic > Marine > Unclassified | place: USA: California...
CGGTAAGGACCTGTTGCGCCAGCATCTGCTGGCACACCCACATTAGGCTATCGGCTCGTCGCGGTTTCGATTCGCGTCTCCGGTACGATCTTGACTTTGCAATCGCGAGAGGTCATGTTCCGCTGTTATATCGCGATTTATTTGTGACTCCAGAGGTGAACGATGAAGAGAAGAACAACCACAGCTTATCGCTTGAAAACCACGCTCGTACTGCCTGCTGCCGTCGCCGGTCTGGCGCTGGCGGTATTGGCGAGCCCGGCTTCGGCTCAGGGTCGTCGCGGTGCCATTCAGCCAGCGGCGCATGCCAGTGTGACGCCTATCAACAACCTGCCAAATCCCTATGAGACACAGCGCAATTTCGGCACCCTGCCGGATGGTCGCAGCTGGGGTTCGGTGAGTGCCGTGAATATCGACATCGATGGCATTCATGTCTGGGCCGGTGACCGTTGCGGTACCAATTCCTGCGCGACAACGCCCACCATCGATCCTATCGTCAAGCTGGATCCGAATGGCAACGTCGTGCAGAGCTTTGGCGCTGGTCAGATCCTGTGGCCTCACGGCATGGACGTGGACAGTGAAGGCAATGTCTGGGTAGTGGATGCTCGTGTCGCCAATGCCAATGAGATTCGAGAAAATCCCGCCGCTGCCAAGCTTGGTAGCACGGTGATGAAATTCAGCCCGACTGGCGAGCTGTTGCTGACAATCGGCACTCCCGGCGAGATCGGTGATCCGCCCACGCATCTGACCGACCCCAATGACGTGTTAGTAGCGCCAAATGGCACTATTTACATCGGAGAGACGCATGGCGCCCAATTCCAGGATGAACCCGGTCCGGATTCGAAGAGCCGTATCTCCATGTACCGTCCCGACGGCACCTTCATCAAGAGTTTTGGTGAGTGGGGCTTTGAGGATGGTCAATTCCGTTCGCCCCATTCTCTGGCGATGGATTCTCAGGGTCGGATCTTTGTCGCCGATCGCGGCAATGTGCGCATCCAGATCTTCGATCAGGACGGTAATCATCTCGATACCTGGTACCAGTTCAGCCGTATCAGCGGTATCTTCATCGATGACAATGACATGCTGTACGCGATCGACTCCGAGTCTGACCCGAATTACAACCCGGGCTGGCGCAAGGGCTTGCGTGTAGGCAGTGCCCGAACTGGTGAAGTGATGTATTACATACCCGAGCATATGTCCGAGCGCGCTTCAGGGATGGGCGGCTACGGTTCCATGGGTGAGGGTGTAACCGTTGATCGTAACGGTGTGGTCTATGCGGGTGAAGTAGGTCCGGTGCAGGGAATGACAAAATTCATTCCGCGCCTGATGCCGTAGTTCAGGCCTGCAACGAAAAAAGGCAGAGCGGTGACGCCCTGCCTTTTTTTTATGCCCGCTATTCCGGGAACTTAGCCTAGTTCGCCGATTTCAGAGTGAAGATCAACTGATTGGCATCGGTGAGCTGAAACACCACATTGGTATACGCGACAGCTGTGCCTACGACCAATTCAGGCAAGGTCAGCTCATTCGTCGCTGTATTGAACGTGGCGATCTTTTCGACGGTTGCTGGCAGCGCCTTCACGCTGGCAGAGATAGCCTGAATCTTCACCTCGGGCTCGAGAGAATAGAGGGAGAAGGCGAGTGACAACAGGCCCAGCTCACCGGCATTTACCTTGACCTGGAGGATGTTGGAGGTCGAATTGAACACGTTGGGATTGGCCGACAGGTTTTCGATCACACTCATCGAAAGAGTGACCAGGTTCGCCGAAAGCAGCGGCAGCGCCGTGAAGTTCACCAGTGGCACAGTCTCTAGCCCGGTAGTGAGGCTGTAGCGTTGCAGTGCGTTGATGGCATCGACGACTGCCATGCCGTTGTCGAGTACGCGGCCGAATGCCGTGAATCCGCCGTTCTGCGCATCGAGATTCGCCGCATTGTTGCCGGTATTGATGAACCACTGGCTGCTCGCACTGTTGGGATCGCCGGCGACCTTGGCCATGGCGATCGTGCCGCGGGTGTTGGACACATTGAACTCGTTGACGATGGTCGAGTCGACAGCGATAGGCATGAAGTTTTGCGCCGATTCATTGAAGGTCAGCCAGCCTCCCTGAACCACGAAGCCAGGCTCCGTGCGGTGGACTACCGTGCCGTTATAACGACCGCTACGCACATAATTCAGGAAATTGGTGACAGTGACCGGCGCAATGTCATCAAATAGTTCCAGGGTAAAACCGCCCAGTGGTGTCGTCACACGCACCAGGGTATTGGCCGCGCTGGCAACTGAAGTCGCGGTGAGCATTACGCCAACGAGGGCAAATTGCGCGAGTGCGAGGCGTATTCGCAGAGTGAGTCGGGTGGTCATGGTTGCTATAGTCTTAAAGAGGGTATCAGGGTGCTTGTCGCCGCGTTACCAGCCGATCTTTTTCCTGAGGGACAATAATCCCTTGTAGGTGAGTTGTTCAGTCGGCAAGTTATGCAGAATGTTGTGCAGGTCCGCTTCCAGTCCGGGGGTTTTCAGCAAATCTTCCAGTCGGTGCAGATAAATTCGAATGGAAAAGATAATAGCATTTGCGGCGGGTAACCTTAACAGGGATTGCCGCTCAATGCGCCAATAAATGTCCAGTTTGTGATCGCCGTCACTCGACTGGTCACGCCACCGTAATTCGTTACCGGGTTGCAGTGACCAGTTGATTCGGCTTACCGGCTTGTCTGCCTTGAGTCCCGCCAGCAGTCGGTCAACCCGGGCGGCGAGCTGCGCTTCATATCCCGGCACCGGGGCATGGATGGCTGCCAGCGTGGCACCGAGCTTTTCTTCCAGGCGCCAGTTTGAGGGCGAACAAACACTCGCCGCCGCCAGCCGATAGCTGTTGCCTTGTGGCTCGAGCAACACGATGTCTTCCTGGATCCAGCGACTGCAGGCGGCAAGCGAACGATCGGCGAGGGGCCAGCGCAGGCCCGACGGTAAATGCATCAGGTTCCCGTCTACAAGCGCATAGCTGTCGCCGTGCCAATGCAGTAAATGTTCCAGCAAAAAATCGGCAAACAGCCCCTGCAGCGCATATGAGGACGGCAGACACGCGATGACCTGTTCCTGGTGATGCTGCAGGCAGTCAGCCTTGTGGGCGTGAAATCGGGCGAAATCGGCGTCCGGTTGTAACCAGTCAGCAGGATGCAACGAAGACAGTCCCAGACGCAGCACGGTTTGCTGCGTGCCATCCGGTAGATAGGGTGGAGGAACCTGACTGTCGAGACGCATGGGGGGCTTCCTGAATGCAGATGCAAGAATGCTGGGCGCGTAAAAGTGCGAGGCAAGTATAGCCGGTTCGTGGCCGGACGCGCTGCACTCTGGTGCACGGCAGTGAGGAAGGCGGCAACAGGAGGAAGGCGGCAACAGGAGGAAGGGCAATAGGACTAGACTCTGCCGTCTTGTCTCTTTATGCTCGGGCAACCCTGGTCGTGAGAAGCGGGAGTACGCATGCGCAATCCGATTATCGTCGCAATCTTTGCCATCTGCAGCGTCATGGCATTGATACTGCTCGCCATCATCGTCGCTGATCCCATTGCCAACTCGGGAGGCATGCCACACCCGACGATTGCTGGACTCATGGTGGGGGGCGACGGCGCCGCCCGTCTCGAAGAAATCGGCGGACTGGCATTCGCCTTCCAGTGCCTGTTACTGCTGCTGATCGTCGCGCTGTGTGCGCTCGGTGTCAGTCCGCGTCACCGCACACCTCAACTCTATGCACTGCTCCTTCTTACCTATCTCTTCACCCTGCTGATCTGGTGGCAGATGTACTTCGGACACCTGGACTATCTCGAGACGCGGACAACCGGTTACTTCCTCGGCTTCCCGCTCGCGACCGCCTGGCAGATGTACGGTACCTGGTTCGGTGCCATCCCGCTGATCCTGATCTATACGCTGGGATTCAAGAAATTTATCCACAGCGATGAAGACGAGGCCAGCTATCAGCAATTGCTTAAAGACAATGGAATGGAATAAGACATGGAAGCCTACCGGCAGGAAATAATCATCGGAGCGGTGCTCGTCTACATGGTGTTCTGCGTGCTCACCGGATTGTGGGCGATGCGACGCACGAAATCCTCCAGTGATTTCTTCATCGCCGGTCGCGGGCTCGGGCCGATTGTGGTGTCCCTGGCACTTTTCTCCAGCACCCTCAGTGGATTCGGTTTCGTCGGTGGCCCGGGTCTGGTGTATTCCACGGGAGTCAGCTCATTCTGGATGATCGTCATCTCCTCAACGGGTTATGCACTGGGCTTCTTCCTCGTCGCGAAACGGATTCGCATGATCGCCAGTCTTCGTAACTGTATTTCTCTGCCCGACGTGGCAGCGGCGCGCTATGGCAGCGAGCCGGTGCGATTTCTGCTTGCACTCACGATCGTCCTGGGTGTGATGGGTTACCTTGCCACCCAGATACTGGCGATGGCGGTGGTCATGCAGGCCATTCTGTCTGGGACCGAAACGTTTGCGAACATCGGCCTGATTAGCTGTGTCGTGATTTCGGGTACGGTGCTGATCTTCTATTGCGTCACCGGTGGCATCATTGCCTCGGTATACACCGACGTGGTGCAGGGGGGCATCATGATGGTCGCCGGCGTCCTGATCCTGATCGCAGCGACCTCCGTCTTCGACGGCGGCATGCAAGAGGCGACCTCGATCATCCTGGCCGACGATGCCGAGGCGATTATGCCGTTTGGCACTGCGGGCATCATGGCGTCTTTAGGCTGGTTCTTTGTGTTTGGCCTGGGACTTGCCGGCCAGCCCCATCTTGTCACGAAGATGATGATGAACAAGAACATCGCGGACAACCGCACCATTCTGCCGATGTCACTGCTGGGTTATGTGCTGGCGGCACTGCTCTGGGTCTCCATTGGCATCGTCATGCGGGCCGCCGTGCTCGCGGGTGTGAGCGAACCGCTGGCGCTGCCCGATGACGCCGCCTCCGTCTTCCTGTCTGCCTTCACTAATCCCCTGCTCGCTGGCATCGTGTTTGCGGGTCTTTTCGCCGCCATCATGTCCACCTCAGACGCCTTTCTCAATATCGGAACTGCCGCCATTATTCACGACATTCCCAAGGCCTTGCGGGGCAAGAGTCTGGAGAATGAATTATTGTGGGCGCGCATCGTCACCGTGCTGCTCGCGGTGGTTGCCGCAGGCTTCGCGCTGTATTCACATTTCCAGGACGCAACGCTTGTCGCCTTGCTGGGCGCCTTCGGTTGGGCCACGTTCGCCTCCGGTATTTTCCCGGTGATCGCGATCGGCCTGAATTGGAAGGGCGCGAGTGCAACAGGCGCGATCGTCGCGATCGTGTCCAGCCTGCTCATCAATTTTATCGCGCAATTGTCGGCAATCCAGATCCCCTATGGCATCAGCGGTGGACTGGTGGCCTTCGTTACATCAATGGTCTTGTTCATCGGGGTGTCACTGGCGACCCGTACCAGATCGCTGGATGATGATATCGATGCCTTGATGGATATCTAGGGCGGAATATCAGAGTGGCGCAACGCAACCGGGTTGGCTAATCATGCTCTTCGTACAGGCGCTTGCCGGAATCTTCGTATTTATCGCCCTCGCCGTGCTGTGCAGCGAGCAGCGTCGGGTACCGGACTGGCGGCTGTTGGTGGCTGGCCTGGCCCTTCAGTTCCTGTTCGCCTTCATCGTCTTTCGGGTTGACTTCATCCAGCGGATGCTCGCCGCGATCAACCAGGCGGTCTCCGCGGTTGTCGGCGCCACCGAGGCTGGCACGCTGTTCGTCTTTGGCTATCTGGGCGGCGACCCCGCGAATGTCGCCTATCCGTATGATGTATCTAATGCTGGCGCGACCGTAGTTCTCGCGTTTCGCATCCTGCCCCTGATTCTCTTGTTTACGGTGCTGTCTGCCATCCTGTGGCATTACCGCATCCTGCCCTTGATCGTCAGAGGTTTCGCCTTTGTTCTGCGACGCAGCATGGGTGTCGGCGGCGCGGTGGGCCTGAGTGCAGCCGCCAACATCTTCATCGGTATGGTGGAATCACCGGCACTCATTCGACCCTATCTCAAGTCACTCACCCGCAGCGAAATGTTTATTGTCATGTCCTGTGGCATGGCGACGGTGGCGGGCACGGTCATGCTGCTTTATTCGGTGATTCTGCAGAATGTCATCGCTAATGCCCTCGGGCATATCCTCACCGCCTCTGTCATCAGCGCGCCCGCAGCCATCATGCTGTCGCTCATCATGGTTCCGGCCCAGTCAAGCGCGACCATCGGTCCAGACACGGCTGAGGTCGCAAGCGCAACCCAGTATCACAGCCTGATGGATGCCATTACCCGTGGCACCAGTGATGGCCTCAAGCTGATGGCGAATGTCGGTGCCATGTTGTTGGTGCTGGTGGCGCTGGTTGCCCTGCTCAACAGCGCCCTGTCGCTGCTGCCAGTGCCCGGCGAGCAGCCGCTGACCCTGCAATTAGTGCTCGGGTATCTGTTTGCACCGCTGACCTGGCTGATGGGAGTTCCCTGGTCGGAGGCGATGACAGCGGGAAGCCTGATGGGCATCAAGACCGCGCTTAACGAATTGATTGCCTTTATCGCCTTGGCCGATTTAACGCCGGGCAGCCTGTCATCGAAATCCACGATCATCATGACGTATGCGCTGTGTGGCTTCGCGAATTTTGGCAGCCTCGGCATCATGATCGCCGGGCTCACCGGCATGTGTCCTGAACGCACTCAGGAGATCGTGACACTCGCCCCGAAGTCGTTGATCTCGGGCACGCTCGCCACCTGTATGACAGGCGCCATCGCCGGCTTACTCTACTGAGCGCAGAGTCTATTTCCCGTCACACCGAGTGTCAGAATTCTTCAAGGCCTTCGCCGAAACTCGGCGCAATCTGAGCCCGGTGACGTTTGAGCATCATGTCCCGGCGCAGGCGTCGAATCGCCATATAGCTGCCGGTGCCACAGACCAGTGCGACACCCAGCAGGAACAGCAGCATGAAACTGTCCCACACCGGTCGGCTGCGCAGCCATGCCGTGAAGTCGCCACGATGCAGACCATAGAAGAGCCAGCGATACAGGCGTAATTCCGAGTCAACCTTGCGCAGCAGCATGCCGCTCAGCGGACTCAGGTAGTAGATGCGATTTTGGTCATCGGCGAGGCTGACGCGGTATACCGGAAATTCCAGCGCTTCGTGATGATCGTAATAATAGGCATCGCTCTCGGAGATCAGGGTCTCTGAACGAATCTCGGCCTCAGGACGCAGGCGTGTGGCCAACTGACTCAGATCCTGATTCGTCAGCGGCTGTGGCCGGAATGTCATCGGATTCAGGCGTTCTCCGGCACCGGTACCGGCATAGGCAATGAGCTGGGCATCACCGCGCAGCACAGACAGTCGGGCGCGCACGGCCAGGCCCGGATTGGTCTGAGGCAGGCGCTGCAAGACCGATTCGATGTCGCGCCAGGTCAGCGGTCGCTCAGTGAGGCGCTGCGCCTCCGCACGTCCACCTTCGCCCTCCAGCGCTCCCCAGGGATTCATCGAGAGCAGGCCGCTGGCGACCCAGGTGAGAGTCAATACGCCGAATATCAAACCTGCATAGTGGTGGTAGAGCGCCATGCCGCGATACGGTGACAGGCGACCGTTGGCGCGGGCACGGAATTGACGGATGCCGATGTAAAGCCCGGTCAAGGTCAGGAAGATGCCGAGAATTGTCAGCCAGATGACGACCTGGGCCCACAACGCCGTGTGTTGTCGAAGGATGGTAGGGTACAGCCAGTGAATGACCGCTCCCGCATAACCCCAGAATCGTTGTGATGACGTAGTGAGCTGTACGATCTCGCCGGTCTTGCTGGAAATATACAACTCGGTTCCCGCCGCATCATCCACAGTGAATTTATAGAGCGGTCGCAAGGGGTTGTAGGCGCCATAAACAGTCCACTGGTCATTGAAGATTTGTGCACTCAGAGTGGCGATAGCGCCTGGCAGATGTGAGCTTGTGAAAGCGTTGGCCAAAGCCTGAGCCTTGGATTCGGTGATTGAGTCGATGCGCGTGCCCTGCCGCAGATCATAGGTAAGCAGGCCTCGCTCCAGCGAACTTGCGCGCAGGACCGGTACCTCTCCCAGCATTTCGATGCGCGCATCGGAAAAGTTCTCGTCCCGTAATAACCGCGAATCTGGCAGCTCGCAGCAGTTGGCGACCTCGAGAGGGCTTAGCAGGGCCAACTGTTCGCGTGCATCGAGTTCGGGATACTCCTGGTACATCATGATGATACCCGACAGGGTCCAGATCAGCATGATGAGGCCGACCCCGATACCGAGATAGCGATGCAGCAGAAAGAGGAGGCGTATCATTGGCGTGTCCGAATTGAGCCGCTCAGACTTGAGACTACTGCACTGCGGATTGGCGGGCAATCCGCAGCAGAGCAGGCGGGTCGGCGTGCGCTCCGTTAGAAGCGATAGGTGTAGGCGAGGTGCAAGGTGCGCTCCATGCCGAGATTGGCGAAGTTATAACCGGCACCGGTAACGTCGACAGTGCCGCGATCAATACGGGTTGCGTACACCTCATCGAAGACGTTTTCCAGTCGCAGCACGAACTGGTGCTCACCCTCTCTGCCGGCGTTGTAGAACGCCGACAGATCGGTCACCACATAATCTCCCCGTTTTACGCCGCGGCGGCCGTTGATATCCCCGACGAAGTCACTGGACAGTGAGAAACCCAGTGGTCGGGCCGTGCTGCGATAGTCCAGGCGCAGTTTCGTTTCGCTCTTGGGAATACTCGTCAGTTGCGGCCCACTACCGTTGAACTGGGCTTCGGTGCGGGTGTGGCTCAGGTTAGTGCTCCATTGTGCATTCAACGCTATGGTGGCGAGAAGTTCGTAGCCGTCCATATTGACCTCATCATCGGTGTTGATAAAGCTCTCACCTTCGACACTGCCGATTACCAGAGGCACATAGGAGTCGATGTAGTTGGTGATATCCCGACTGAAATAGGTCAACTCGTAAGTGACGGTGCCGAGAGTGCCGCCAATTGCGAGATTGATGTTTTCACTCTTCTCCGGCTCGAGATTGGGATTGCCAATCGTAAAGAAGCCGCCATCCGGCACCCCATCACTGTCTTCATCGTAGTACTCGTTCACGAACAGCGCCTCGGCATCGGGCAGACGGAACGAAGTGCCGACATTGCCCTGGAAATACAGGGACTCCGAGAAGGCGTGTTTGCCAGTGAGATTCCACACCGTCGAATCATCCATGTTGGAGGCCTGGTTATTGCGCACTCCCAAGGCGAAGGTGGTGTTCTCCAGCAGTTCTGCTGTACTGCGAATCTGGAAGAAAGGCGCGGTCACATGCTCCTTCGTGCTGCCAATCCGATAGACATCGTCTTCACCGGAGAAGCTCTGGTGATCGATACCAAGAACGTATTCGAAGCTGCCACCGAAGTTGAGCTTGGTCATGGCATTGACGCCGTAGTCCTCGTAGCCCCAGAAATCCTTGTTATTAAGTGTGCGGGTGCCGCCGTCGACCTGGCCACTGGCATTCAGTGTGTTGTAGATGCGCGTGTAACGGGTATCCCAGTTGTGTTGGTAGGCCTTCACGAACAAGTCGACGTTGTCGTTGAGCGTCAGGTCGTACTTCAGGGTCAGGATGTCTTTCTCGCGGGCATTCACAGTGTGCCGGTTGAGGAAAGGACGAGCGAAGTCGACTTCGTTGTCGGTGAACAGGTACTGCAGGGACAGACGCGAGCGCTCGTTGATGTTCCAGGCGTATTTCAGGCCCAGAGTGTTGACGTCATAGCCACGCTCACGGTCAGTGGCACTGGGCTGGATATCGGCACTGCGCCAGGGTACTCGTGGCAAAGGACCCGAGCAGGCACAGCAGGCAGGTGAACAGCAGGTGTCGCGTCAAGGCCATTGGGTGTCTCCCTGAGGTTGGACGGATAAATGGGTCTCGACTGGATTAACGCGGCGCACCGGCTGGCGTTGACTTATCGGTCAGAAATACCCGGCTTCTGCCAACTGCGTCACATTGCGCGCCGGGGAGAGCGCTGCTGCCGCAATGACACGGCGGGTAGGGTGTGATTTAGCTCTTCACTCTCTGCACTCTCTTCACTCAACCATGTCGCCAACGTACTGAAATCGCGGCCGGGTCACTCCGTCGATCTCGATGGTCTCGAGGAACATGTGGAGGGGGCGGACCCATAGACCGAACTCGCCATACAGGGCGCGGTACACCGCCAGCGCTTCCCGTGTCTCACTGTGGTGGGCAATCTCGATCAGGTCGTAGTACTTGCCCTTGTAGTGCAGGTATTTGCCGAGGGGAATCGCACCCGGGTCCGGTTGGCTCATAAGGGGAAGTCCGGCGGTGGCAACGGGGGCTGACCGGAGCGCGGACCGAAGTCTGGCCTGCCATCGTCTCCCATGCGGCGATCACGACCGTCCATCGGCCCGCGTCTGTGAATGAAGGCCACGGCTTTTTCGCGTTCCTCGGGGGAGAGATGATTCAGCATTTCCACCGAATGCCTGTGCGACATGCGCTGGTAGCGCAGGTTCGCGTCGCGCAAATCGCTGAAGGCCTGTTCCAGCGCCTCGCGGTCGAAATCAGCGCTCATCATCAGCTCGTTAACGTGGCGCTGCGATTCGAACATCTCGCGTCGAATCGGACGGATCTCGTCGGCGCTCTGTTCGAGAAGAGGTAGCATCTCGGCGCGACGCTCTTCACTCAGGTCCCGCACCATCCAGTTGACGTTGGGCGGAAGCGGGCGGCCGATGAATTCGTCGGCACGGGAGAAACGATAGAAGATGCCGCCGACGAAGAACAGGTTCACGGCGAGTGAGGTGACCAGTGCGAGCAGGAGAAGACGGGTCTGATTCATGACTAGAACAGGTTCTCCGTATAATCATTCAGCGACAGCATGTACAGCTCGTCATCCCAGTAATCGAAACCAGGACTCTCATTGGAGATGCCGAAGCTGAAGAAATTGCCGACCACAATGCCCACGACAAGGGGCAAGCAGGCTGCCATTGCCGGTCGCCAGAACTGTTTGCCTGGTGCATTGGACGGAAACAGCCACTCCAGCACAGTGTCGACGAGCGAACGGGAGCAGGGTGGCAGGGGCTGGTTCTGAATACGGGATTCCAGGCCGGGAAACTCCGGCACGGGCACTGCATCGAGTAGCATGTCGAGTCGCCGTTGTTGCTGCAGTAACTCGCGAGCCAGGGCATCTTCGCTCAGAAGCTGCTGGCACGCAGCACGAACAGAAGCCGGCCAGGACTCTGATGCAGCGCCGTAGCGGTCAACAATCTCTGTAAAGTCTGTCATTGTCAGTTTCATAGGCTGATTACCGGCTTGCAGGGTCTACCGAAAAGATGTGCATCTAGTGCAGTTCCTCAAGTAGGGTCGTCGCGTCGATGCCGTCCAACACCAGACGTTCACGTAGCGCACGCTTTGCCCGGGCAATTGCCGATTCCAGAGCCGTCACCGAGATCGCCATGATAGCAGCCGCTTCCTTGTTGGAAAAACCCTGATAGTGACACAGCATCAGGGCGCTGCGCTGGTTCTCCGGCAGTTCTCGAAAGGCGCGCTGCAACTTCTCGGCAGCACCGCGATCACCCTCCTGGGCGAATGACTGCTGTCTGTTCGGTTCTGCCTCCTCTTCGGAAAAACTCTCCTGCGTCTGTACGTGGCTGTGTTTACGCAGGTGATCGATACACAAGTTATGTGTTATGCGGTGCAGCCAGGTGGTCAGGCTCGACTTCTCTGGCTGCCATTTCGTCGCATTGATCCACAATCGCAAAAATGTTTCCTGGGCGATGTCTTCAGTTTCGCGACTCGACCCAAGCATTCTATAGGCGTAATGACTGATCGGTTTCAGATGCTTCGTCACAATGGCCTTGTAAGCAGACTGGTCACCATTGCAGACTGCACGCATCAATTCTTCATCAGTCATTACGCGTTTGCTTGAACCTCTAAGCGCTAGTTCCGTGCGGGACGGTCACCGCGTGGGCCTTGACCCTGATTATGTCCATCGCCGTGACTCTGGCTCTGACCATGTTCCTTGCCGTGACCTTGGCCCTGGCCGCCAGGACCGGGACGGCCCATGCGCGGTGGTCGCAATTCTTCAGCATCGAGGACGCCATCGTCATTGCGATCCATTTCGGTAAAGTTGGCAGTCTGAAATTCGTTCAAGGTTACAATGTCATCGCCATTGACGTCCATCGCCTGGAAACGAGCCGTGGCCCGCTCGGTCATTCTGGCCTGCATTTCTGCCATGTGCGCGAGTTGATCTTCGCTCGGCTCGGGGCGATTGGCGTCGTCACGATCGCCGCCGCGCCGTCCCATACCGCCCATGCCAGGGCCCGGTCGGGCATTGAGGAATTCGTCGATCGTCAACACGCCATTCCCGTCGGTATCCATGCGGGCAAGCATGTTGTTCTCGCCTGACTGGAATTCCATCAGGTTGACAACGTCATCGCCGTTGGTATCGAGGGTTTCCAGCATGCGGTTGTCATGCTCGTGTTCATCCGCCGCCAGCGCGAGGCTGCTGCATGTCAGTAATCCGGCACTTATAAAAAGGTGAAGCTTGTTCATGTTGCATCTCCTGCAGATTAGGTTCATGGGTTTATACGCAGGGGATTAAATTACCCGTCGCTGTGTTGCGGTTACTTCGAACCCGGATCGGTGTAAGCTAGGCCCTCTGCGAGTCATCAAAAGCCACCAAGAGCAACCAAGAGCAACCGAGAGCGGAGACAGACCATGCCCAGTATTAATTCTGCACGTCAATCTGCCAGTCATACCCTCCTGCAAAGCCTGCTGTTGGCGGCTTGCCTGTCCTCCGGGGCCACGTTGGCCCAAACTTATGTCATGGACCCTGATTGGCCCAAACCCCTGCCAGACGGCATCGAATGGGGCCAGGTGCCTAACGTCACCATCGACAAGGACGGCTACATCTATGCATTCCACCGTGCCGAGCCACCGGTCCTGAAATTCGATCGCGACGGAAATCTCGTCAAAACCTGGGGCTCGGAATGGATCTCATTGCCGCACGGCTTTAGGGCGGCCCCCGATGGTGCCCTGTGGGCGACGGACTTCCAGCGTGACACCGGCCAGACGGTCACCAAGTTTGATACGGAAGGACGGGTTCTACTACGCTTCGGTGCCCGTGGTTTCAGCGGTACCAGTCCAAATACCTTCGATGGCCCGGCCGACGTGGCAGTAGCCGAGAATGGTGACATCTTCGTCGCCGATGGGCATTACAACAACCGCATCGTCAAGTTTAGCAAGGAAGGGCGCTATTTGATGGAGTGGGGCACTCGCGGTGCCGGCAAGGGTGAACTGGATATGCCCCACACCATCGTCATCGATCGGCGTGGTCGAGTGCTGGTCGGAGACCGTTCCAATCACCGCATCCAGATTTTCGATCAGCAAGGAACCTATCTCGATGAATGGACCCAGTTCGGCTGGCCCAGCGGAATGTTTATCGACCAGAACGATGTGCTGTATGTAGCGGACTACCAGGACAAGCATGGTGTCACTTACGGCAGTGCCGAAACCGGCAAGGTGCTTGGGTTCATCGCGGGCTCGGAACCGGAAGGCGTTGTCGTCGATGCCGAGGGCAATGTCTACACCGGAGAAGTCACCGGTGGCGATGGTGGTCCGGGGCGCATCATGCGCAAATTTATCAAGCAGTAGGGGATAGGGGCGCTCACAAATACATCCTGCTCAGGATCACCGTGTACGATAACCACATGATGATTGTGAGGGGGATGCCCACCTTCAGGAACTCATTGAAACTGTAGTTGCCGGCGTTCATCACGAGCAGATTGGTCTTGTAGGACATCGGCGTGGCAAAGCTGAGATTTGCACCGAACAAGACAGCGAGCACGAAGGGCTCCGCTGGCACGCCAAGTTGCTGAGCGATGCCGACAGCGATTGGTGTGCCAATGACCGCGGCGGCGTTGTTGGAGACGATGTTGGTCATGATGCCAATCAGCAACATCAGTGCGCTCATGATGAAGGTCGGTGACGCACTCTGGAAGAAATACAGGAAGACCTCCGTCATGTAGAGTGAGGCCCCGGTAATATCCAGCGCCTGGCCGATCGCGAGACTCACGGCCACGACGAAAATGACAGAGGAACTGAGTCCGCGAATCGCGCCTTCCAGGCTCAGGCTGCGCGACGCGATCATCAGCATCGCGCCAACCACGCTGCTGACGGCGATCGGGATAAAGCCCAGCGCCGAAACCGCTACCGCAACAAACAGGATCAGCAGCGCGATTGGCGCCTTGCCAGTTCGCGGCACGTCTTCCGAGGCATCCAGAACCAGAAAATCAGTGTTCATCTTGAGTTTGCGGATGTTCTCCTTGTCACCCTGCACCAGGAGCACGTCGCCCGGTTCCAACACCACTTCCATGATCTCCTCATGGGGCTTCCAGATATCCTTGCCGGCTCGATGCAAGGCCAGCACGATGAGCTGATGCTGTTCCAGGAAGCGGGTATAGCGCAGGTTCTGACCCGCCAGTTTGGAACCACTCACCACGGCAATCTCAGCAACTTTCTGGTTCTCGGCCATCAGCGGGTGATCCTCGTTCACCTCGGCATCCTCGGAATAAAGAGTTGCCTTTAACGCCTCAGCGGCGGCACGAATCTTCTTCGCGGTGTCCATAACACGCAGGCGGTCGCCGGCGTGCAATACCACATCAGGCAGCGGGTATAAAAAATTGTCCCCGCGTTTTACGCGAACGAGACTGATGCCGTCGTCGATGCGCGCCTTGGCCTCGGCGATAGTTAGTCCGACCGCAGGGCTGTCTTCGTCGAGATTGAGGCGGGCCTGAAACATGCGAGGCGAACTGTCACTGATCTGGATTTCCTTCTTCGCTATCAGCAGCGGGGCGATCAGCCACAGATACAGGATCGCGATGCTGCCGGCGAGCGCGGCCGGCACGACGAAGTCGAACATCTCCATGCGCGCCAGGCCCAGGTCATTGGCCACACTCACAACCAACAGGTTGGTCGAGGTGCCGATCGTGGTTCCCATGCCGCCGACAATCGTCGCGAAACCCATTGGCATCAGGATTTTTGACGGTGAGCCGCCAGTGCGCAGACAGACGCTGATCAGGATCGGCAACAGCAGCACGACGATCGGCGTGTTATTCATGAAGGCGCTGAGGATAGCGCTGAAGATCAGTGTGACGAGGGCCGAGATGATCGGTGAGATGCGCCAGGCACGGGTGAGCAGTCGGCCAAAGGGTTCCAGCGCGCCAGTCTGAACCAGCCCCTGGCCAATCACCATCAGTGCGCAGACGGTGATGAGGGCCTCGTGGGCAAAGCCCTGAAAGAAATCGACCGCCTCGAACGGCTCGCCGTGTCCGGTGAAGGGAAACAGGGCGAAAACCAGTGTCAGTACACTGAGAATAATAAGACTGGAGATCTCCAGTTTCAGCTGCGGCCGCGTGAACAGGGCGAGAGCGATCACCATCATGATCAGCGCGAACAACGCATGCAGATTGGGGATTTCCGGAAAGGCAGTAATCATCACCAGGCCTTGCGTTGGCAGCGCGTCAATCGTTGGACGATGGCACCTGTTCCTGATTCTTGATGATCAGTTCCCGGTGCGGATATGGAATCTTGACGCCATTGGCTTTCAGCGCATCCCACAGGGACAGCAGAACCTGACCCCTGATGTTCGTCAGGCCGCGCTGGGGATCCTTGATCCAGAAGCGCAGCACGAATTCCAGCGAAGAGTCTCCGAACTTCGTCATCCAGCACACCGGGGCCTGGTCATCGACCACACGGGGGACGTTGCGTGCCGCCTCAATCGCGAGGGCGGTGACCTGGTGTGGATCCGAATCGAATGAGACGCCGAACGAAACATCGAGTCGCACCAGGTCATCCGAGAAAGACCAGTTGATCACTTCGCGGGTAATGAAGTCCTCGTTCGGGATCAGGTATTCGCGCCCGTCCCGTGTAACGACCGAAATGAAACGGGCGCGCAGCTCACGTATCCAGCCGAAGGTTTCGCCGACAGAAATCGTATCGCCAGGCTTGATTGACCGGTCGGACAGGATAATGAGGCCCGAGATGAAATTGGAGACGACTTTCTGCAGGCCGAAACCGATACCGACACCGATGGCGCCAGACAGCACCGACAGCACTGTCAGGTCGATGCCGACGGCCGAGATCGCCACGACACCGGCGAAGACGATGAGGGTGATTCTCAGAATCTTGCCAATCAGAATTCGCAGACTCGGGGTCAGCTCCTCATTGCGTTGAATGCGACGGTCGAGGAAGTTGCCAATGGTAACGGAGCCGAACAGCGTGACGGCAAGCGTGACGACAACTTTGATCAACAGCAGCAGCGAGATTCGGAACGAACCGATCGAGAATCCGATGTCATTGAGCAACTCGGCGATGTTGTCATCGATGCCGACGATGACCAGGGCGAGATAGATCCATGCTCCCATCGCGATCACCCGACGGAAGCCGCGGTTGCGGATCGCCTGGGTGATGATCGTAATCAGCAACCAGACCAGGGAGAACAACAGGGCGATATAGATGAGGTAGGTATTGGGCCAGGCAATATTGACGAGAATCGCCCAGCCGATGGCAACCAGGAATACGAAGTACACCCACTCAAGCCGGCGCAGCAGGGAGATGATGACGCGCAGCAGTCCGGGGCTGTCTTTGATGTTGCGCGCCAGCGCTTCGAGCGCGGGCTCGGTGCGGCGGGCAGTATTGAGGGACACGAGGTAGATAGTGGCGATGATCGCCGCTTCCAGCATCAGATAAGGATTGGTTACCGTTTCAGTAATACGGTCAAAGACCTGCGGCAGGGTATCGAACAGGGAATTGAAGTCGTAATTCATTGGGCCAACCCGAGGTTGATTGTTGGAACCCATACTACTGGAATTGCCTGACGGAGTCATTGCACTGGATTGAATGTTTGAGCAGGTAATCCAACCTGTGCGTTTTGGGCCGAAGCCCGGTCTGAGCCCATACAGACCTGTGCATAATAATCTGCTAGAATCGCGCACCTCCCGTTCGGTACCGCATGACAGGAAACCACTGACATGGAACTCGCTGAAGAGAATTTGAACGAGCACCACCTCGACGAAAAACGCGTCGTCGATGTTGTCGTGCGTTTTGCTGGGGACTCCGGTGATGGCATGCAGCTCACTGGTTCCAACTTCACCCAGGCTACTGCGCTGTACGGCAATGACCTGTCGACCTTCCCGGATTTTCCGGCAGAGATTCGCGCCCCGGTAGGAGCCACCTTCGGTGTCTCCGCTTTCCAGATCTATTTCGGTGCCGAAGACGTGACCACTGCCGGTGACGCCCTCGATGTACTGGTGGCGATGAATCCTGCAGCCCTCATCACCAACATCAAGAACCTGGTCGATGGGGGACTCGTTATTGTCGACTCGGGCGCCTTTACCACGAAAAATCTGACCAAGGCGAAATACGACACGAACCCGCTCGAAGACGGCAGTCTCGACAAATACCGCGTCTTGACCATCGATATCTCTGCGCAGGTACTGCAGGCGGTCGAACCCTATAATTTAGGCCACAAGAACGGACTGCGCTGCAAGAACATGTGGACCCTGGGGCTCGTCATGTGGTTGTTCGATCGCGATCGCAATCCCACAATCCAGAATCTGCGCAGCAAATTTGCCAAGGCACCGGAGATCGCGGAGGCGAACATCGCCGCACTCAATGCTGGTCATGCCTATGGCGAGACCGCCGAATTGCCGAGTGGCATCCATGTCTACAAGATTCCGAAGGCGAAGGTGGCACCTGGCACGTATCGCAATGTCACCGGTACTACGGCGCTGGCCTGGGGATTGATAGCCGGAGCTGAACTGGCCGACATCGATTTGTTGTTCGCTTCCTACCCGATTACACCAGCGTCGAACCTGTTGCACGAATTGGCCAATCGCAAAGAGTTCAGGGTTAACACGTTTCAGGCCGAAGACGAGATTGCCGCGGTGTGCGCTGCCATAGGAGCCTCGTTTGCCGGCTCTCTGGGCGTGACCTCAAGTGCCGGTCCTGGTATCGCGTTGAAGGCGGAGGGCATTGCCCTCGCGGCCGCCACCGAATTACCGCTCGTCATCGTCAACACCCAGCGTGGTGGCCCGTCTACAGGCTTGCCCACCAAGACCGAGCAGTCTGACCTGAACATGGCATTGTTCGGTCGTCATGGCGACACGCCGATGCCGGTAATCGCCAGTGCCACTTCGACCGATTGTTTCGACGTGGCGATTGAGGCGGTGCGTCTCGCGACCAAATACATGACCCCGGTCATGCTGCTCTCCGACGGTTATCTGGCCAACGCCGCCGAGCCCTGGCAGATTCCCGACATGGCCGATCTCACGCCGTTCCCCGTTCGGCATCACACGGACACTGAGGGCTTCAAACCCTCATTGCGCGATCACACGACCCTGGCGCGGGTCTGGGCCAAACCCGGAACTCCCGGTCTGGAACACCGCATCGGCGGCATCGAGCGTAGCTATGAAACCGGTGACATCTCCTATGATCCGGAGAATCATCAACTGATGACGACCTTGCGCAAGGACAAGGTGCAGGGTATCGCAGCCGATATCCCGCTGCAGGAAGTGTGTCTCGGCAATACCTCTGGTCGGCTAGCTGTGGTCGGCTGGGGTTCCACGTTCGGGGCGATCCATCAGGCAGTAAAGCGCGCACGTCAGGAAGGGCTTGACGTGTCCCACATCCAGGTTCGCTACCTGTCTCCGCTGCCACGCAATCTCGGCGAATTACTCGCCGGCTTCGATGGCGTTCTCGTGCCAGAGATGAATACGGGGCAGTTCGTGCGCGTACTGCGTTCGGAATTTCTTATCGACGCGGAAGGACTCAACAAGGTTGCCGGTCAGCCATTCAAGATCGGCGAAATTCTGGCCGCCATCCATCTCAAGCTTGCCGCATTAAAGGAAGCATCATGAATCAGGCTCTGCCCACACTCACCGTCAAGGATTACACCTCCGATCAGGAAGTACGCTGGTGTCCGGGTTGTGGCGATTACGCCATCCTGAAGACGATCCAGAAGCTCATGCCGGAACTGGGTAAACCGAAAGAAAACCACGTGTTCGTATCGGGCATCGGCTGTTCTTCCCGTTTCCCCTATTACATGAACACCTACGGCTTCCATACCATTCACGGCAGGGCTCCCGCTATCGCCACTGGTGTGAAGTTGGCGAATCCGGCGCTCGACGTCTGGGTTATCACTGGCGATGGAGATGGCTTCAGTATCGGTGGCAACCATATGTTGCATGTGTTGCGACGCAATGTGGATCTGCAAATTCTGTTGTTCAATAACGAGATCTATGGACTGACCAAGGGTCAGTACTCGCCCACGTCACAGCTCGGTACTCGTTCGCCGTCCTCACCCAAGGGCTCCATTGACCTGCCGCTGTCTCCCTGTGCCGTGGCACTGGGCGCCGGCGCTACCTTCGTGGCACGCTCGATCGACACAGAAGCGAAACATCTGTCCGCCGCCGTTAGCGAAGGTTATGCGCACAAGGGTGCCGCCTTCATCGAAATTCTGCAGAATTGCCCGATTTACAACGACGGCATCTTCGAGCAGGTGAAGGACAAGAAATTGGCTCCGCTGCATCGCATCGAAGTGGAACATGGCAAGCCGCTCGTATTTGGCGCTAGCAGCGAGAAGGGCGTTCGTCTCAATCGTGATACGCTGGTACTCGAGGTCATCGACGTGGCCGGCAATGAAGATCAGATTCTCGTGCATGACGCCACCAACAAGGTGCTCGCCAACCTGCTCGTGCAGATGCGTGGTCCGGATTTTCCGGTCGCCATTGGTGTCCTGTATCACGAGGCGAAACCCTCTTTTGTCGAAGACGCCCACGCCCAGCTCGTCAAAGCGCGAGTGGCAAAGGGAGATGTCAATCAGTTGCTCCGCAGCGGACACACCTGGAAGGTCGTGTAGCGTCTTCGAAATAGGCCTGGACAGGATTGGGCGATGTCGCCAATCTGTCACATCGATTCAGTAGGATTGCGACATGGAATCAGTACAACTCACCCGTCGTGCCTTTCTCGCTCGTGGCCTCACCGGTCTCGGCCTGTTTGCCGCCGGTGGCTCCGTGCGCTATCGCGCGCTGGCCGCCAATTCTGGCTGGCGAGCACCATTCGCGAGTCTCGAGGCGATCGGTGAATTACTGCCCCCTGATGCCAACGGCGTCCGGCTCCCCAAGGGCTTCTCTGCGCGCATCGTGGCTCGCAGTGGTCAGGCCCCGGCCGGCTTGCCTGGCTATACCTGGCATTCGGCCCCGGACGGTGGTGCCTGTTTCGCGGCCGAGGACGGTGGCTGGATCTATGTCTCCAACTCGGAAATCAGCAGCAATGGTGGCGGTGTCGGCGCCTTGCGCTTCGATGCCGAGGCCAATGTCGTCGATGCCTACTCCATCCTCAACAACACCTCGATCAACTGCGCCGGTGGGCCCACGCCGTGGGGAACCTGGCTGTCCTGCGAAGAGTTCGATGCCGGCCAGGTCTACGAATGTGATCCAAGCGGACGCACACCGGCTCGTCTGCGTGCGGCGCTCGGCACCTTCAAGCATGAGGCGGTGACTGTCGATCTCGCCAACAACTGTCTCTATCTGACCGAAGACCTGCCCGATGGCGGCTTCTATCGGTTCCGTCCGGAGCGGCAACTGCCCTATCTCGAGACTGGACAGCTTGAGATTGCGTCAGTACAACGGCGCGGTGGTGACTATTACATCGAGTGGTTACCGGTGCCTGATCCGCGAGCGCGGCGGACACCGACCCGGCATCAGGTGGCCGCGATGACACCTTTCGCCGGCGGCGAAGGCATCGGTCTGTTTGGCGACAAGGTGCATTTCACGACCAAGCACGATAACCGGGTGTGGACCTACAACTCCGCCACCAGCGGCCTGTCCGTGTTATACGATTTCAAGACCAGCGAGACCCCGGTTCTGTCTGGAGTGGATAATGTCGTGATCACAGCCACTGGTGATGTTGTAGTGGCGGAAGACAAGGGCAACATGCAGCTCGTGGCGCTGACGCCAGGAGGCAGGGTCACGCCGATTGTGCAATTAATGGATCAGGCAGCTTCGGAAATAACCGGACCTGCCTTCGACCCGACTTACCAGCGACTGTATTTCAGTTCACAGCGTGGCACGCTGGGTATACCTCGCGGCGGCTTAACCTACGAAATCCGCTACACTGGCTGATAATCTATGTCGACTCACTTCATGCTGAGTCGCAGGGCATTGGCAAACTCCGTTCGTCCCAACTCCCCCTCAAAGAAGGTATTGAACGACAGGCTTACGCGTTCGATGTTTTCCGTCACCTGCTTCACCGCGTGTTTGACGTTTGACGGAAAGATGATGATGTCACCGATCTCCGTGTTGATCAGGTAGCTCGATGCATTGTAGTAGTTGTCATTCTTGCGCATTAACTCGTACCAGATGAGATCATCATTGCGTAAGAAATTGATGCCGTCATTCGGTGCCAGATTGATGTACAGCACACCGCTGGCGATGCTGTTGGGGTGCGTGTGCGGGTGATGGGACTCGCCACGCCGGGTCAGCGTGAGCCACGACTGGGTAATTTGCAGACGCACGTCATTGCTCGTGTCAAACACCGTCCTGAAATAGTTGTCCAGATGTTCCTGCAGGGTCGCGCGCAGTGCCTGCATCGGTGCAGCATCCAGCACCAGCTTGTTGCGGGAGGAATGATTGGCAATGGCGGCAACCGGTGCGCCGAGTTCCTGCTGGAAAAATTTGAGTTCCTCGGCGGTGAAGGCACGCTCGAGGGAGCTGCGATACAGCGGAGTGGCAAACAGATTGAGCATTTCCGATTTCATGGCGTTTCCTGCAGCTTCAATGATGATGCGAGGCAAAAGTTTACCCCAGTTAGCCACCGTACTCACAGTGCGCATCGAGATCGCCGCGCATATACAGAAAATCGGGAATTTGCTACGCTGACCGCCTATTCTGACCCCCATGCGGAGTGCGACTGACATGGCTGGCACTAATAACAACAAGAACTCACCCCTCTCGCCAGATCACGACCAGGTCGCCAATCCCTCGCGACGCAACTTGCTAAAGAGTGCCGGTCTCGTCGGTGCCGCCGCCGTCAGTGGCGCCGCCTCGCAGATGGCCTCGGCACAGACGCCGGCAACGACGGTTAATCCCCAGGACCTGATTCCGACCCGGGAGGCGCTCGAAGTGCTCACACTGGCCGAGGCTGAAACGCTGGCTGCGGTGTGCGATACCCTGATTCCATCTGATGACAACGGGCCTGGTGCCAATGAGGCGCGGGCGATTCACTACATCGACCGTTCACTCGCGAGCCACAATGCCGCTGATCGATTTCGCTATCTGATCGGACTTTCCGCTCTGAGGGAACACGCGACGAAGCAGCATGGGAAACCCTTTCATCAATTATCGGCTGGTGACAGACAAGCGCTGCTGCAGGCTATGCAGGACGACACCTTGAGTGGCTTCGATCCGGGATCGGCTAACTTTTTTAATATGGTGCGCAATCACACGATCGATGGCACTTTCTGTGATCCGTACTATGGAGGCAATCATCACTTCATCGGTTGGGACCTCTTGCAGTATCCCGGTGTACGGCTCGGTGCCTCCGAGGCTGATGTCGCACTCGGTGCGCGACTGCCGGCGAATCACCAGTCTGCCTATGATCACGCCACCTATGTAAAGACATCGACCTATATGGGGGACGATGACCATGCCAACTAATCTGCCAGCGACTGATGTTGTCATTATCGGACTCGGTGCGGCGGGTGGGGTCGCAGCGCTACCTCTCACCAACGCCGGTCTGAAGGTGGTGGGACTCGAGGCCGGTGGTTGGCTCGATCCCCGAGACTTCGCGCCGGATGAACTGCGCAATGGTCAGCGCAATTGGCCGCAGACGGTGCAGAAGACAGCGGGAGAAGCGCCGACGGTACGTGCCACGTCTGCGACCGAAGCGGTGCAAGGCGGGCATCCCATGATGAACGCCGTGGGCGGCACGTCCATGCACTACTGGGCGCAGAGTTGGCGTCTGAATCCCTGGGACTTCAAGGTGGTGAGCGAGACCACCCGGCGCTACGGAGCCGATCGCATCCCGCGTGACTCCACCGTGGAAGACTGGCCATTCGGTTACGAAGAACTGGAGCCTTATTACGACAAGGTTGAATACGCGATCGGTATTTCCGGACAAGCAGGCAACGTTCAAGGTCGCATCAATCCGGCTGGCAATATCTTCGAAGGGGCCCGTCAGCGTGAATACCCGATGCAGGCGCTGCGCAGTTCCCCCTTCACCGATCTGATGGGAGCAGCCGCACGCCGACTCGGCTGGAATCCATTCCAGGGACCTGCCGCCATCGCCAGCGAGGTGTTCGATGGACGCCCGCCGTGTCAATACC
>Ga0222714_10001845_pt1 | contig 23391 bp, 15 predicted proteins | sample C33_3DmetaG_FD_165048 | JGI IMG/M metagenome (GOLD analysis project Ga0222714, IMG submission 165048) | Estuarine water microbial communities from San Francisco Bay, California, United States - C33_3D | ecosystem: Environmental > Aquatic > Marine > Unclassified | place: USA: California...
CTTGTTTTTTCATACTGTAAACTTGCACCAACAGATTGTTGTGTGTCTGAATATCCTGGATGTGAAACAGTTATTCTTGGTTCAATTTCATATTTTGTTGTACCGTCAAGCAATGGTGAAATAGCAGTACCTGGAATTAAATGATCCCAACCTGCTTGACCATCTGATTCTCTAAATACAGTAGCCGCTTTTGATCCTGCTAGGTAAGTTCCAATATAACCATATTGTCCAACACCTAAACCACTTGTAATAACAATTCTCATACCATTGTATTGTCCTGTACTACCTGTGTCAGTGTTTGAAATTACAATGTTCGAAGCATCACCTGATTGTGCTGTATTGTTAACTGCGGAATAATCTTGACCACCGAAGTCACCAACATCGTCGTAGTTAATATCATCATTAAGCATACGAACATCAAATACTGCTTTATCTCTAAATTCATCTGCGTATGCAATAGCACCCGAACCATCACCAGCAAAGTCAAATGTTGCATTGGTATAGTGTACACCAGCATTAGCATATTCAACTCTTAAAATTTGTGATTGGTTAGTAATAACGTTTTGTATCTGAGCATCTCTATTTCTGTTGTTAACAGTACCAGTTACCGGAACTTCAGTTGGGTCAACACCTTCTGACACAGTACCGTAAGTACCGTAAGATGAGTTACCATTTGTAGCACGAATCTTACCACCGTTCTCTGCAAGATATCCAATGTGTCCATAGTATGAGAACACGGAAACAAGTTCTGATCTACCTAGGTTAGTAACCCAAGCACCAATACCATCACTTAATACCTGTGTAAAGTCGTTGGCAACGATTGAGTCGTTACCTCCGTTGTGTAATACACCGTCTACTTTTAGACCCACACACGCTGTACCAAAAGTTGTTACGTTTTGTACATATGGTGAACGTCCTGTAATCCATACTCTACTGTCGTTTGGTCCCCAACCTGGATCTAATGACACAAACGCACCTGCTGTTGGACGACTTGTTCCGTAGGCGTTTGCCACAGACAATGTTCCTGTTAATCCTTGAACTGTACAGTTTCTTAATCCTGTACCATTTCTTAGGTAATACATATCTTCTTGGATTGATCCGTTTACAGCATTGTAATAGAATCTTGCCGCATAAACTGAATTGTAGTTACCTGTGTATCTAAGGTCTCGATAGATAGCATCAATTATTTCTCTGACATCACGTTTAAAAGCAACTGTGTCATACGTTCCAGCATAAGCAGGATAAGTTGCATCAATATAAGCAACTGCTTCTTCTGCTAAGAAATCTTTGTTAGCATAAAGTAATTGAGCACTTCTTTGAATATTTTCATATGTTGTTTGTGCAAAGTTACCAGCAATTGGTGGTCTAGTACCAGTGCTGATGTAAGCGATTATATCATCCATTAATTCAATAGCATGATTAGAACCATATGCCGCTTCGTACTTAACTCTGTATTTTAAGAAATTCAACATTCCTAGTGTAGCATCTTTTTGTTGTGCTAATACTAATTGTGTTGAAGTAATTCCTCTTAGATAAGATCTTGCCGCAACAACTGATGCCATGTCTGATCCAAATAAAGCATCTCTAGCAAACGCATCAACAATGTATCCTACATCACGTGAACATAATGTACGATCAAATTGTAGTGTTGGGAAATTAACTCTTACCCATTCAACTGCGTCTGTTCTAATTTGTGTTCTGGCATTCGCAATTCTTGTATAAGAAATATGATCTTCAATTAATGCTTGTGTTCCACCAGCGGTTGTATTTACGTTAACTTCCGCAGGAAGATTTGCAAAATCATCAATCGTATCATAGATATCTTGTACTAAATCTTGAATTGCTGTTGCTTCTGTAGCAGTAGCACTTGTATTTGATACATCTTGTGATTCACCGTTACCTGCTGATGGAGTAATTGCAACACCTGTTGCAATATCATCAACAATAGTTTTTAAGTAAGCATAAGCCGCCAATGTTGCTGATTTTTGATTTGAAGGTTTAACATAAGTGCCGTTGCTGTAGAATGATCTCATAACAACGTGCGATTGTGTATTACCGCCGTATCTAATATCGTAAGCAAGTGCTTCGGCAATATAGCCTGTGTCACGCTTACAAGAATTTTTTTGATCAACAGTTAAACTGGTCCATAGTGCATTTTCGTTTACATTTAACCAAGCACCAATTTCTTCTTGTAAGAAAGTTTTGTTTGCCAACAACATTAAATGAGCACCAGTTTGTGCCGCTGTTGCAAAGTGCGGTGCAGGCATTGTGAAACTGCCTGGTAAAGCACCTGCTCCTTGATCCACAATGTCATACATTGTGACAGCATTTGCTTTGACATTTGTTAATGCATTACCTGCACTAACAACACCTGCCATATTATTATTTGTGTATTGTGCTACACCAACCTGTTGTGGTGCACCAACTGCATTGCTTCCTATAACATCATCGACAATAGTTTTTAAGTAACCAAGTGCCGCTTGTGTATATGTTGAGTCACCTGGTGCAACTAAACTTCCTGCTGGTCTAATGTTTGTTGAACGTAATTCATCACCAACAACTGCTGTATCAGCAGGAACACGTATCGGAAGTGTTTCAAAATAAGTACCTGTTCCAACAAAAATTGTTCTTTGTGGTCTTGCTTCTACAGGAACATCAGCAGTATTGCCTGAAGCAACTGCTGTGTAAATCATTGTTTTTAAATTGTTTATTTCGTCTTTAGCAGAAGTTTCAGCAACATAACTGTTTGTGTACTGTGTGATAGTACCGTATGTTGATGCTGGAGCAGATTGAGGATTATCAAAAATTGCACCAACAATTAATGTGTTGATAGCATATTGTAAAGCCGCTACTGTCTCTGCTTCTTGTCCTAATGCATAAACCTGTGAAGCATTGTTAATATATTCTAATGTTGCTCTTCTTGTTTCTAAGTTACCACCGTGTGTAATATCCCATACAAGAGCGTCAACAATCAATCCTGTGTCACGTCTACATTTTTCTTTGTCGTAAACAAATCCACTTGTAAACGGAGCAGTGTTTCCTGCAATTTGAGCGTCAATCCATTCAACCGTTTCGTCTGCGATCCATGCTCTGTTGCGAACCAAAAGATTAGCCGCTTTAGGATTTCTTGCACCCTTTTCAATTTGTTCTGCCGCAAATCTAACTGTTTTAAATGGACGATCTGGAGTTACGCCCCATGTCGGTGCTGGAATATCTTGACCGCCTATACCAACATAGTAAACTTGATCAATAATACCCCAATATTTCCAAGCAGGCATTCCTGTTGAATCAACTGCTAATACCGTACCTTCATCACCTACAGGTAATCTAGTTGGTGCTGAACCTGAATAATAAAGTAAATCACCGTCTGTGGTCAATGAACTTTGTTCGTTACCACCTGCTAATAATTTATAATATGTACCAGAAGTATCTAAGTCTGGTCTTCTGCCACCAACTGATTGATTTGATTGATGTGCTTGTACAACCAAATATGAATTAACACCGTAGTATACAACATCACCTAAATCATATTGTGTTAGGTTAGTCCAGTTACCTTGCCATTCAAATCCTTGGTTTAATCTTTCCCAATAATTTGTGTTAGGTGGTTTCTGTGCTGATGTGTGATCTGCGATACACAAATAAGTGTAACCGCCAACTCTAACAACATCACCAACATAATAATCTTGGTTGGTTGAATCATCGCCCCAATCACCTCTTAGGTTGTACCCTTTTAGGTAAATGTCCCAATCACCTGCATTGGAATAAGGTGCTTTACCAACGTTGTTGGTTGTAGCAATGTAAGAATAACCACCGTAGGTAACAATGTCACCTGGTTGATATTGTACTGAAATTTGCCATGAATCTTCAAATTCTAAACCAGGAACAAATTTTTCCCAGTTTGCTTCGTCAGCCGCTAAACTTGTTGTCGATGTGTGATGAGTTGTACAGATCCAAATGTTTGCTCCGTACTTAACTAAATCATTTACACGATATCTTGTAGAGGATGTCCAGTCATTTCTGTAAAGAATTCCTCTGTGGAAATACTGCCATTTGGCTTGATCTACTTCTAGACCATTAGCGGTTGAATCTGATTGGTGGCCTGTTATACAAACATATATTTGTCCACCGTATCTAACTAGATCATTTGGTTTATATCTAGTGTCGGCTGTCCAGTTATTTTTCCAATCAAAACCGTTTGAGTAAATTTCCCACTTGGCAAGATCTGCTTCTAGTCCATCGTTGTCGGCTGTTACAGTTGATGCTGATGTATGATACGTAACACAAATATAAATGTTACCACCGTACTTGACTAAATCATTTTTCTTGTATCTTGTGCTGATTGTCCAATCACTTTTCCAATCAGTTCCTTCTGCATAAAGGTCCCAGTCACCTTGGTTTTGTTCTAGTCCCAGTGTAGCAGTTGCGGCCGATGTGTGACCGTTGTTACAAACATAAAGTAATCCACCATATTTTACAATATCACCTTTTTTGTAATAGGTGCTAACTGCCCAGTCTCCTGTCCAGTTCTGGCCATCTGACATGATGTTCCAGTAGGTGTTATCTAAATAAAAGTCCACTCCCGCAGTGTGAGGTTGTACACAAATATACACCTGTCCACCATAGCGAACAATGTCGTCTTTAACGTATGCTTTAGCGGTTGTCCACTCGCCTTGCCATACAAATTTAATTCTACCAAGTAAAAATTCAGCCATTGATTACTCCAATTGTACAGTTATTTACCATATTAGTATCCATGTGCACCTGTATCTCCAAACGCTTCATCAGTACCACCAAAGTCGTCTGATATAGCAGTATGCGTACCGGACCCAAAAAATGCCCAAGCCGCCGCTGAACCACCAACGCCGCCCTGTGCGGTTAGTTTAGTTAATACATTAATATCTCTATTTGGCTCTTCTTCTAGCGTTGTCATAGTAATTTCCTGGAAGAAAATCCTAATAACACCCGCTACAACACCGTTAACGTTAATGCTTGTACCACCACCTGTGATTCTGTTTTTTACATAAGAACCAATAGCCTTTTGTGTTGGAACAATTTTATCCGAGTTAGCAGTAAACAGAGGATCTATAGAGAATTCATTAACAACAGCACCAGTACCACCAAGTGTTACACCACCCAATGCTAGTTCTGTTAAGCCTGATAAGTCAAATTGATCGGCGTTAAGTGTAACAGTACCACGTGCCTGTTCAACTTCAAATAGTTCACCAACTCTAAAGTTACCATCTTGGTCAGTGGATGCGTAGAACACACGACCACCATCCGCCTGTGCAACTTCATTAAATGGTTTAGGAGCATTATCTGCACCTTCAACAAATCCTTCTATATATCTAGCAGGATATTGTGTTTCTGTAAAGTTACCTGTACCAATATCTAAGAAGTCATGGAACGTTAATCGTACCTGTGAATATCTTTGTCTAATGCTAATAGCAGTTAAATGATCTGGTGATTCTGCTCTACCAATCGGAGGAGAAACATTAATTGTTGCTGTAAAGTTTCCGATTACACCAGCCGCGTTTTCAACGCTGGTAACTTTATAAGTTAATCCATCAATTCCAGCAATGTCCAAGTTATCACCAGGTCCAGGTAAACGTGTTAGGTTAAGAACATTAAGACCTTTACCTAACTGATATTGATCAGCAAAACCGTCACCAGTGATCGTTGCTGTCGCAGATCTAAATCTTTGTCCTCTATGTATAAAAGAAGGTTGCGGTAAAACACCATTGCCTAATCTCAACAACCATCTAGGTTCTTGTGTTGATTTAGGATCAGTAACAGTCATAACCGCTGACTGATTATCATTGATAGATGTTTGGAATCCCATTCCTGCTGTTAGATAACCTAGATAAAACATTGTGTCTGGAGCATTAAATTGCACTTCAAACTCAAGATGTTTTGTCGAAGCAGTGGCAAAATTATTAATGTATCCGTTTCTTGAAGTTTGTAGACCATCAATGAAATATTTTATACCTGTTTCATACCATTGACCACCGTCGTTAACTCCTTCGGTAGTTGTACCAAATATAAAAGTATTTGTTCCAACAGTGCTGTCATTAAGATCAAACTTGTATGTAATACCTCTCTTAAGATCTAAGTGAGGTGTTTGACTGCCGTCAATAAAGAATACATCAGCGGTGTTTGAGGAATTTCTAGCAACAGTGATTAATTTTGTAATGTATGTTGTTGTGTCAACTCCAGTATATCCCGAACCTGGATCTAATAATGTAAATGATCCTGCACGACCGTTGGATACTTCCATAAATGCGTTTGCTCTCTTACCTTGAATAACAATATTTGCTACCTGAGATCCACTTGCTTGTAATGGTGCTCCTGAAGAAAGAACTATAAATTTTCCTTCGTAGTTAGGATTACCAAAACAAATGTGTGAATAATTTCTTACACCCGTAATGGCTCTTTCCGTCCATGTAAATGGATCTTCAGCGGTGCATAACACATTTGAATTTTTCTTAATAGCAACAAACACACCCTGACCATAACCTAAAATATAATTGCCTGGTGAAGGTAGTGCATTAGCAACTTCGTACCAATTACCTATACCATTTGTATAGTTGTAGAAAATTTTACTTGTTGTTGTATCTTTAGCAATAAACAAGTTATTACCGTACACCAAATGTTCAATTTGTGAAATGTTTGTTGACGTAAATGTTTCAGTCCATGTAGTTTCAGAAGGTTTTTTGTGCCAAATTCTAGAAGCGGTTGAATCCCAATCGCCTGTTATAGCAACAAAACTTCCTTGACCATATGTCAATCCTTTAACTGTCATACCTCCGCCTAGAGGTACAGCAGGAGTATCATATGCTGTCCATGTTATACCGTCTGTTGATTGCCACCACGTAGGTCCCTGTCTGCTCATTACCACAAAGTAATTGCCACCAAATGCAACGTGTCTTCCTGTAACAGTTGTTGAATCTTCTGCTATTTCTGTCAATGTCCACGTTGTACCATTGGTTGACATTGCAACAATTCCTTCGTCAGCAACAGCAACAAATCTTCCGTTACCATAAACAATGTCTCTCCAACTCCATATACCGTCTGGAATTTCAGTTCCACTGCCTGGGAATGTTCCAATGTTCCAACTTACACCATCAATTGATGTTGCATATTGGTTGGTTTTTGTTTGTCCGAATTCGCTTTCCGCAATAGCAACAAATTTACCGTTACCATACGCACAATTTGACCAATCAATCGGTGATGGTAAATTGGTTGTTGTTTGACTAAATGGAGGAGTATTAAACTCTACCAACGGTTGAATTTGATAGTATGCAGTATCTAAAATAGGATCAGCAATAGGAGTGCCCGGAACCATATGATCCCATCCTGGCAATCCTGTAGAAACTGTTTTAACATTTGCAATTTTAGTTGATGGATCATAGGAGTCGACAATACCATACTGTCCAACACCACTACCTGCAATAATTCTAATTAGTTTACCTGTGTAACCTGCTGTTGAATCTTCTTCAACATCGGTTAATGATAGTGTTATAGACGTTGTTGTACCATTTTGGCCTAACCCTTGAATTACGTCGTAGTCGTTACCGCCTGCTGTCGACGAATCACCTGGATCCATAATTCTAACTTCTTTAATAGCACCATCTCTAAATTCGTTGTACTCTGCTTGTAGGTCTGAACCTGTACCAGAGAATGATCTAATTGATGCTTGTGTATAATCTTCACCAGCGTGTGTGTAACCAAAGTTATAAATTTGTTCGTCTTGGTCGGTATAAACAACACCCACTTGTGCTTCTTTTGTTCTGTTGTTAACTTCTGCTGTGATAGGTGTTTCAAGCAAGTCGTAACCTTCAGCAACTGATCCATAATCTCCATATGAGTTGTTACCATTCGTAGCACGAATCTTGCCGCCTGTTTCAGATAGATAACCGATATGACAGTAATACGTGAATACAGAAACAAGTTCTGTTAAACCTAAGTTTGTACACCATACCCCGATACCATCACTGATAACCTGTGTAAAGTCGTTAGAAACAATAGATTTGTTACCACCGTCGTGCAAGTTACCATCAATCTTACATCCAACACAACCGTTCCCGATTGTTGTTACGTTTTGCACATATGTTGATCTGTTAGTGATCCATACGCTACTATCATCTGGACCAGTACCTGGATCTAGCGATACGAATGCACCACCTGTAGGTCTGCGTGTTCCATATGCATTTGGAGCACTTAATCCACCTGTTAATCCTTGCAAGGTCATGTTTCTAATTCCACACCCGTTTCTTACGTAGAACATATTTGATGTTTCGTAACCTGGCAATGGCATTATTCTTGTGCTTCTTAATTCATGTCCAACAAGAGCAACGTTCGCAGGAATTTTAATTGGTAACTGTTCATAGTAAACGCCTGTTGCTATAAAGATTGTTGCAGGTGCTCTATTTTGTTCATCTGCTAAAATATAATCGCAGGCATACTTAACCGTCCTAAATGGGTTATTTTCTGATGACCCTTTGTCTAGTGCATCAACACCATTAGGATCAACATAATAAGTTTTTGCATTGTCGTTCAACAATTCCCAACCAGGGAAAGGATATGTTCCGCTGTCTTCAGCAGTTCTTTGTTTAACTTTTAGTACTGTTCCTAGGTCACCGATTGTAATTCTTTCATTAGTACCTTGCCAGAAAGATTTAATATCGCCTTTTTCTGCAAGTACGTTTGTTCTAACACCTCTAATATAATATGTCCAATACTCTGGTTGACTTTTAGCAAGGTCCTGATCCGGTCTACTATATGGTGTTCTAGCATCGTGTGCTTTTGTACACTGATACGCGGTACCTGCCCAAGTAGTAATGTCTCCTAGTTGATAAACTCTTGCTGTTGAATCTTCATTGTCTTGTACCCAAGAACCTTGAAAATATTTTCCTGTCATTAATAATTGCCAATGAGTTTCACCGGTAATTGTTATTGATTTTTGTGTTCCAGAAACATTTGACATACCTGTATGATTGTAACAAGCATAGTATAATGTAGCCGGAGCATTGTAAGGCAGTGCATATCTCACATATCTAATTGTTGCGTTATTAAATCCTGCAACATAGGCTGATAGCGTAGGAACTTCTTTGTTATCTAAAACATAGGTAACATTAATTCCGTTTTCGTATGGATATCCTCCGCCTAATATACCGTCAACAAATTCGCTTAGATATAATGGATGGGTATTGTTGCTTCTATCATTTTGATAGAAAGTAATTGTGGCACCTCTGTTAAGTATAACATCAGGAGCCTGTGCATTATTAAAATAATACTTTGAATCTTGACCAACTGTTACAACATAATCTGTATTGCTTGAAGAATAATCTGGTCTTGAATTATCTGCAGAAATATGATCGCCTCTAGCAATGTACAAGTATCCGTTGTTTCTTACAACATCACCTGTTTTATAATCTGCGGCAGATATCCAGTCACCTCTTAAATTATACCATACACCTAATAACTCCCATAGTGCAGAATCGGTTGGAGGTAATACTCCTGTTGAATAATCTAATGCTTTGTATGAGTAACCACCGTGAACAACTATATCACCGGGTTCATATCTGGTAGCATTTCCCCATGTATTATCAAATCCTATACCAGGAACATATATTTCAAATTGTGTTTCGTCAAATTGAACACCGCTGGTATGTGTTTGTGTACATCTATAAGCACCTTGACCGTTTTTAACAACATCACCAACATAGTATCTTGTTGTTCCTGTCCAGTCGCTTCTAAAATAAACTCCTTCGATTACTGTTTCCCAGTTACCAAAGTCCTGTTCCAATCCACCAGGTTCTGTTGGAGAAACGTAAACTTCTCCTGAGGCTGATGTGTGTCCCGCGATACAACGATATACGTTACCACCATATCGAACAACATCATTTTCTCTGTATCGTACTGCTGTTTGCCAAGTGTTTGCCCAATTATCTGTGCTGTCAATAATATCCCAGAATCCTGAGCCTGCGGCTTCTAATCCTTGCTCAACTGTTCCTGAATCGTGTGCAACTTTACAACGATATAACACACCATTGTATTTTACCAAGTCTGCTGGAACATATGCTGTTTGTTCTTGCCAGTTACCTTTCCATTTTGCACCTCTTGTGTGCGTTGTCCAGTATGCAGAATTTCTTTCAAAACCAAAAGTTGCATCTTTTAATGCAATGTGACCTTGTACACAACGATAAACTTGATTTGATCTTGCTACTAAATCATTTAAAATGTATTCCGATGGAACAAATGGTGTTGCAACATTACCTCCGGATGTGTAGGTTGTAAATGTTCTACCATCAAGTGTTTGTGTTAATCCAGCATCGGTATATAATTGAAATGTGTTTGCACCCAATCCGTTAATGTAATAAGAATTACCGTTAAGTTGGGTCATACCAACCACGTTGGTAATTGTAATTAATTGACCGTCTGTAAAATTGTGTGGTGCGTTGGTTGTAATAACAACAGGATTTTCTCTAGTTGCCGCAACAATACCAAATGAATCATCACCTGTTGATTGTCGCCATTGACCTCTCCAACGATAACCTTCGCTCATTAACTCCCATTTTGTCAATTGTGGAGTACCTACGACACTCAATCCTAATACCGTACCATTAACATCAACCGTTTCAATAGTTACGGTAGCATCATTAACTCCAGTAACACCGCCTAGTTGAGCACCAGTAATTTTATATGCAAATTTTGGCACATAGTTGTTACCACCGTTGGTAATTGCAACTGTATATCTATCACCGGATCTTGTAACAGTGAATGTTAAATTACTTCCTGGGTCACTTAGATAACCTTCAGGTAAAATTGTTGTTAATGCAAATTCTGCATTTAGAGTGTTTGTTGATGTATAAGGTGCAGGATACGTGTAGTCATACAAATAATCTGTAAAGAAATTACCTGACGACGTATGAGCAGATACACAGAAATAAACTCTACCGCCCGAAGTAACAATGTCGTCGAGTCGATATGCAGTTGCTTTTGTCCACCGTCCTTTGTAAGTATACGCTAACCTATCTAGTTTAAATTCTGCCATCTTCTATACCCTTTTAACTTCCATAATTATATGGTTGATTTAATCTTGCTACCAAGACTCCTTCGTCGTTGATGTAATAATTGATCTTTCTATTATCCCATCTAAACTGTTCATACTTTAAGTTAGCGAAAATCTTATTGTGATTAACATCACGTCCTTCAAAGAAATCAACGCCAACTTCAAAACCGTCATAGTTGTCTTCTGGATTACCTGGAATGTTAATGGTAATCGCATCAGTTTGACTTAACTGATCAAGCAGACCAAGAAATACTTCACCGTTATCGGTTCTACGCAATCCGTAGAAATATCTCGACCCCATTTGGTTGTTTAATTCTTCTGGATTTGAACCTATAAATGTTGACATAATCTATCTCCTTATACCTGCTCAACAAAACTAATTATCGCATCTAGCGAGTCTGCCCAACTTGCCTGAACCGCTAATCTATGATATTGATCTAAAATTAATTTTTCACCACCGTTCATTGCACGTAACGTCGTGTTTGGTGGAATTGCAACGTCCTTAACATAATAAGCAGTAACACTTCCTTCGTCACTGATTAAAACACTACCTAACACAGTTGAATCTGTTGTGTTTGTTAAACTAATTCCTAACACAATATTTTTTTTATTTTGACCAACCTCAAAGGCTTCAATAGGAGTTTGTCCTACATCTTTTATTATTGAGTTTCTAAATATCGTTGCCATATTCTTCTCTTATCCAAATAATAGTGCGGCCGTAATTGCTAATTCTTCCGCTTCCGCTAATGTTGCACCACCGCCTGAACCAACAACAGAACCCCATGTTGCACCCGTCCAAATCTCCAATCTTCCTTGGTCCGTGTTATATCTTAACAAACCTGGAGTTAAATTGGATACCGGTCTTTGGTTAATAGTACCTGTTGGAACCCTAACACCGTATGTTCCAGCGAAGTTAAAATAACCTTCATTTGTAACACCAAATGTTGTAACACCATTGCTATTAGTATTAGTTATCGTATTTGTGTTCTGATCCCAGTGTATATCACCTATAATAATCTTACCATTTCCATTAGGAGCAAGTGTTAAACTACCGTTTGTTGCTTCTGTGCTAATGGTTTCTGTGTGTATTCGTGGTGTGTTGAATCGTGTACCATTAAGATCAGCACGTATAATACCTTCAATGTAACTTCTAATAGTGTTATCGTTTTGACCCTGTGTTAATTCAGCGGTCATGTATGTGTTGCCGTCTTGGTCGATAACAATACCTTTGCTACCGCCTAGTACTGTCCAAAACTGCCCATCGTAACCTTCAAATCCATTTGTGCTGGTGTTAAATCTAACCATACCTGCAAGTGGAGTTACTGGTCTATTAGCAGTTAATCCTCTAGCAAGTCTTACGGCATTGCTGTTTGTAAAATCAACATGACCTGTGCCGTGTGCAAAAATTTCAAGATTGTCATTATTTTGATATGTTTGTAATGAGTTGTTAACCAAACGTACCAAGTCAACTTCAAACTGTGTAGCACTAAACTTGTCTTTGTCAATTGTTGCAACCAAGTTACCTTGTGCGTAGAATTTAATTTCATCTTCGTCAGCACCTAATACACTTTCTAAAACAATTCTTGTGTCTTTATCTTTGTCAGTGATTTGTGCAATACCACCAGTGATTTCTGCATCACCTGTAATAGTTGTTTTGTTATCATCCTTAGGATCAATGATAATATCACCAGCAAGTGATGATATTGTATTTCCTGCAAGTACTAAATTACCTGTTTGAACTTTTCCTGGATCAATAATAGATAGGTTTGCACCATCTTCAAATCTTAATCCTTGTGAACTACCAAATGAACTAATTGGTGCTGTAAATGTTACATCACCTGTTTCTTGATCAACTTTAAATGCATTACCAACACGGAAGTCACCGCGTGAATCAACTGATGTGTAAAAAACTCTACCGCCATTTAATTCAACAATTTCATTTACCTGTATAACATTTGATAGATTGTTTGTTAAATCTGCACCAGTTCCAATATAACCAAAGTTTTGAGACATAAGTCTTAAACTTACATCAGGACCATCTGCAACAACACCTCTAATACCATAAACACAAGCACTACCGTTTGATCTCATTTCAGCGGCAAATTCTTGTCTGCTGTATCTTACAACTGCTGTCGCTGTCGTACCTGATGTTCCACCTAAAATTCCTCCAAGTGGTGCACTAGGACTTAAATCTTCATCGGTTAAATCATCGTAACGTCCATCAATATAAACAGTGTTACCATCTGTGCTTACACTATCAACCGTAAAATTGAATGATGTAGAATTATCTGTTGAAGTGATTGTAACAGTTTCACCTGGTTGGAACCCCGGACCGCTTACTCCTGAAAATGATATCCAAGTTTTACCATCGCCGCCGCGGCCTACCGTTCCAGTTACCGCTTTAATACCGTCTGAACAAAAATAACAGAAACAGTTTAACCATTCAACTCTCACACCATTGGTCATTAATATACCAATCTGTTGTGGAGCAAAAATAGTTACTTGGTTACAAAGTAACGCAACTTCAATTGAGTTTCTTGTGACGTATTGTCCATCTACTTTAATACCTCTACCAGCATCACCTTGTGCATATCCATATGGATCTGTTGCGGATGTAACACTACCTTTGTTTAATACCGTAATGTTATAAAGGTAAGGTGATCTAAATGCAACGGAACCAAGCACTGGTCTAAATGCAAATGCATATCCTGTATCGTTTCCGCTGTTATAAAACATATCTCTAATAGTCAAATCTTGTACAACAACACCGTCTTGTAAATAGAAACAATCTAAATCTTGTGTTGCTGGAGTTGGTTTAATTTCTGTTGCTCTTAAACCTGCTCCAACCACTGTAACACCTGCAGGTATTGTTAATGGAAATTGTTCTGTATATGTACCTGCGGCAATTTTAACTATATCACCGGCTTGTGCTTGACCTAATGCAAATGCAATCGAAGCAAATGCACTATCAATAGAAGTACCTTCTTCTACATCACTGCCGTTTGTTGTAACAAACCAAGTTTGTCCTTCTTCTGTTAATAATAAATTTTCAATTCTAACCTTACCTGTACCATTAGCACGAATTACTAAATCTTGGTTAGAATTAATTGTTTGTAAAATGTTGTCGCCTAATTGTAACGTACCAATGTTAGCGTAATTTGAATCTAAAGATTTCCAACGTTTTGTTGGAATACCTAATCTATATTTGTCAGATTCATCAGGATTAATATCACTGATGATTTCACCTTGAATTTGAATGTTGTCTGTATTTCCATCACCAAGTGTGATATTACCACCTGCTGTGATATTACCTGTGGCATATAAGTTACCAGTAACGTTTGTGTTACCTACTAATTCAATAGTACCTGTGCCGTTTGGACGTAATTCAATAGGTGCATTAGAATCAATTGTCGTAATGTAATTGTCATTTAATTCTAATGAATCTACGTGAATTTTTGAGTGATAAATTACTGGATCATTACCAGCGGGTGTTAACGCAATAGTTCCTAAACTAGAACGTATTTCGTTACCTTGAATTTCTAAATTGCCAACCTGAAGCAAACCAGAGGAAACATTTTCCGGTCCTACTTGTAAGTTGTCTGTGTAAATTTTACCTGCTACTTGGAGATCGTGTGTTGGTGAAGTTGTTTTAATACCAACTCTACCGTTGTTAACATCTAGATATAATAAGTCAGTTTCAAAAGCCAGATCCACACCATTCCTGATGAGATTTGCCTTAAGCAACGGACCCGAAATACGACCGACGGCCATTGTTTATTCTCCTTTAGCGGGCATCCTGTGCCTCCAACCACCTTACATCGCGGGTTGACCACGGTATGTTCTTGCAGTACAAAACTGGTCGTACGTTACTGCAATTACAGTTATTTATGCTTAATTTGGAAAAGTGTAAGGATAGGTTAAAAAATTAACCAAGTATGCTTCCGTCAAAGCCGTGTAATACAACAACGTCTTTTCCGAATGGAACTGGTGAGTCAAACTTAACAAGTTTACCAGCACCTGTTTGTAATAGCGTATAGTTGATGTCTGCTATTTGCACAACGTTTTCAACTAGTACTAAAATGTTGGCCGCCGCTATTGGAGTAGGATCTAGAGGACCAAATTCTGTAAGATTTGCATCACCTGTTCCTAGGTTCTGCACTTGAATAGTTCCTGGTCTGTTTGTTCTTAGGATTTCCCAAGAGTTGTTAACATAAACTTCAAGTTCGTTGGTTGCTGTATTATATCTAACAGTACCATTAACTGGTGCTGTTGAACGACCACTATTGTCGCCACCACCAATAACTAAACCTGAAGACGCACCCTCAAATGAAACCGCACCGTTAATATCAATAAAAACGGATTTATCTACTATAAATTTACTTTTAAGGAATGCTTGTTTAACAAATCTCATATTATTACACCGGTATAATTGAAATCATAAAGTTTACAGTTGCAGGAGAAGTAGTTTGAGCAACAACCATGTCGCCGTTATCTAAAACAATTCTTTCTGAATCCATAATAAATGTTTCACCGCCGGGTAATTTAACCATATGAAGAATTTTATTAGCATCAGAAGTTGCCTGTCCCTGTTTAACAATATGTAAATCTAAATAGGTTTCAGAATCTGTCAACACAGTACCGCCACCTGAGATATTATCAGTATCCATATAGTTACAGAAAATCATGGAAGTAATGGCATTGGAGCCGCTACTTGTATAAAGTGTTGTTAGTGTTGCGTTTATAAAACCATTTGCAATAGCCATTGTTTATTCCTAAAATAACATACTCATTAGTATTGCTTTCTTCTTGCTAACTAATTCGTCTCTTGTACTAGATGTATTTACAAAAAATAGGCCGGAACCACCCACATCTTCGGTTTGAACGTATAGTTTAAGCCTGTAAGCATCGTCTGTTGGAGCACTTGGAGCAACATTTCCAGTAATTGAAAGTACATCTTTAACAACTACTTCTGCAGAACCATTGGATTCCAAAAATAAACTTGAATTTGAGTTGGTAGGACGTATAGTTGTACCGTCAACTGTAATATCTCCAAGCGTAATTTCTTGATTTGTTAATAATAGTCTAACAACACCATCAACTTCGCCTGTAATTTGGCTTCTTGGGTCTCCACTCTGTATATCGTACGTTTCAACTTTAGTGTTGTCACTTCTAATAACAGGAATTTGAACACCACCTTGAATAGCGTCATCAACATATTTTTTATTAACTAGATCGTCATCTTCTAAATTTAGTTCGTAATCTGTTGTTCCTCTAATGCTAACCTTAGCATTAGGTGCTTTATTACCTAACAGTACCAAATCGTCGCCTGTTGTCGAAACGTGATGTGCTTGTATAGCACCAAGTGTCGAACCAACTCTAAACTTAAACATTCCAGTACCAGCGGAACCGCTTGGCATTGTGTAAGGTTCATTATCGTCCCAAAGAATAGTTGCATCGGCGTTTGCTGTACCTCGGTCAATTTGTATACCTGATGTACCTAGCGTAACTCCGTTGTTTGTTTCACCTTGGTTTAAAACAATAATGTTATCTTTGATTGTTAAGTTTTCAGAACTAACAGTTGATGTGTTACCTAAAACAGTAAGGTCGCCGGTAACAACCACAGTACCCTGTTCATTGCCCGTATTAAGGGTAATTGTTCCGTTAGGGTTTGTTTCGATTGCATAATCACCTGAAAGTCTAAGTACGTCTTTGGCCATTTATTAGGATCCTTTGTGTTAACACAGTTATTTAGTCAAAAGAAAAGGGCAAAGCAAGTTTGCCCTCTTCAGTTTATGTAACTAAAATTATACTGCTGTTAAGCGTAGGATTGTAGTTGATGAATCATCTTCAACTGCCCATGTGTACTTATTGTTATCCCAATCGTACGCAAGTCTTGAAGTAAGTTTTCTTAGATTTACAGCATTCATTCCTGATGTAAAACCTTGAATAAGCATTTCATCAGCCGCTAAAGAACCAATTGCTTTGTTCACTAGTGTACAAATACCAGTGTTCGCACCAACAGTTACTTTGAACTTAGATGAACTTCTTTGTTTAACGATGTAACCTTCACCTTCAGCGTTAGCACCAATTTGTGCATATGCACCGATAGATTGATCGTTTACTCCGCTTCTAGCACCGAAGTATCTTTTATTAATAGGTCTTCCCATTTGTTTCTCCTTATGTTTGACGTTCTAGGTCTACGCGGTGGGTACCGCATAAGTCCGCCTTGTCAGGGGCACACTTTATGACAAAAGTATTTAGTCTATTTTAGTAAAGAGGTACATAAGATGCACGTTTGCAAAGTCTTGTACTGCTCTATTGATTTTGTTGCACTGATCTTTATGCTTTAATATTAAACTGTCGCGGTGTGTTCTACGCATTTCAATTTCAAGATTGCCTAATTTTGCAACTTCACTTTTCATACCCCCGATAAACTTTACAATATCAAAGTTAAATTCAGGTGATGTTTTTGCAAAACTTCTAAGTTCTGTTTCAACTTCATTCCAATCTAAACTGTGTGCAACTTCTTTCATAATATTATTTAACACGAAAGTTTAGCCATAAAAAAAGGGCGACATTTCTGCCGCCCTTTTAATACTGTAACTACTCTATCTATTAAGAGAAAGTAATTGTATTAGGTGTAATAGCAACTTCACCTAAGTAATCAGCCGCATTACCAAGAGATGATGCAGAGTTTGATAACTCAACATAACCATATCTTGTCATGAAGCCAACAACTGGTTCAAAAGTTGCAGGATCTAATACAACACCTGAACTCATTAAAGGAATGTATGGGCAGTAATAAGCCGCCGCATCAGCCTCAGATGAGCCTTTGTAACCAACTAGTACAGCAGTGTCGTCTTGTGCATAAGCGTCAACGAATACTTTCATAGAGCCGTTCAAAGTACCTACTAATTTAGTATTAGTTGGAGCCTCGAAAGTACCTTCTGTAGTTCTTGCGAACGCAGAAGTTGTAGCACTTTGAAGTACAGTTAATGCTTGAGCAGAAACAACTGCCCAGTTACCAGCACCTCTACGTGTACGTTGAGCGATTTTGTTAGCAACTCTGTTAATCATAACAGCAAGTGCCGCGTGTTCATCACCAACGAATGTAGCAGTACCAGATACCGCAGTTTGGTTGTAAGTTTCTTCAGTTGAAGCAAGTGTTCTTAAAGAACCCAAGATTTCTTGGTCGATCTCAGAAGTAATTTCCTGAGCAAGAGCGGCCATGATTTCTGCTTCAATGTCGATTCCTTGTTGTGCCTGAGCGTCTTGTGCCGCTTCAAATGTCCAACGAGCAGATAATTTACGAGTTTTCGCTTCAACTGCTTGTTTTAAGATTTGAATTGACATTTTTTTACCAGGTGTACCTTCTAATGTAGCAGTAGCATCTGCACCATTAGTAGAAGCATTACCTGAATAGCCTTCAGCAATTTTGAAAGGTGATAGTGCCTCTTCGCCTGCAACTGCAGAATCGAAAGTTTCAGCATATCTTACTCTCAATGTGTGGATTTGACCCACTGGACCTGTCATAGGTTGTACACCAACGATTTCGTTAGCAATAACGGTTGGCATAACACGTCTGATGACTGGAAGAATAACACGGTTAAGTGTTGCTACGTTGCCGGCACTTGTTGCACCAGATGAAGCCGACTCAGCGAGATACTTGCGAGTGTTCTCGAGAGTGACATCCATAACGCTTTTCTTATGACCATTAAGGCCTTCTAAAAGAGCGTTCTTCGTTTCTTGCCAGTTTTCTTTTAGTATGTCTGACATTTTTTGTCTCTCCTTTTTAGTTTAATCCCGCTAATCTGCGGAGTTCAATTAAGTTTGATTTTTCCTCTGTAACGATTTTGCTTGCCTTATCACCTGTTACTTCAGATGCTTCGGTTAACGCCATACGCTTTGCTTTAATAGCCGACTTGTCGTCCATTACAGCAGGAAGGTACTTATCAAACGCTGTGTGCAACTTATCAGTTGCAACCGATTCCAATAGTTCTGACATGATTTCTTTCTTGTCTTTACCTAATGGAGCCAACAACTCAGTCATCACTTCAACACGTTTTGCTTCATCTTTGGCTTTTGCAATTTCTTGCTCCTTTGACTCTACAAGTTGTTGTTTCTCTGTGACCGCTTTCTTAGCCTCTGCTAGTGCTTCATCTTTTTCTGCAACGATTTTCATCAACTTAGAAGTTTCTGATTTTTCGTTTAGATATGATGTTTGATATTCATTAGCAAATGCTTCGAATAGTTTTCTACCAAAATGGTTCTCTCTAGCACCCTTGATATCTTCTTTCAATTGTGTGATTTCTTCTGCTAATTTTTTGTTAACAGATTCTTGAACTATTTTAGCGGATTTCTCAATGAAGCGTTGTTTTACTTCACTTAGTTTCTCTTTGGCTTCTTTTACAAGTTTTACCTTGGTTTCTGCCAAATCTTTTTTGTCCTCTGCGAACTCGTTAATTTCTTTTGCTAATTGCTTAACAACAAAGTCTTCGAGTTTACCAAAGTTTTCTGATACCGCTTTGCGATCTTCATTAACTTCAGCAATTTCTTTTGTCAATTGTTTTAGAACAAAGTCCTTTAACAATTCAGAATGTTCGCTTACTTGCTTTTTATAAGCAACTCTTGCTTCCGCAAGTGCTTTCTTATCTTCGGCAAATTCAGCAATTTCTGATGACAATTTCTCGGAAACCATGCGATCAAGTGCTTCGACCATGGTTTGTTTATCATGTTCGTAGCGTTTCGCAAACTCTTCACGAAGTTCTGCAGTAACAACGTCTCGGTTTTCCTTAACTTTCATCTCCCACGCATTAGTAAGTTCGGAACGTACTTCCTCACCTAGGATGCCTGTTTCAAAAAGTTTGTTAAAAACGTCACTCATTGGCTTCTCCTCATTATTTGTTACTGCAAGCCTTTTATGACTCGTAGTATCTGTTCTTTAAGATACTTCTGTGCCTTTTGATCATTGCTGATCTCATGCACCATCCTCATCGCACTAAGTCCACCTCGTGTATTCATGATGTGTTCATAGATTGGTGTTGGATAGGCTCCCGGTGCACTAGGTTGTGCCACCACATCAACTGTGATGATTTCGAAATCGCTAACTTCGCCTGTTGACTCGTTAACATTTCCACTACCCCTGCTGGATACACCTAGTTTAACTCCGCTTTCCAGCATTGTTTTAACTAAATTACCCATGGGAGTTGGCAAGACTTTCATCTTGCCGAACCCGTTAGGACCGTCCATCCACATATCTGTGATCATATGCGATACACGATCCAAATTTACTTTCAAATCATCTGGGTGATCTACTTCACCAAGTACAGAATAACCACCGTCAATTTGATCCTTTAGGGTCTTTACAGCGTTGCCTATCTCGGAGACAGGGTAAACACGCTGGTTAGCGTTTTTGACACCACCCTGAATACAAATGCCCTTTAAATAAAGAGATTTATTATCCCCTTCACCTTGTGACTCTAAAGTGACCTTTGCTTGGTCGAATGTCAAATTTTCACGTAAGTATAAAGACGCCATAGTGGCTTATCTCCTTTTACTATAAAAGTTACTCAGCACTCTTTTTAACAGATGCTTTCTTAAAGGTATCGCCGGCTTTTGAACCTGGTTCATTCTCGAAAGACATTCCCATATCCTTGGCCTTTGGTGCCTTACCGCCTTTTTCTTCACCACCTTGTGCAATGTTTTTAGCATTAGCACCACCTTCAGTTCCACCTTTCGATGCTACTGGAGATTTGGTGTTATCAGCACCTTCTGAATTAGAAGGAGCAGAAACTTTTTCTACGTATTCACGCATAGTTTCTGTTGCGGATTTGCTTTTTGCTCCCTCCATCGGCATTTCTGCAGATGTCAGTTCGGCTTCCACTGATTCTTCTTCTGGCTCTTCGTCGCCTTCTTCGGCTTCGTCTTCAGCACCTTCTTCACCATTGTCGCCGTCTTTATCAGCGATCATAGCGTCAAATTCTGCTTTAAGATCATCAAGAGCATCTTCCAAGTCAACTACACGGTCTTCAATGTCGCCATGCTCTTCTTCATGGTCATCCATTTCACCGTCTTTGTCGAAGTCCATGTCGCCTTTTGCTTCGATATCGTTAATCATATCGTCAGCGGCGTCACCACCTACTTCTTCAATTGACTCTTCTTCAAAATTTTCTTCTACTTCTTCGTCTTCGTCGTCAGTTGATTCTTCAACTGCTTCGTCCTCGTCGTCAGATTCAGTTGCTTCTTCTACTGCTTCTTCTTCTTTTTCTTCAGTAGACTCTTCAACTTCATCTTCATTTTCTTTATCTTCGGATTCAATTAAACCCTGATAGATTTCTTTAGACTTCTCAACAACGATATCATGGAAAAGTTCTTCTGCTTTTTCCTTTTCTTCGTTCACGAGCAAGTCTAATAATTGTTCAAATTTGCTTGTGTCTGACATTTTGTATATCTCCTTTTAAATGTTTGTTATAGGCAAGGCTGTCAATACATATTTACAAAAAAACCACTTTTACCGGTAGAAATAGGCAAAAAACAGTGTTTTTTGATAAATCTACCCAAAAATGGCCTTTTCAAACTCTAAATATGTAGCAATCTTGTAGTTTGCGTAACTATTTAACACGGTGGGACAGAAGTCACCCTCTTTAATGACCCTATAAAACGTTATATCGCTGTTTTCACGTATAACTGTTTCTGTTTGTCGTAGCCAATTACCATAGTAAGTAGCGGGTTCTTCTGATTTTTTGTAGTTAGGAGTGCTAGAGTATATGTTGTTAACACGTTTTCCGTCAAATAAACCCGTGTAATCAAACCCTAAAATCCATATTTCTTGGTACCAATCCTTGGTTGCTTTCCACAATGCTGTGGGTCCACTGCTCCATCCTTTGTTGGGATCAAAGTAGCGAAGATTGGAATATTTGTCGTATGCTTTATTATAGTTGGTCCATACTTCACCGTCTAGATGATAGTTATTGCCCACAATTTCGTGCACCATTTTAGGATCAACTGCAATTAGATAGTCTGGAGCAAATGTTCTATACACTGCATTACACGCATAGATTTTGCCTTTGCCAACCAAACGTTGCAAATCAAAGTGTTCTCGTGAGGTACCATTACCTAATACAAATGCTCTGCTCATGCGTTTATTTAAAAGAAGAAGTTACTTATTATACTGCTTCTGGTGCCGGTTGGCCGTACATCAATTGAATGAACTCACGTTCCTGTGACTGCTCTAGTTCACGTGCTTCTGCTGTACGTCTAATAGTATTAATCTGATTTAGTGTAAGGCGTGTTTTTCTTGTGTCGTCTGATTTAACCACAGAAATATCTCTTTGAGAATCATATCTTTTATCATCCTCAAAGTTTTTACCGTCTTGATTAAAATAAAAAAACTCTTGTAATAACATGATAATATTTATGCTCCCGCCGGTGGAGTTCCGCCTGCAGGTCCTGTGTCTGTACCTGTGTCAGTTGGCTCCGGAGCCGCTGGTGCTTCTGGACTAGGCTCTGTTGATCCTAATGCTTCGATGTCACTTGCTATTCCGCCTGGTGTTACTCCAACTCCACGCATCTGTGCCTGTGATCCTACATTATTAATATTCTCTGCAGAATTCTCTTCACGCCACATAGTTTCGTTTTCTGCAATTTCTTCTTGGCTTAATCCTAAGAAACGTTTTAGTGCAAAGCGTTTACTCATATAAGGAACTTCTTGCAATGATGCAAATGTATTAACACGAGCATTATCCATTTCACTTTGTCTGTATGCGGCAAAGTTCATTGGTGGATTCATTTGTAAGTCAAATAAATTATTGTCAATGTTAACGCCTTTGGCGTTTAGATACATTTTAAATTCTCTATCAAACACCCAACTGATTAAACTCTGCAATCTTTCGCAATACTTGTTAAATCTCAGTTCTTGAATATATGCTGTTCCAACCCTACCATCATTGTATTGTGCGGCACTGTCGTCAGCACCTGTTGGTAGATAAGAACTTGGAATACGTAAACCACGGAATAATTTATTCGTAAAGTATTTTAGGTCATCAATTTCACCTAGGTTTGTACCACCTGGTAATGTTTCAACTTTAGATCCTCTACCTTCTGCTGTTTGTGGAAAGAAGTAATCCTCATTAATTGAAAGAGGATTAAAACTAGCATCAATTACATTAGTACCACCACCTGTTGCACTTGGAATACGTCTTTGATGAATTTCGTTTTTCACCCTTTCAACAAATCCCATAGCAAGGTGGGTAGGCATATTACCTACGTCAATATAAAATACTCTACGCTCTGGTGCTCTTTGCACACGGTAGATAATAATT
>Ga0222714_10001846_pt1 | contig 23389 bp, 20 predicted proteins | sample C33_3DmetaG_FD_165048 | JGI IMG/M metagenome (GOLD analysis project Ga0222714, IMG submission 165048) | Estuarine water microbial communities from San Francisco Bay, California, United States - C33_3D | ecosystem: Environmental > Aquatic > Marine > Unclassified | place: USA: California...
AGTTCGGCAACAGGTCGGCCGGTCGGATGCAGCGAAACACCTCCCCTACCTGCCTTGGCTGGGTGCTCTTACGTCTGCTCTCGGTCGCCCTTGAACCCGGGAATTTTGCGTTGCACAAATTCCTCTTGTCCTTTTTATGGATGAGTATTTTTCATGCTTGGAGGCGAAAAAATCTCTTGTCTCAAGGTCCATATGCGTACGTAATCGTCGCGTTGACATCAATGACCTAAAACTGCGTGGGGACTCGCGGGTGACAGCCATTCAAGGTTTCGGCTGATTTCCGTAAAGAACGCCCTGCGCATTGTGTCCGTCACCCATGATCAGGAGCATCACTCGATGACGCTACGAGCACTTCCGTCGACGCCCACGACCCGCAATCCGTTCGTCGTGGCAAAAAAGCCGCTGGCGCTCGGGATCGCCATGGCCCTCGGTCTGCAGGCGGCGCCGGCGGCGCTTGCTCAGTCTGATGCCACTGCGATGTTGGGTGAGATCACGATCACCGCCCGCAAGCGGGAAGAGAGCCTGCAGGACGTGCCGATCAGCGTCCAGGCGCTGGGCACCCAGGCGCTTGAAGAACTGGGCGTGCAGAGTTTCGAGGACTACGCACTGCTGTTGCCGTCAGTGTCGTTCAAGACCTTGGGTATGCCGGGCTCTGCCACAGTCTACATGCGCGGCGTGTCCGATGGCGGCGACGGCAATTCCGCCGGCTCGCAGCCCAGCGTGGCCATCTATCTCGATGACCAGCCGGTGACCGCGATTGCTGCCAACCTCGACATCCACATTTACGACATGGCGCGCATCGAGGCCCTGGCTGGTCCTCAGGGCACGCTGTTCGGCGCCAGCGCACAATCCGGGGCGCTCCGGATCATTACCAACAAGCCCAACACTGACGCCTTCGAGGGTCGCGTCGACGTGGGTGTGGGCAGCACCAAGGGCGGCTCCGAAAGCTACAGCTTCGAGGGTTTTGCCAACATCCCGCTGGGCGAAAAAGCCGCCATTCGCCTGGTGGGCTGGTCGCTGAAGGAAGGCGGCTGGGTAGATAATGTAGCTGGCACACGAACCTACCAGCTTGAAGGCGGTTATGGATATAACCCCAACAACTTTGGTCGTACTAAAACGATCAACAATGACTCCCTGTTAAAAGAAGATTTCAACGAGCTGGACAAGACCGGCCTGCGGGCGGCCCTGAAGGTCGACCTGAGCGACACGTGGTCGTTGAATGCCAGCGTCGTCCACCAGAAGATGGATACCGACGGTATCTGGGAAATCGACCCGATCAACACCGGCAGCGAGGAAAGCATCCAGCGCTTCAGCGAGGAATTCAGCGAGGATAAGTTCACGCAATTTGCCGTGTCGCTGGAAGGCGAGGTGATGAACCACCTGCTGACCTATTCCGGGTCATCTCTCGATCGCGACAGTGAATATCAGACCGACTACAGCAAGTATGGCGAGGATGCCTACTTCGTTCCTTACTATGCCTGCGACTATTCGGCAAGCGGTCCCGACCTCAACACGCAGAGCAACACGGACTGCACCAGCCTCTCCGAGTATTACTCGCAAGATGACGATTACAAGCGCACCAGTCACGAACTGCGCCTCCAGTCGATCGGCGACGGTCGCTTCAGCTATACGGTTGGCGCCTTCTGGCAAAAGTCGGAGCACGAATATTTGTTGTCGCTCATACAGCCCGAAATGTCATCCACGCTGCAAGTGGGCGGCTATGGCATTGACGGAGTCTATTTCCGCACCGACCAACAACGCATTGACACCCAGTTCGCATTGTTCGGCGAACTATACGTCGAGCTTAGTGACCGACTGCGCGCAACCTTCGGAATGCGTCACTATGATGAAGAGACCGAGGTCAAGGGGGTGGTTGGATGGGGGCCGGGAAATTTTTGCCCGTCTATTCCCGATTGCCGTGATACCTCCGTCGATTCAAAAGCGGACTTCAGTGACCAGATCTACAAGGTGTCTCTTGCCTGGAGCCTTAGCGACGACAAGATGCTCTATGCGACCTATGCCGAGGGTTACCGACCGGGTGGCGTCAATCGCGATCCAGGACTCATCGCGACGGCTGGCACACAGATTTGGGAACCGGACGAGCTGAAGAACTACGAACTCGGCTGGAAGACTTCCTGGGCCGGCAACCAGCTGCGCTGGAACGGTGCGGTGTACCATATGGACTGGAACAAGGTGCAGTACACGATCTACGACTTCGGCCTGTCGGCCTGCTGTGGCAACGTTTATAACCTGAGCACCGCAGAGGTCAAGGGCCTTGAGACGGATATCAGCTGGGTGCCCGGCAACGGCTTTTCGCTGATGGCGTCCTATGCCTTCAACGACGCGAAGACCACCGCGGATTTCACCATCCCGAGTGGCCGTCTTGCGGTACCGAAGGGCACCGAGCTACCGAACATCCCGGAGAACAAGTTCAGCGTTCAGGGACGTTACGAGTTCAACCTGGGCCAGTTCGAGGCCTATGGACAGCTCGCCATGAGCTACACCGATGGCAGCTGGAGCCAGATCAGGCCAAGCCGTCGGCTGCCTCAGGACTCCTATACCCTGGTCAACCTGTCCGCGGGCATTCGCAAGGACAACTGGGGCATCGACTTCCACATCAACAACCTGACCGACGAGGTCGCCGATTTTTACGTCAAGCCTCGCACCTACGAGTACTCCGTGGTGACCAACCGGCCTCAGTCCTTCGGCGCAAGGCTCTGGATGAGCTTCTAGCGTTCGTTGCGATCGCAGAAAAACCCCGCTCCGGCGGGGTTTTTTTTGCCCTCCATACTGGTGTGTCCTTCATAATCCAAACATGTCATCAGCTGCTGACTCCGGGGACCTCGCCACTGCAGTGCGTCAGGCCATGCGCCTGCTGGGAGGTGGGGACGTAGCCGCAGCGCAGTCGCAGGCCATGGAAATCCTGCGCGTGTTCCCCGGTGAACCAAACGCGGAATTCGTGCTCGCCGCGGTCAGGCGGGCCAGGGGAGATGCCGAGGGGGCACGGGCTGCCCTCGTGTCCCTCCTCGAGCGGACCCCGGAGTTTGCCCTGGCCATCCAGGAACTCGGCTTTGCCCTGCTGGACCTGGGCATGCAGGAGGAGGCTGTCTCCACTCTCCGGGTAGCAGTCACGCAGCAGCCCGCCCTGTCGGCCTCCTGGAAGGCACTTGCCGAGATCGAGGGTGCAAGGGGCAATGCAGAGGCTGCTGCCGAAGCAGCGAGCCGATTTGCCCTGGCACAGTCGACGGATCCGAGGCTGGTCGAGGCCACAGAACTTTTTCGCAAGGGCAATACGGCGGCCGCGGAGCGCGCATGCCGCGCTTACCTGCATGACCAGCCAGCCGACGCGAGCGCCATTCGCCTGCTGGCGGATATTGGCACGCGCCTCGGGATGCTCAACGACGCTGAAAATCTCCTCGCACGTTGCCTGGAGCTCGCGCCTGATTTCACCCTTGCACGACTGAATTACGCGCAGGTCCTCAGCAAGCGCGAAAACCTGCCGGCAGCCCTCTCGCAGGTCGACCTGCTGCTGGCGGCGGAACCAGGCCGTTTCCCTTTCCTGGTCCTGCGGGCATCGATACTGGTGAAGATGGGCGATTTTGAGGGAGGCATCAGGGCCTACGAGGAACTGGCAGAACGTTTTGGTCCCCGCCCCATGGTCACCCTAGTTTACGGTCACGCGCTGAAAACCGTAGGGAGGCAAGACGACGCCATAGCGGCCTACCGCAAGACGATCGAACTCAATCCCTGCTTTGGGGACGCCTACTGGAGCCTCGCAAACCTCAAGACCTTCCGGTTTTCAGATTCCGACATCGCGATGATGCGCACCCAACTGGCCAGCAAGGAGCCAACGCTGGAGGATCATTTCCACCTCTGTTTTGCGCTGGGCAAGGCCCTGGAAGACCGCGGCGAATACGAGGAGAGCTTCGGCTGCTATCAACGAGGCAACGCCATAAAGGCTCGCCTCGAAAAACATGACGAACGCGAACTGGCGCGTGAGGTGGACAGGAACATCCAGGTCTGCACCGCCGGGTTCTTCCAGGCGCGGGCCGGATCAGGGTGCCTGGCGCCGGACCCCATCTTCATCGTCGGCCTGCCGAGATCAGGGTCCACGCTACTCGAGCAGATCCTCGCCAGCCATTCGATGGTGGACGGCACCAAGGAACTGGTCGACATCCCGGCTATCGTGCGCCGTCTGGGCGGCAGGCGGCGGCACGGCGAGCCTTCACGCTATCCAGACGTCATTGAAAAACTCGAGGAGGAGCAGTTACGCCTCTTGGGCGAGGAATATCTTGAGCGAGCCAGGGTGCAACGAGGTGGCGCCGCACATTTCATCGACAAGATGCCCAATAACTTCCGACACATAGGCTTGCTGCAGTTGATCCTTCCCAATGCACGGATCATCGACGCTCGGCGTCATCCCATGGGCGCCTGCTTCAGTGGCTTCAAGCAATTGTTCGCGCAGGGGCAGAGTTTCACCTACGGTCTGGCAAGGATCGGCCGCTATTACCGTGAGTACGTAAGGCTGATGGATCACTGGGATAGCGTCCTGCCCGGCAAGGTCTTGAGGGTAGACTACGAGACGGTCATCGACGACACGGAGGGTCAGGTTCGGCGACTGCTGGACTTCTGTGGCCTGCCATTCGAGGACGCCTGCCTCGATTTCCACCGGACCGAGAGGGCCGTCCGGACGGCCAGTTCCGAGCAGGTCCGGCAGCCGATCTACCGTGAGGGCCTCGACCAGTGGCGTCGTTTCGAGCCGTGGCTGGCAGAACTGAAGACGGAACTTGGGCCGGTACTGGAGCGCTATCCGACCTGAGGCCTCAGCCCCGTGGCTTCAGCCCCAGCTTGACCCTCGCCTCCGCAGGGGAAAGCACCCGGCCCCCAAGCTGGTCGACGATATGGGCAGCCTTTTCCACCAGCTGGCCATTACTGGCCAACACGCCCTTGGACAGGTACAGATTGTCCTCCAGGCCCACACGGAGGTTGCCTCCCAACAGCACGGCCTGGGTAGCCATCGCCATCTGCAGGCTTCCAGGCCCGAAGGAAAACCAGTGGGCATCCGACGGCAGGGCATCGACCATGGCCAGCATTGAGCGGGTGTCCGCACCTGCACCCCAGGCAAACCCGAGACAGACCTGGAAGATGGGCGGTGATTCCACCAACCCTTGGTCGATCATGTATCGCGCAAGCCGGATCTGGCCCAACTCGAACACTTCAAGCTCGGGTTTTACTCCCAGCTCCAGGCAGCGGCGAGCCATGGTCTGCAGGCAGGCTGCCGTGTTTACGTAGACCGTGTTGCCACCACCGAAATTCATGCTGCCGCAATCCAGGCTGCAGATTTCGGGCAACAGGTCTTCGACATGCGCCAGCCGTTCCAGCGGACCAATAAGATCCGTGCCCGGGCCACCAATGGCTGGATTGTCATCACCCGGCACGAAATCGCCGCCCATGCCAGCAGTCAGGTTGATGATCACGTCCACACCACTCTCGCGGATCATCTCGACAGTCTGGCGGAAGAGTGCGGGATCCCGGCTCCCCTTGCCCGTTTCTGGATCCCTGACGTGAACGTGCACGATGGCGGCACCGGCACGCGCAGATTCTATGCAGGCGTCGGCCACCTGTCTGGGGGTGACCGGCAAACCGGGATGCTTCGACAGCGTGTCAGCGGCGCCGGTGATTGCGCAAGTAATGATGACGTCACGATTCATCTGAGTCTCCCTTTTTTACGATACGCGCCAGCGCGTCAGCAGCCATCACGCCCCGCCCTTTCGCCAGGACCATCAGCGGGTTCACATCCAGTTCCAGTAGTTCCTCGCCCCGCGTTTCTGCGAGGCCGGCGATGGCCAATATCGCTGCTACCGCAGCGTCCACGTCAGCAGGTGGCATGCCGCGGTACCCCTGCAGCAACTTCCACACCCTGAGCCGGCATATGGCCGACCTGACCTCCGCCTCTGAGGTCGGCAAAAGCAACGAAACGCTGTCTGCCACCAGTTCCACCAACACGCCGCCTGAGGCGATAACCAGCGCCAACCCGAATTGCGGATCGCGGTGCAGGCCTACCAGCAACTCCGCAACGGGCCGCTCAACCATCGCCTCGACAAGAAACTGACCGCAGCCCAGTCGGGTAACCAGGTCATCAAGGGCTTTTTGCAGTTGCTCATCGTTGCCCAGAGCCAACCACACGGCTCGCTGTTCGGACTTGTGCGCAAACCCAGCCCCACAGGCCTTGAGGGCCACCGGAAACCCTACTTCACGTGCTGCGGCAGGCACATCCCCGGCGCTGACCCGGCGTCCCCTGGGTACGGCCACAGCTGCGGATGCCAGAAGCTGCTTGGACTGCCACTCGTCGAGCAACACAGACGAATGAACGGCATCCACACTTGCGCCCTTCAGCCCCGGGAGCAGGACAGCGTCTGCCTGCTGGATCCTCTGGCCGTAGCAGGCGGCCGCCGAGGCGGCGGTCAATGCTTCGCCGAGCCCCTGCATGGGTGCTACGCCGCGTTCACGCAAGCCTCGCCGAAGGATGTCCGGCATCAGCTCGCTGATGGTACAAACCACGGCGGCCGGCATGCCTGTTCTCTCATGCGCGGAAACAAATGCCTCGACGGCATCGAACCATTCAGAGACCTCCGGGGATTCGACCGTCGGGTGATCGTCAACCAGCATTGCCAGGTCATGCTCACCACCCAGTGAACTCGAAAAGCAGCGCTCAAGTGCCTGCTGGTCGCCCCAGATGGACGTGTTGTAGTCGAAGGGATTTGACACCGTCACGTAGCCGGGAAACTGGGCTTCGAGCTCGCTGACCTGGGCGGCCGAAAATTGCGGCGTGTCCAGGCCGTGCGCGGCCGTCAGGTCGGCCATGATCGCTGCCTCGCCTCCCGAGCAGGACAGGGACACGACACGCCTGCCACGCAACGGACCAACAATGTCGAGGAATTTCAGGGTCTCCAGCAAGGCTGGAAGTGAATCGACACGCAATACCCCCAGACGACTGAACAGCGCATCGTGCAGGACATCCGAACCGGTTAGGGAGCTTGTGTGACTGCTGGCACGCTCGGCAGACGCCGCCGTCCTGCCTACTTTGAGTACGACGATCGGCACTCTTTGCCGCAGGGCGCGTAGCGCGACCTGGCAGAACGCAGCAGCATCATCGAGGCCCTCCAGGTACATGCCGATTGCCCGAACCCGCGGGTCATTGAGCAAGGCGTCGATGTAATCCGCCGGACCGAGAATGGCCTGGTTGCCAGTGGTAATGACATGAGTGAACCGCACCTCCCGCTGGTTCATGGAGAGGTTCATGGCAATGTTGCCACTCTGCGAAATAACTGCCACTCCGTGACCATCACCGCTGCCGGAGTCGCCAAACAGATAGGGCCACAGTGCGCAGCCATCGGCATAGTTCACGTAACCAAAACAGTTGGGGCCGATGACGGGCATCCTGCCGGCGGCCTCGACCAATCTCTGCTGCAGGTTGCCGCCTTTCTCGCCTACCTCGTCAAATCCAGCGGCGTAACACACGCAACCACCGGCACCCATCGCCGACAGGCTACCCACTACTTCCACCGTGGCCTCCCGATTGACGCCCACGAAGGCGGCATCCGGTACCTCCGGCAGATTCGCGACGTCGCGAACCGTGACCAGGCCCTCGATGCGTTCACGGCTTGGATGAACTGCGTAGATGCGGCCCTGGAAACCCGCTGCGCGGCAGCGCCGGATAGCCATTGCCGCGATATCCCCGCCGACAAAGGCAATGCTGGACGGCGCGAGCAGCCTGTCCAGGGAAGGGGATAAAGCGGCGGAACCCGCCGCCTCGTCAGCGATCGCGGAAACGCGCTTCACGTTTGTCGACAAATGCACTGACGCCCTCTCGAGCGTCCTCTGAACCGAGCATCCGCTCGTAGGCCGGGAAGGACCCGCTACGCATGACCTCGTAGGCGCGGCGGGGTGCCATACCCTCGATGCCGTTGGTCACTTCCTTGAGTGCCTCGACCGCCTTCGGTGCGGAGCCAGCAATCTGTGCGGCCCACTTGCGTGCATGCGGCATGAGTTCGGCGGCTGGCACCACTGCATTGACCAGCCCGAAAGCCGCGGCCTCCTGGGCGCTGAGCCAGCGTCCAAGGTAGAGCATTTCCATGGCGATGTTTCTCGGCAACCTGCGCGGCAGACGTTGCAGTGCGCCCGCATCGGGCACCAGGCCCAGCGGAAGCTCCGGGAGCCGGAACTGCACATGATCGGCGGCCAGCAGCAGGTCACAGCTCAGCGCAATCTCGAAACCTCCGCCAATGGTCTTGCCGTTCAGGGCGGCAATGACCGGCTTGTTCAGGCCCCAGAATTCCGTGAGTCCGGCAAATCCGCCCTCGCCGTAATCGTCATCCCACCAGCGGTCGAGGGCCATTTCGCCCTTGTCGAGAGCCTTGAGATCCCATCCCGCGGAAAACACCTTGTCACCGCCCCCGGTGATGATGCCCACGCGTAATTCCGGATCGTCCCGCAGCATGGCAAAAGCCTGGCCGAGGGCCTTGCTGGTCGGGATGTCGATGGCATTGACGGGCGGCCGGTCAATGGTCACTTCGAGAACGGGCCCGTCCCGTTCCACCCTCACGCGGTCACTCATGTGTTTCCCTCCCCGTCCCGGCTACGGGACAGTAACGCCAGCAATTCGACCAGGTAGTGGTCACGTTCGGCCGTCATCTCCGCAAGGCTCCGCCCCGCTGACATTCGCTCGCAGCCACGCACCAGTTGATCACGAAGGGTGTCAGTCAACTCTGGCGCCTCGAGCCTTGTCCAGGGCCACTTCAGGGAAGGCCCGAACTGCTCCAGCACGTAAGCCATACCGCCCTCACCGCCGGCAAGGTGATAAATCATGGAGGGACCCAGGATGGCCCAGCGCAGCCCTGGTCCGAACCGGATCGCGTCGTCAATCTGTTCCGGAGTTGCCTCGCCGGCATCGATCATGTGCAGCATTTCCCGCCACAGCGCCTCCTGCAGGCGTGTGGCAATGAAGCCTGGCACCTCGCGCTCCATCCGGACGACCTTCTTGCCGAAAGCGACATAAAAACGCTCTGCCCAGTCCACGGCATCGCTGTCCGTTTGCTGACCGCCCACCACCTCGACCAGGGGAATGAGGTAAGGCGGATTCCACGGATGGCCCACCACGGTACGGCCTGGAAATCTGCATCCTGTCTGCATGTCGGTCATACGCAGCCCGGAGGTACTTGAGAGGATGACCGTGTCCTGCGCGGCAGCAGCATCAATGCGTGCCAGCATGGCGACCTTTGACTCGAGATTCTCCGGCGTACTTTCCTGGATGACATGGCTGCGGCTGGCAACAGCCTCGATGCTGTCGAGGAACTCAATGTTGTTCAGTGATGCCCCGGGCTTGAGGCCCAGGCGCTCCAGCTGTGGCCATGCAGTCTTTGCCATGGCCGCAAATCTTTCTGCAGCACGCGGATGGGGGTCGGCAGCAAGGACTTTCAGCCCCTGTGCCAGGAAATGAAGCGCCCAGCCACCTCCGATGACGCCGCAGCCGACGATACCGACGGTTGTGACTGCTTCTGGTGCAGGGCGAGTCATCGCTCCAATTGCCTCAGGATTGCCCGGGAAATGATGTGCCGCTGGATCTCACTGGTACCGTCCCAGATGCGTTCCAGTCTCGCATCCCTCCAAAAGCGCTCGATCGGCAAGGAGTTCATCAGCCCCATGCCACCAAAGATCTGCACGGCGTGGTCAGTGGCACGCCCGAGCATCTCGGTAGCAAACAATTTGGCGCTCGCCGCGTCCTCGTCGCTCATGATGCCCCGATCGTGCTTCCAGGCCCCGCGCAGGGTGAGCATCTCGGCGGCCGCCAGCTCCGTGTACATATCCGCCAGCTTGAAAGAGGTGCCCTGGAACTTGCCGATGGCCTGACCGAACTGCTTGCGGCTCGCCGCCCAGCCCGCCGACAACTCCAGCACGCGACGGGCGCGACCAACCGCCAGGGCACCGACCGACAACCTGCCCGGGGAAAGCCACTTGTTGGCAAGTTCGAATCCCTCACCGGGACGGCCGAGCATGCTACTAGCTGGTACCCGGCAATCCTCGAAGAACAGTTCAGCGTGGTCGTAACCCCGGTGCGAGGTACACACGGGACCCTTGCGCCACGAAAAACCCGGCATGCCCTTGTCCACCAGGAAAGCGCTGACCTCATTGCGCTTTCCACGTGGGGTGTCGAGGACGTCGGTGACCGCGAACAGGATGACGTAATCGGCACGCACCCCAAAGCTGATGAAGTGCTTGGCGCCATTGATCACATAGTCGGCACCTTTGCGCACCGCACGGGTACTCATGGCGCCGAGGTCGGAACCGGCACCGGGCTCGCTGAAGGCAATGCAGTCCAGCCGCTCACCCCTGACCGTGGGCTTCAGGTACTGCTCGATCTGTTCAGCCGTGCCGGCCTGAAGGATGTTGCACGGTCGGTGCACGATGTAGTGGAGTGCATAGGAAACCCAGCCAAACTCCAGTTCCATCAGCGTAAAGTCGAGAGCACCCAACCCTCCGCCGCCGTAGTCCGCCGAGATGTTCGCGGCATAAAACCCCGCGTCGATTGCCCGCTGCTTGACCTGTGCGTACAGGTCGTCCGGGATCCAGTCTTCGCGTTCGACTACATCCTCGTGCGGCAAAAGCTCCTTGCGCACGAACGCGCGTGCGCTGTCGATCAGGAGTTGCTGCTCCTCGGAGGGAGAAAAATCGATCATGCACTCTCCTTGGACAGGTCTTGTGCGGTGGGCGCCGTGCGAGCTGCGTGGGCCTCGAGAAATGGCTTGAGCACGCCGAGCACTGCGGATGGATTCTCGGCCAGCGCCATATGGCGAAGTCCTGACAGGATGGCACAGGTCGCGCCGGGGATGGCGTTGGCCATCCGCTCCGCCATGGCAGGTGAGTTGCCGTAATCCTCATCGCCGGTAAGCACAAGAGACGGGCACTGAATCTGCCCGAGGCGGGGGCTCAGTCGCTGATCTGCCTCGCATAGCACCCCATAGGCTGCAGCAAAGGACCGGGGATCGGTTGCAGCCACCCAGTGACCAACCTCGTCGAGTACCTCTGGGTGCATGGCTCCGAAAGCCGGGGTGAACCAGCGCTGGAGCGCAGCCGGCACTAGCGGTGCGGGCCCCTGGGCGATCGAGGCGAGCATGCGCTGCTCGATCGCGGCGCGTTCCTCGGGCGTTCTCCCGCACGCAGAATGCAGCACCGCGAGCGCGCCAACCCGCTGCGGGTGAGCCAGCGTGTAGGCCTGGGCCACGTGTCCGCCAAGGGAAAATCCAGCCAGCAGGAAGCGCGCGAAACCAACTGTGTCCACGAGTTCATTGAGTTGGGCAATGAAGTCTTCGAGGAAGAGCCCCTGCTCCACGTTACGGGCGGGGGTCTGTCCATGACCGGGAAAATCATAGGCCAATACGGTAAAGCTTCTCTCGAGACTGGGGCGAACCCAGCGCCAGGTTTCCCGGTTCAGGCCGAGGCCATGGATCAGGACAAGCGGCGGTCCGGAACCGGACAGCTCCCATCGGGTGCCGAAGCCCTGGGTCGGGGGCATGAGTGTCAGGCCAGCGCAGCCTGTCTTGAGGCCGGGCCTGCAAACGCGGGCATCACCTCATCGATGAACAAACGCAGTGAGCGTTTCTGGTGCTCGAGCGGCAAACCGTACGCCGAGTTGAAACAGAAGTGGTCGACGCCGGCAGCCTCGTAGCGCTTGAGCCTGTCGATGGCCTGATCCGGCGTGCCGAGGATCACGTTCTCCATCAGGCTTTCGCGAGAGTACTCAGCCTGGTTGGTGAGCAGCGCCGGGTCAACCTCGATGGGAAATCCGTTCGCCACTGGCGCCAGGTTGCGGAACAGGTTTTCGAACTGCCGACCCTGCCGCTGGATCGCCGCAAGGAAGGGCTCCTCGCCCCCCTTGCGCGCATAGATGCCCACGTGCCGCATGGTCATGAACTTCGGACGGGACACGCCCGGGGCGGCTGCCAGCGCCGACTCGAAACGCCGCAGGTACTCCTCGAGCTCGCTGAAGGGCCGAGTGAGCGGCCAGGTCATGATGTTGTGACCCTCGCGCACCGCCGCGTTGAAGGTTCCGGGATCCCGGGCCGCCACCCAGATCGGCGGGTGCGGTTTCTGAAGCGGCTTGGGGCAGGAGGTGGCGGCGGGAAATGACCAGTATTCCCCCTCGTGCGCGTAGTCGCCCTGCCACAGCGCCTTCAGGGCGGGAATCATCTCGAGCATCATGGGCACACCGAGGTTCTGGGGCATGCCGCGCATCATGCGGTCGAATTCCCGTTGGTAAGCACCGCGGCCGATCCCGAACTCCAGGCGGCCTCCCGACAGGAGGTCGAACAGGGCCGCCTCGCCCGCCAACTTGATCGGGTGCCAGTACGGGGCGACCGCCACCGCAGTTCCGAGCCGGATACGGCTCGTGTGGGCAGCCCAGTGAGCCAGCAACTGGAATGGACCGGGCGCGATGGTCATCTCCAGTGCGTGGTGCTCGGCGGCCCAGGCAATGGCAAACCCTCCCTCGTCGGCCATCTCCACCATTTCAGTCACGTGCTGCACGACCTCCCGCATGTCCAGGCTGTCGTCCATTCGTTCGAGATTGATGACCAGATCGAATTTCATGGCGATATCACACCGGATTAGGGTCTTCTTGTAAACTGCACGGCAAGTTCTCAATCCGGAACCTGGAGTTCATGGAAGGATTGCGTCATCGACTCCCGGGCGTCACCTCCCTGCTGGCCTTTGAATCGGCAGCCAGACACAGCAGTTTCAGCCGTGCTGCCGAGGAACTGGGCGTCACCCGGGAGGCCGTCAGCAAACAGATCAGGGGCCTCGAGAAGGAACTTGAAGTTGCTCTTTTCGACCGGGTTCACCGGGGATTGCGACTGACGCCCAACGGCGCAGAACTCTATCGACTGGTCCGGCGCGGCTTGCTCGACATCGCCGATGGCGTCTCGAGGATTCGCTCCGGGCACCCCGCCCGGCGTTTCACCATTTCCGCCACTCACGCCATCGCCTCCTACTGGCTGGTAACGCCTCTTCGGCGTTTCAGGTCGCTGTTTCGTGACCTGGAGGTTCAGGTCGTTGTGTCAGACGACCTGTTGGACCTGACCCGCGAGCGCATCGACATCAGCCTTCGCTATGGCGAGGGCCGCTGGCCGGAGATCGAGGCCACCCCCCTCTGCGGTGGAGACTCGTTCCCGGTCTGCGCGCCGAGTTATCTTGAAGAGGTCGGCCCCATCGAGCGTGCGAGTGACCTGCTTGGACACACACTGCTGGTGCTCGACGGCCCGTACCACGGCTCGGAAAACTGGTGGTGGTGGCTCGAGCGTGCGGGTATCCGCTCGCCGCAGCCTGCACGAACGCTTCACTTCAACACCTACAATGTGCTGATCCAGTCCGCACTCGAGGGGCAGGGCCTGGCCCTCGGTTTCGGCGGGGTGATCGACGAGATGCTCCTTCAGGGTCGCTTGGTGCGCCCTCTGACCAACAGCTATTCGCGGGGCCGCGGCGTGTACCTGGTGCGCCCGGAGGGCGCTGCCCACCGGCCCGAGACCGAGGCCTTCATGGAAATCGCCCAGCAGCACGTGCGCCAACAGTCCGATGCACTCGCCGCACGGGCTCAGACAGGGCGGTAGGCGATCACTTCCACCTCGATCCGAACGTCTACCAGCAAGTCACTGACGACTGCCGAGCGGGTCGGTGGCTCGACCGGGAAAAACCGGCCGTAGACCTGGTTGAACCCCGGAAAGTCGGCACGATCCCGCAGCCAGACCATGGCCTTCACCACGTCCCCCAACTCACAGCCCGCCTCGGCCAGCACCTCACGGATCCGCTCAAGCACCAGCTCGGTCTGCTCCTCGACGCTACCGGTGGTTACCACCTCGCCATCGCGCATGGGCACCTGACCGGTCACGAACACGAAGTCCCCAGCGCGAATGGCCCGCGAGAGGGAGAGTTGCCGACCTCCGATTACCAGGGGTCCGCCGATGACCTGCTTGCGGCTCATTCACTGCCTCCCGCCTGGCCAGCAGCATCGATCTCGTCAAAAACCGCCTTGGCATTGCGGACGGCCTCCACGCCGGCCGGCACCCCACAGTAGATGGTCACCTGTAGCAAGGCCTCGATTATTTCCTCACGGCTCAAGCCGTTGTTCAGCGCACCCCGTACGTGCAGCCGGAACTCCTGGCCGCGATTCAGCGCCGCCAGCATGCCCAGGTTCAGGAGGCTCCGATCCCGGCGCGACAGTCCTTCGCGGGTCCAGATTTCTCCCCAACAGTACTCGGTCACCAGTTCCTGTAACGGCCAGGTCAGTGCCGTGGCGCCATCGAGTGCGGATTGCACGTAATCCGCTCCGACCACCTCGCGGCGCACCGCCAGGCCCGCCTCAAACCGCTGACTGTGCTTGCGTTCATGACGATTACTTGCCAACTTACACCTCCCGTGAATGGCAGGGTCACTCCATGAACAACACTAGCAGATATCAAATGTTCATCGACGGCGCGTGGTGTGATGCCTCGGGAGGCAGGTCCTTCGAGACGATCAACCCCGCCACTGGCCAGCCCTGGGCCAGCGTGCCGGATGCCACCGCGGAAGACGTCGATCGGACCGTGGCCGCTGCACGCAGGGCCTTCACAGAAGGACCCTGGGCATCCACCAACGCAACCGCACGGGGCAAGTTCCTGCGCCGCATCGGCGACCTGCTGGCCGGGAAATCCGAGGCTCTTGGCAGCATCGAGACCACGGATACAGGCAAGATGCTCAAGGAGACCCGCTGGCAGGCCGGCTACATTGCCGAATACTTCCATTTCTATGCCGGGCTGGCTGACAAGTTGCATGGCGAGACCCTGCCCATCGACAAGCCTGACATGATGGTGATGACTACCCGGGAGCCACTGGGAGTCGTGGCCGCCGTGGTGCCATGGAATTCGCAGCTGTTCCTGACCGCGGTCAAGATGGCTCCGGCACTTGCAGCAGGCAATACGGTCATCCTGAAGGCTTCTGAACATGCGCCGGCGGCCATGCTCGAATTCGGCCACATCATCGAAGAAGCAGGACTTCCGCCGGGCGTGGTCAACATCATCAGCGGTCTTGCGGAGCCATGCGGAAGGGCGCTGACGTCGCACCCGGGCATCGACCGGATCAGCTTTACAGGCGGCCCGGAGACCGCCCGCCACATCATCCGCAACTCGGCGGAGAACCTCGCCGAGGTATCACTCGAACTAGGTGGCAAGTCGCCGGTTCTGGTTTTCGAAGATGCTGACCTGGAGAGCGCGGTCAACGGGGTGGTCGCGGGTATTTTCGGCGCCAGCGGACAGAGTTGCGTTGCCGGCTCCCGCCTGCTCCTGCATGAATCCATTGCCGATCAGTTCCTGGAGAAGCTGGTGGGCATCGCCAGCCAGATCAGGATCGGCGACCCAATGGCGGAAGACACCCAGATGGGCCCACTCGCGACACGGGGCCAGCTGGCACGTATCGAGCGCGAAGTGGCCGGGGCCGTTGCCCAGGGCGCCAAGCTCCTCTGCGGCGGTCGACAGCCACCCGGACTGGGCGAGGGCTGGTACTACGAACCGACGGTCATCGATTGCTCGTCACCCGACAACACCATCCTGGATACCGAACTATTCGGCCCGGTACTGAGCGTGCTGCGTTTCCGGACTGAAGCTGAAGCCGTCGAGCTGGCGAACCGATCCAGCTACGGGCTGGCCTCGGGCGTGTTTTCCAGGGATGGCGCCCGTACGCTACGCCTGAGCAAGGCGCTACGCGCCGGCATCGTATGGGTCAACACTTACCGCATGGTGTCACCTATCGCGGAGTTCGGCGGATTCCGCCATAGTGGCTATGGCAGGGAGAGTGGAGCCCAGGCGATTTACGACTACACCCGAACCAAGACGATCTGGCTGAACACGTCCAGCACCCCGATCGCCAACCCATTTGTCATGCGCTGATGCACCAAGTGGAGCACTCGACCGACTCGCCATCCACCCCACGGGTGGACCGCGCCATGTTCGCAATCGTGATATCGGCCATCGTCCTGATCTGCGCGCCACTCGGCCTAGCGCCAGAGCGATCAGCGGAGGTCGTGAGCTGGCTGTACACGGGGATCACCCGACACTTTGGTGTGCTGTACCAATTGGCCTGCTCTGCCCTGATCATCTTCCTGATAGCACTTGGCATGAGTCGCTACGGCAAGATCCGGCTTGGTGGCGAGGAAGCGCGGCCCGCTTTTTCCAACTTCTCGTGGGCGGGCATGCTGTTCTGTGCCGGGACGGGCGCGACGCTGCTGGTCTGGGCCGGTACCGAGTGGGTCTATTACTACCAGTCCCCGCCCTTTGGTATTGAGCCGCGCTCATCCGCCGCAATCGAATGGGCGTCCGCCTACGGTCCGTTTCACTGGGGCGTGACGGCCTGGTTCATCTACGCGTTGCCCACCATCGCCATTGCTTATCACTTCTACCAGCGACAGGTCCCGCACCTGTGCGCCAGTACTGGCTGCCATACCATACTCGGCGCACGAGGCAACCGGAGCCTGCTGGGGCGAAGCATCGATACCATCGCCATGCTTGCGCTGCTCGGCGGCACTGGCACATCGCTCGGCATGATCGGGCCGATGATTTCAACGGTATGCGCCGAAATCCTTGGGGTGCCGAACTCCTTTGCCCTGCAGATGGCAGTGCTTGCCTTCTGCGTCGCGATGTTTTCCTTCAGCGTGTTTCTCGGGCTTGAAAAAGGCATAAAACGGCTTAGCGACCTGAACGTGCTGGCTGCGCTCCTGATGTTGCTCTACATCCTGCTGGTCGGGCCCACCCTGTTCATCCTGAAGATGAGCACTGACACGCTGGGCTTCATGGCCAGCAATTTTGTGCGCATGATGACGTGGACGGATCCAGTCGAGGCCACGGGCTTTGTCGAGAGCTGGACCATCTTTTATTGGGCGTGGTGGATTGCCTATGCGCCTGTCATCGGGGTCTTTGTCACCCGCATTTCCCGCGGACGGACCCTGCGTCAGGTGATCTTTTCAATGGTGCTGTTTGGATCCACCGGATGCTGGCTGTTCTATTTCGTGCTGGGCAACTACGGTTTGTTCCTGGAATTACAGGGACAGTTGCCGGTGGTGGAAATCATGGCCACCCAAGACAAGAACGTGGCGCTGACCCGCATGCTGTTGCACCTTCCATTGGGCATGGCGGTACTGACCCTATTCGCACTGGTAAGCGTGGTATCAGTTGCCACCACCTATGATTCCGCTTCCTACACGCTGGCCTCGACCGTCACCGCCGAGTTGCGCGCTGATGACAACCCTGGACGCTGGCACCGTGTGTTCTGGGCGCTGGCTTCGGGCGTGCTGCCACTTTTCATGATCTTCGTAGGGGGCATGGACATTATCAGGCTGGGGGTTCTCGCTGCTTCCTTCCCGGTCATTTTCGTCGGCATGCTGATGAGCATGGCCTTGCTGCGGTCCCTGCGTCAGGACCATGCCCGCTCATGAGTGAATTCCTCGACCCGCTTGAGCTGAGAAGGGCGCTTGGCTGCTTCGCGACCGGGGTGACCGTCATCACCACAAAACTGGATGACGGCACCCTGCTCGGCTTCACGGCCAACTCCTTTTCCTCGGTTTCGCTCGAGCCGCCGCTGGTAACGGTCTGCATTGCGGCTTCAGCCGCCGGCATCGAGGGATGGCGCCAGACCACTCGGTTCGCCGTGAACATACTGTCCGACGAGCAGCAGGAGATCTCCAGCCACTTTGCACGCAGAGGAATCGACAAGTTTGCCGATACAACCTGGCAGCCATCACGGTTGGGCAATCCGCTGCTGGAAAACACAGTCGCCTGGTTCGACTGCCGGATGCATCAGGTGATCCCCATGGGTGACCATGACATCCTGGTTGGACGGATAGAGTTCTTCGACCACACGACCCGCTCGCCACTGGGATTCGTGGGGGGCGCCTACCTGCATTTTGGACTGCTGCGACAGGCGCTGGATGCCATGCCCAACCGTCGCGACCTGCGTGTGAGCGCGGTCGTCGAGATCGACGGAAAGCTGCTGCTCCGGCGGACCGCAGCCGGGTATGCAGTGCCCTCTGCTTTTCGGCTGGGCGGCCGGGAGGACGGCAGCGGGCTACTGGGCGAGTTGGCCGCCGCCGGCTATGACGCGGGGCTTCCCTACCTGTTTGCAGTCTACGAGGATGGCCCGATCCAGCATATTGTGCATCGAGGCCAGGCCACGCGGATTCATCCACGGCAACCCAACGATGAGTTGCTGGAGTTGCCACTGGATGGGCTCCCGCTGGAATCGATGGCGAGCCGGGCGGAGAGGGTCATGCTCGAGCGTTTCCTCGAGGAACGCAAGTCAAACGTCTCGGGGATCTATGTAGGCGACGCCGACACGGGAACGCTGCTCACCCTGGCGGGCGGTAGCGGCTGACGAGGATCAGGCCAGGCTCACGGCACCTGGCCAGCTGCCCGACCTGATCTGGGACGGCACCGACTCCAGCCAGAGTTCGCGCATGGCGACACAGGCCGCCGACATCGGGCGTCTCCTTGCCGTCACGATGGCAAGCTGCCTGCTGATGGCTGGTGAGTTCAACGGCCGCGCAAACAGCTCTCCTCGGTCCAGCTGGGCGCCCACCGTCGCCAGCGGCAGGACGGTGTGTGCAAGTCCTCGCCTTACCAGGTCCAGTTGCAGGGCCAGCGAGTTCACCTCGATCACGGCATCCAGGCGAGCACCGACCCCACGAACCGCTCCCTCGACGAGGCGGCGAAGCGCATGATCCGGTCCTGGTAGCGCCATGCGCTCGCTCAACGCAGTGCGGAGCGGGATGGGTCGGGATCCTGCAAGCGGGCTGTCCCGGGACCCGATCAGGTGCATGGTTTCCTCAAGCAGCAGGCGGCTGTCCATGCCGCGCAAGCGCCCCGGAAGATAGGTAATCGCCAGGTCGATCGAGCCTCTTCCCAGCATGTCGATCAGGTTGCCACTCAAGGACTCCTCGACGCGCACACGCACGGCAGGATAGACGGACCAGAATTGCTTCAGGAACCAGCCGGCGATTCCGTGGGCCACGGTAGGAATGATGCCCAGGGCAAGCTCCCCCTCCACCCGACCCGCAGCGGCGCGCACCGACTGTTCGAGGGTTGCCGCCCGGCGCAGCAGGTCGGCAGCCTGTCCGAGCAGCGCTTCACCCGACGCGGTAGCAACCACGCCTCTCCTGTGGCGGATCAGAAGCTTGCAACCCAGGCTCTCCTCAAGCAGTCGCAATTCCCGGCTCAGCGCTGGCTGGGGCAGGTCAAGGCGCAGCGCCGCGGCACTGATGCTGCCGGCCTCGACGACCGCGAGAAAGTTACGGAGGCGTCTCAGCTCCAGGTTGGCCACTTTTAGGTATCCATAAAATACATGTTAAGTATAAAAAACATACCATAGATCAATATCTGAAACCGTCATAAGATCAGGGCCATGAATCAAGATGACTCTTCCCACGCCGGGGGTGATTTTCCGGAAATTCGCCAGGAGGTAGCCCGGCTGTGCAGCCGCTATCCCGGGGAGTACTGGCGCCGCCTGGATGCCGAACGCGCCTACCCAACCGAGTTTGTTCGTGACCTGACTGAGTCGGGCTACCTGTCGTTGCTGATCCCAGAGGCTTACGGGGGCTCCGGGTTACCCCTTGCCGCAGCCTGCGCGGTTCTGGAGGAGATCCACCGCGCGGGGTGCAACGGCGGCGCCTGTCATGCGCAGATGTACACCATGGGCACCCTCCTGCGTCACGGCAGCGAAGTCCAGAAAGAGAATCTGCTGCCCGCCATTGCACGTGGCGAAGTCAGGCTACAGGCCTTCGGGGTGACCGAGCCAACCAGCGGAACCGACACCACCAGGATTCGCACGCGCGCGGTGCGTGACGGCGATCATTACGTGGTGAATGGCGCCAAGATCTGGATCTCTCGCACCGAGCACTCCGACTTCATGATCCTGCTGGTCCGCACCACGTCCCGCGAGGACTGCGCGCGGCGCACCGATGGCATGAGCGTGCTGCTGGTGGATATCCGTGAGGCACTGGGCAATGGGCTCAGCATCAAGCCGATCCGGACCATGATGAACCATGCCACCACGGCCCTGTTCTTCGACAACCTCAGGGTCCCGGTCGCCAACCTGATTGGCGAGGAAGGCCGGGGGTTTCGCTACATCATGGACGGCATGAACGCCGAACGCATCCTGATAGCGTCAGAATGCATAGGTGATGCCCGTTTCTTTGTGGACAAGGCTTCGCGTTATGCAATTGAGCGGGAGGTATTTGGCAGGCCCATTGGCCAGAACCAGGGCGTCCAGTTTCCCATCGCCCGCGCCTACATTCAGACCGAGGCGGCCGCGGCAATCGTGCGTGACGCCGCCGCAATGTACGATGCCGGCCTGCCCTGTGGCTCCAAGGCCAACATGGCCAAGATGCTGGCCGCCGAGGCCTCCTGGGCTGCCGGCGATACATGCATACAAACCCACGGGGGCTACGGTTTCGCCGAGGAATATGACGTTGAGCGCAAATTCCGCGAGACTCGGTTGTATCAGGTAGCGCCCATATCGACCAACCTGATCCTCTCCCACATCGCGACCCACGAACTGGGAATGCCAAAATCCTTCTGATGCAGGACTCTGGAGACACCCGGGTCGTCCAGACCGAACAGGACCTGCTTTCCGCCGGGGCGGCGACCCGCATGGCCGCCCTGCTGAACTGGCCCGACCAACCAGGGCCGGGCGATGCGATTCCGGCGCCCTGGCTGTGGATGCTGTTTCAACCCTCTCCCACAGCTTCCCGGACCGGCAGCGATGGGCACCCGAGGACCGGCGGATTCCTGCCAGATACCGGGCTGCCCAGGCGCATGTGGGCTGCAAGTCGGGTGCAGCAGGCGGGAGTATTCCGCGTCGGTGAGCAACTGACCAGACGGAGCCTTGTTGAGCGGGTGGAGCAGAAGTCGGGACGGAGCGGGAGGCTCTGCTTCGTCACCGTTCGGCACGAACTCGAATCCCTGGCGGGTGCCACGCTGGAGGAAGTGCAGACGCTGGTCTACCGGGAAGCGCCCACTGGGGCCCAACAGAGGCCCACCGCCGAGGAGCGCAGTGCGCTTGGTGAAATGGACTGGGAAGAACCCTGGGAAGTGGACCCGGTAACCTTGTTCCGGTACTCGGCCCTGACCTACAACTCCCACCGGATTCACTACGACCTGCCCTACGCAACCGGCGTGGAAGGCTATCCCGGACTTGTCGTCCATGGCCCCTTGATGGCAACGGTCCTGTTCGACGCACACCGACGCCACCATCCCGGTGCCGAGCAAAACAGCTGGGACTTTCGCGCAATGCGCCCGGTCTTCGCTGGGCGGCCCTTGACCCTGTGCTGCATTCAGGGGGATAACGGCAGTACGCTGCGGGTGCTCGACGAGGATCGACAGCCGGCTTTCGAACTCAATATCCGCCCTGACCCAAGCCACGCATGACCGGAGGAAGACCCATGCTCCCTGAATTGAGAAAAGTCGTCACTTTTGACGAAGACATCCTGCGGGAAGGTGAGCGTGCTGCCGAACCGCCCCTGCGGATCATCGGCGTCGCAGCAGTGGTCAGGAACCCCTGGGCAGGAAAAGGCTACGTGGAGGATCTACAACCTGAGATCCAGCGCATGGCGCCGGTGCTCGGCAAGTTGCTGACCGATCGACTGATTGGGCTGGCCGGCTCCGGAGACGCCATCGAGGCTTATGGCAAGGCGGCTGTAGCGGGCACGGATTGCGAGATTGAACATGCCTCAGCGCTGATCCATACCCTTCGTTACGGTAACTTCTATCGGGAAGCAGTTGGCGCCAAGTCGTACCTTGGCTTCACCAATACCCGAGGCCCTGCGAATTCGCCGATCTACGTACCACTGATGGACAAGCACGACACGGGGCGACGATCCCACTACCTGACGGTGCAATTCTCGATCTACGACGCGCCCGCCGCGGACGAACTGGTGGTGGCCCTCGGCGCCGCAACGGGAGGACGCCCGCATCACCGCATTGGGGATCGCTACTCGGACCTCAAGCTGCTCGGTCGTGAGGTAGAGAACCCAGCCGGAATCTAGGCGACAGTGGTAACTCCGTCGCTCAGAAGGTCTGGGTCTTGCGCCACTTCACGCAGGAGCCATCGGCGAAAAGTGTTGATTTTCGGATTGTTGGCATGCTCCGCACGACACGCGAGATACCACTTGTTGGGATTTGGCACCCTGACCCCGGGAAACACCTCGATGAGCTGCCCCGTAGCAAGCTCACGGCTGACGTAAGGCTGCTGGCCTAGCGCGATGCCGATACCCTGCCGCGCTGCCGTCAGCGCCAGATCGTAGCTGTCGAACTGCAGGCCGACCTCCGGGTTGACGTTGGTGACTCCCATGGCCTCAAGCCACACCCACCAGTCCCGTTCGGAGGGATAGACCTGCAGCAGGTTATGCTTGCCAAGGTCCGCAGGTCGCTTCAGGGAACTGGACTCCTCGAGGAAGCCGGGGCTGCAGACCGGAAACATCTCTGCTCTGAACAGGAAATCGTAATGGACGGAACGGTCCGTGGGATGGCCTACCATGATGCAGGCGTCGACCTCGTCCCTGGAGAAATCGACCTGCTCCTGTGAAGTGTTGAGCCGAACCTGGACTTCTGGATGACGCTTCTGGAAGTCAGCCAGGCGATGGATCAGCCAGCGGATGGTGAAGGTGGAGTAAACCTGGAGCGTGATGGCCGAAGTATTGAGCGGGGTGAGTATCAGGTCGGTACCCTCGACGATTCGATCGAAGGCATCACGGATGATCGGGTAATACACCCGCCCGGAACGGGTCAGCTCTACGGCACGCGTGCGGCGCACGAAAAGGGCGATGCCCAGATGCTCCTCCAGCAACTTGACCTGGTGACTGATGGCCGACTGCGAGACGTTCATTTCCTCGGCTGCCTCCTTGAAGCTACCTAGACGGGCAGCAGCCTCGAAGGATCGCAATGCGTTCAGCGGGGGTACCTTGCGTCTGGCCATCGGATGATTCAGCGCCGGTCAGGTTGGTCGAACAAGAAAGTCACTGCTTGCGCTTCCGGGCCTGTCGCTCACCGACTGCCACCAGCCGTTCCTCGGGAGTGCGGCCACGCGGCAGGGCAAAGCGATCCTCGAACAGCGGCTTTTTGCACCCCTTCCGATACCAGCCAACCACCATGGGTATACCGGCGAGCCGGAACAGGCCAAGCTGTGGGCAACGCCGGTGAGTCTCGGCTGCGAGCGCACGCACCCGCTCGGTTCGCTCACGCGTATCGACGATGAGATCAAAGTTGAGTTGTTCGTACTTCGGCTGCAGGTGCAAGTCGAAGAAAAACCCGCGGATGTCGAT
>Ga0222714_10001848_pt1 | contig 23356 bp, 13 predicted proteins | sample C33_3DmetaG_FD_165048 | JGI IMG/M metagenome (GOLD analysis project Ga0222714, IMG submission 165048) | Estuarine water microbial communities from San Francisco Bay, California, United States - C33_3D | ecosystem: Environmental > Aquatic > Marine > Unclassified | place: USA: California...
TATACGATGCTACTAGTAAGAATGATCTGGAGACGGTGGGGTCGGCGCAGATAAGTACGGCTATTACTGCTAAGTGGGGAAGCGGAAGCATAAGTGTTGGAACTGGAAACTATTTAATTTTCCCAAATTCAGATTTCTTTGCTATGGGTAGCGGCGATTTCACTATTGAGTTTTGGATTTATCCTAACAACGTAAGCACTGCCTATCAAACAATATTTAGGTCTGATAGAAATACAAGCCCTAGCACTAACTCAATGATTATAAATTTTAGGGGCGGTGCTGACATAGCAAAAATTGCCATAACCAATGCAACCACTCAATACGCTATATCACCGGCTTTGACAGCATCAGTATGGCAGTATGTGGCTGTTGTAAGAAGCGGTGGTAGCACGACTGTGTATGTAAATGGGACTGGCGGTTCTTCCATATCAACCCCAGTAACTTTTACAAGCGTGGCTCCGGCTATTGGTTATGGCAATGCTGACCCATCATTTAATGGTTACATTCAAGACTTCCGAATTACTAAAGGAGTCGCTAGGTCAGCCACAACCCCAACAGCAGCCTTCCCAACCCTTTAGGAATAGATCATGTACTGGACTAAAAACGGGTCTATCCCATCACAAGAGACAGACGGCACAGAGGGCTGGCAACAGGCTCCAGCACCACCGACAGACATCCCTGATGGCAAAGAGTTGGTATGGCTAAACTGGGAATGGATCATCAGAGACCCTAAGCCAGCAGACAGAGTGGGCTATCAGTGGAACTGGAACCATGCAGACAAGGCTTGGGTGGAGAGTGCTTGGCAAACATCGCCTTCAGAAGCGATACCCATTACAATCCCAGAAGCTCTAACGACCGATCAGATTATCAACCTCACCACCGCACAGCTCATATAAGGCAACAATGTGTTCGGCTTTGACCCATTTTCAACTGCGCCATTCTCAGCGATCAGTGTATCGGGTGCCAACACATATCAAAAGGAAGTAGCCGAAACAGCCACCGGTACTGACGCTACCGATGCAAGCCTAACGATAAATTCAGCCGTTACAGAAACGGCTACGGGTGCAGACACCACTGCGTCAAACTTAACCGCCAATTCAGCCGTTGCGGAAACGGCTACGGCTTCTGATACGGTAAATGCAAGTCCTTTATTAAGTTCAAACATAGCCGAAACAGCAATCGGTTCTGATGTTCTTACTACAACATTGACTCTAAGTGCGGACGTAGCCGAAACAGCGGTTGGTTCCGATACTATTACTACAGCCATTACAATAAATGCGGCGATTGTAGAAACCGCGACGGGTGTAGATCTTTCAGCTACTGTAGGTAATTCATACAGCGAATTGATTTCTGAATCGGCTTCTGGTGCTGATAGTGTTAGTGGCGATAGATTCGTTAATACGTTAATCGCAGAAACGGCGACTGGTGCTGATAGTATTAGTGCGACATACACCTTGGTCGCTTCTATCTCAGAGGTTGCGCTCGGTGCCGACGCTATAACAACAATCATTAGTACCTCTGGCAGTGTGTCAGAGAGTGCGACGGGTACAGATCAAACTGCTGCTTCCTTAAGTTATGATCGTGCGATTGCCGAATCAGCCACAGGCTCAGACAGCGTAGCTGCTGGTTTCTTATACGCTGGAGTAGTTTCTGAGTCCGCAACAGGACTGGACGAGTTTTCAGTTTTATGCCTTTTTGGGGCGGTGATTGCTGAAACCTCCACAGCGGTGGATAATATTACGGCACGGGCTGATTTTGTTGACGCTGTACTTGAATCAGCACAAGGTGCAGATTTGATACAAGGTGGTGGGCTGTTTAATGTTGGGGTATCCGAGTCCGCGTTCATAGCAGATGTTACGTCTAGTAGGTTCTTATGGGAGCCAATTAATAATAGCCAAACATCAGATTGGCAAAGCATCAACAATGCACAGACAACAGACTGGACGCCGATTACGACTTAAGGACTAATTATGGCAAGCACTTATTCCAACCTTAAAATTGAACTGATTGGTACTGGCGATCAATCGGGTTCTTGGGGGGTTACAACTAACACCAATTTAGGCACTGCACTTGAAGAAGCTATCGTAGGGAGTGCTGATGTCACGTTTGCCAGTGGAGATGTCACCGTAACGCTGACGGATACGAACATAACGCAGACTGCACGTAACCTGCGGCTTAACTGTACTGGTACGACTGGGGGGTCTACGCGTAACCTCATCCTGGGTAGTGGGTGCCAAATTGAAAAGCCTTATCTCATTAATAATGGATGTGCAGACTCCATCACGGTTAAAAATACAACGGGTACTGGGATTACGGTGCCTGCTGGTAAATCCATGTGGGTGTATAACAATGGCACGGACGTCGTCGATGCCGTTACACATTTAAGTTCTTTGACGCTTGGGTCGGCATTACCAGTCGCTTCAGGGGGTACAAACAGTACAGCTACTCCTACTGCGGGTGGGGTGGCTTATGGGACGGGCACTGCTTATGCGGTCACTTCAGCGGGTACAGTAGGTTATGTTTTAACTTCTGGTGGAGCTAGTGTACCTACTTGGACGCAAGCTACTAACGCAAATACCGCTTCGACGATTGTTCAGCGGGATGCTTCTGGAAACTTTTCTGCTGGGACAATTACTGCGGCGTTAAGTGGAAATGCAACAACGGCAACTACAGCGACAAATTTGGCTGGAGGTGGGGCTGGACAGATACCTTATAACACAGGGGCGGGTACTACTGCCTTTTTAGCTGCGGGTACGGCTGGGTATGTATTACAGTCGAATGGCACTTCTGCACCTTCGTGGGCTGCTGTAAGTACACCAAACAATGGGACTTTGACGCTTGCTGTTGCCGGAACAGGTCTTTCTGGGTCACAGACGTTTACTGCTAACCAAGCAAGCAGTGTTACTTTTACTGTAACATCAAACGCAACAAACGCAAACACTGCTTCGACAATCGTAGCTAGAGATGCTTCAGGTAACTTTAGTGCGGGTACGATTACTGCTACGTTAAGTGGAAATGCTTCGACAGCTACTTCAGCTACTTCAGCCACTACAGCTACAACCGCCACAACTGCAAACGCTCTCAATACAGGAAATAACTATCAAATAAACTCGCTTGGTGTGGGCACAGCCGCATCAGGCACTGGTGGGGAAATCCGAGCGACCAATAACATCACTGCTTACTATTCGGATGATCGCCTCAAAACAAGACTTGGCGGCATTGAAAACGCGCTTGATAAAATCTGTCAGTTAGAAGGGTTCTTTTACGAGGCCAACCAAACCGCGCAAGATCTTGGATACGAACCGGTACGAGAGGTCGGTGTATCTGCTCAGCAAGTGCAAGCTGTTCTTCCAGAGGTTGTTGTCCCTGCGCCTATTGATGAACGATACTTAACCGTACGATACGAGAAAATAATCCCTTTACTTATTGAAGCAATCAAAGAACTCCGTGCAGAAGTCAAAGCGTTGAGGGTTGAGTAATGGCTTTAAATTCTTCTGGCCCAATCAGTCTTGCAGGTTCCACAACAGGGCAGTCAATCGCTGTTGAGTTAGGGCAATCTGCTACCGGTACGATCTCTCTTAATGACACAGCGGTCAGGAATCTTGCGGGGGTTCCGTCTGGCGCTATCACGATGCCGACGGACTTCTGGGGAAAAAGCAGTGAAAGTGGCTGGTTGGCAAAACAATATGACGTTGCGTATGCTGGTGGTATTTACGATGCTGGGGGGGCGACTATTTTAAGTGATGGGAGTTTCTTTTTTATTGGAAACTCTTGGGCACCAAGCAATCCAGATTTTCAATATGCAAATGGGTTAGCTAGATATACATTCACTACGGCAGCTCCTACACAGATATACTCAAAATATTATGCTATTGCTTCCCCAAGTAATTACTTTTTTACTGCTCCTGCGTATTCATCTTATGACGATTCTGCTATAGGTTATTGGCAACCAAGTTATGGGTCTACGTTTAATTATCAAAAAACGTCAGGACTTACTAATTCATCCCCAACACAGCCTGTATTACTGTTTAGTAGTTTTTTTAGCAATATTGGTTCTGGCGTTTTTCGCCCTAACCCTTCTCACGCAAGAGATTCAAGTGGTAATTTTTATGCCGCAACGCAATTGTATACGTATCAAGGATGTTGTAACTTAGTATACTCTATGGGTGTTGTAAAATTTGATACTAATGGGACTGCTCTTTGGGGGAGAGGACAAAATCCTAGTATTTGTGGCGTTTACAATACTACGTATTGGACCAGTATTTCGTTAACTCCATCTGGCGGAAACGTATATGTTAGCTCTGGGCATTATAGCCCGTTTGGGACCACTTATTCTAATAAAGCTATGACCGTTGCTAAATTAGACTCTAGTGGCACCCAAGCATGGTCATACGTATATACTTACTCCAGTAACATAGTTGGCTCTATTGCTTCAGTTCCATCGTGTACGGACTCTTCAGATAATGTATATTTAGTTACTATCTATAGTTCTTCGTTCATACTCCATAAAATAGATTCTTCTGGTAATTATCAATGGGGTAGATTAGTAACCGGTACAGTGACTGGATCAGGTGGTACCGCATATACACCAAGTTCATATCAAAACCCAGACCTAGTAATGGGGTCAGACGGTTATGTTTATGTAGTTATTGGCGCGGTTAAAACTTCTTCTAACCCAATAGCTGTTATCCTAAAATTTGATACGTCAGGTAATATTCAGTGGGTTCGGTCTATAGCACCTTATTTCGGGTATATAACTCCCGGGGCAGCTCCTAACGCGGTTACTACTACTAATAAAGCAATTGCTCAAAATTCTTCAGCCGTTTTTGTTTCTTTGCAGGCTCAGCTTGGTTGTAATGTATACACAACAATAACTGGAAAACTATTAAAAAGTGGTGCCGGGGCTAAAGCTAATGTGTTTGGTGGCGCTCCGGGGCAAGAAGTAGGTTATTTTAACGAAACGGGGCTTAGTGCTACGTCTATCTCATTAAGTAGGCTCTCCAATACTGGGTTCTCATCCGGCGCTCCTTTTGGGGGAGGTACAAGTACATCCTATGCTGGGCCGTATGACACTGGACGTAGCCCGACTGTGGGGTTGTTATGAGCTATATAAAATTAGACACGCTTGAATACCCAATCCATCCAGGAGATTTACGATTAAAGCACCCTGAAATAGGGGCAGATTTTGTTCTGCCAGAAGGGTATGCAGAAGTTGAGATGATAGAAGCACCTCCTGTTGAAAAATACCAAAGATTGCAAATGTTACCCCCAGCCTTTATTGATGGGCGTTGGATACAGCAGGTTGCAGTTGTTGATATGAACGAGGATGAAAAAAAGGTAGTCGATGAACTATTAAATCCAACTAATCTTCCTACTACTGTTAGTTTTGACCAGCCGGGGAGTGTTCCAAATGTTATTGGTTAAACCGTTTGATGTCGGTGATATTCACGGGTCAATCTTTGATTTTGAAAAAGCCGGTGATATTTTACCCAAACATATCCACACAGAAATGGATGTGCATATCACTGTTGTAGCTAGAGGAAAATTAAAGGCATATTCACACGATTGGGAATTAGAAGCTACGGCTGGGCAGATTTTAGATTTTCGCCCCAATGAACCGCATGAACTATTAGCTTTGGAAGACGATACACGTATCATCAATATCGTTAAAAAGCATGGTGGTCGCACTAACGAAGAAACCTATGTTGACACCGCCCCTGCCCCTAGTATGGTAGTTGGTATGTTATGAATTGGTCAGACGTTTTAAAGGCGGTCATCCCTGTTATCGTGGCTTCGCTTGCGTGGCTACTTGGGATATGAGCCTTGACCTTTTTGTGTTTATTCATTCTGTTGGCCTGCCAATTGCCTCCGCTTGCATTGGCGGTTATTTTGTTTTCCTGACGCTGAAGTACATCTTGGCAGGGGTCACAAGCTCCATCAATTCAATTTCCACCATCATTACACAGCTAGAGCATCGCATTGATACGATGAATACGCAGCTTCAACGGATAGACATCAAGGTCACGCATTCGCTTGGGTTAGAACCTGATTATGACCGGATAGCCCGTGCAGAAAAAGCGGATAACCGGAAAGACTAATGGACTTCAACATCAGCAAGCTGATTGAGGAGTATGGCTTCCCAACCTTAGCAGTCGGTGGTCTTATATATCTTGTGTATTACGTTTGGAAGTGGTCAACCGAGGAAATTGATCCGGTGCTTTCAGCCGCGAAAAAATCGGTTATATCCTTGATTGATCGGATTCGGATGCACGATAACGATTTGATTCGGCTTGATGAAAAGATTGACACAGTACGAAAGCTCCGAGGCGATAAGATTGAACGTGAAACACGCAAGGCTAAAGAAGAGATTAACAAGAATGGGGAACACTGATGTTTGAGCTTCTTGGTGGTGGTTTGCTCGGCAGCATTTTTGGTGGCCTGTTCAGGCTTGCTCCTGAAGTTTTAAAGTTCTTGGACAAAAAGAACGAGCGCCAGCATGAACTCAGCATGTTTCAGCTACAGACCGATCTGGAGAAGATGCGCGGTGAATTCAAGATGGAGGAGAAGTATGTTGACTACTCTATCCAGCAGATGGACACGATTAAAGAGGCTTTTAAAGAACAGGCTCAGACTGCTAAAGAGGCAGGATGGCTTGCAAGTTTCATCACTGCTATTACACGCCCCGGTCTTACTTGGATTGCATTTGGCGTATATGTGGCTGTTAAAGTCGCGGGGCTAACGATTGCCTTTCAAACCAACGCGAACTGGGCCGAGGTCTTAACCAAGTCCTACGACGAAGATGATTTCGCCATGCTGAACATGATGATCAGTTTTTGGTTCGTCGGGAGAAGTATAGAAAAGTATCAAAAGTCATGAATGAGGCAAAGAAGCTTTGCAAGGATGTATTGATTAAGCCCTTTGAAGGCTTGGCAAAGCGTTTGCCTGACGGACGAGTAACAGCTTATCCCGACCCCGGAACCCGTGGGCATCCTTGGACAATCGGCTGGGGTGCAACCGGCCCTGAGATTAATCCCGGCACAATCTGGACGATGCAGCAATGTGAAGATGCGCTGGATCATCACGTTGAGTATTTTTGGCGAGAGCTGATTAAACAGTCCCCTACCATCCAAACCGCGCTACCAAGGCGCATTGCCGCAGTGATTAGCTGGGTTTACAATCTAGGCCCAAGGAATTATCAGATTTCCACATTTAAGAAACGTATTAATGCGGGGGATTGGGATGGTGCAGCAGACCAATGTATGCTCTGGAATAAAGCTGCCGGTCGAGTTCTTCCCGGCCTTACCCGTCGCCGTGCGGCAGAAGCTGCCTTAATGAGGTGATCGATGCCATTCCTCAAACTCAATTTTAGACCAGGGGTCAACCGAGACCAAACGAGCTATTCAGGCGAGGGTGGTTGGTATGAGTGCGACAAGATCCGATTCTTTTCAGGCTACCCACAAAAAATAGGTGGTTGGTATAAATACAGCACTAGGTTTTTCTTTGGGACATGCCGACAGTTATTTAACTGGATAACGACTTATACGGATAATTTCCTTGCGTTAGGGACTAATAATCACGTCTACATCGAAGCAGGTGGTTCGTACTACAACATCACACCGCTAAGCGCAACGACAACAGGTACTGCAACGTTTACCTGTGTAAGTGGTAGTTCAATTATTACAGTCACTGATGCAAGCTACCCAGCGGATCTAGCGGTTGGGGATTTTGTTACGTTCAGTAGTGCCGCAACATTAGGTGCTAGCAACATCACTGCGACGGTGCTTAACCAAGATTACGAAGTGTTGTCTGTTACCGCAGGGCCACCAAAGACTTTTACGATACGCGCACGTAGTGATGATTTAGCGCAGATTGTTACGGTAACCGCAAACGCTAGTGTGTCTGGTGGGGGTGGTGGGGCTACTGTTGCGAAGTATGCGATTTCTTCTGGGTACGTATCAACAACCTACGGTTATGGTTGGGGTACTGGTGGTTACGGTTCAACAGCTTGGGGCTATGGCAGTACTGCGCCAATATCGTTGCAGCAGCGTGATTGGTGGTTTGATAATTTTGACAATGATCTTGTCATGAATATCCGCAACGGTAAGATTTATTACTGGGAGCGCGGTTCTTTAACTAGCCCATCGACGGCGCTTAATACCAGAGCGGTAGCGTTATCTTCTCTATCGGGGGCGGCAGATGTGCCAACTTCTGCTATGCAAGTGCTTGTCTCCCCCAACGACAAACATCTTTTGGCATTTGGGTGCCAACCTTACGGCGGTGCGGCGACTGACTTTGACCCTCTTCTTATCCGCTGGGCTAACCAAGACGAACCCCAAAACTGGACACCATCAACGACAACTTCAGCAGGATTTATAAGAGTCTCCCGTGGGTCTAAAATTATTCGTGCGCTAGCCACACGCCAGGAAATACTTACTTGGACTAACTCTAGCCTTTACTCACTGCAATTTCTTGGTACAACAGATGTGTTTGGGTTACAGGAACTTGCAGACAACATATCAATTATGAGCCCCCGTGCTGTAGCTACAGCTAACAACGTCACTTATTGGATGGGGCAGGATAAGTTTTATGTTTACTCAGGTCAGGTACAGACCTTACCTTGTACGCTCAGACAGTTTGTTTTCCAAGACCTTAACTACAATCAAGTCGATCAAATTGTAGCTGGCACAAACGAAGGCTTTACTGAGATATGGTGGTTTTACCCAAGCCAAAATTCTAACTGGAATGACCGTTACGTCATATTCAATCATTTAGAGAACGCATGGTATTACGGAGAACTTGTACGTACTGCTTGGCTTGATACAGCGCTTCGTAGCTATCCGGTAGCATCAGTAACAGAAGAAAACGCCTCGGTTGGTTATCAGTACGTGCATGAGTACGGCGTTAATGATGGTGATGCCGCCATGACTTCTTACATAGCATCGTCTGACTTTGATTTAGCGGACGGTGAGCAGTTCATGCTTACTCGCAGAATTATTCCCGATCTTAATTTTACTGAATCCACAGCAGCTTCACCGACGATAACGCTAACAGTAGAGCCAAAACGTTTTTCTGGGTCGGCTACAAATACGATGGCATCTAATACTCAGAGTGTTATCTCTAGTAGCGCAACGATTGACCAGTACACAGAGCAGGTATTTATCCGTGCCCGTGGTAGACAGATGGCATTAAAGGTAGAGTCCACCGATCTTGGGGTGCAGTGGCAGTTGGGTTCGCTTCGTCTTGATGTTCGCCCGGACGGTAAGAGGTAGGCATGTCCTTTTTCTACTTCAAATCTCCGGCACTACCACTGCCAACACCACAATATGATGTAAGGCAGCAAAACGAGCTTAACCGTACGTTGCGCTTGTATTTTAACCAAGTCGATAATTTTGTTGCCCCGCATGGGTCGTTTTATGATACGACAACTCAAACTGCGGCTTCAACCACCACTGCATACCCCATTACGTTTAACACGACCGACATTTCTCTTGGGGTTGGTATAGCTAGTAGTTCTAGGATAACATTCGATACGTCTGGAACGTACAATATCCAGTTCAGTATTCAGTTGTCCAACGCTGGTAACGCCCCTCAAGATGTTGATATTTGGTTCAGACTAAACGGTACTGACATAGCTAACTCCAATACCCGATTTGGACTTGCGGCTAGGAAATCTGTAGGCGACCCATTTCATTTAGTCGGGGCGCTTAATTTCTTTGTTGCTGTTAAAGCAACTAATTATGTTCAATTAATGTGGCGTACCACAAGCACTGATGTATCAATTACATACTATGCAGCACCAACATCTCCAACTAGGCCAGCAATACCTTCAGTTATTGCTACCGCAACATGGGTATCTGCGTGAGGTAAATCATGGCTGAAATCAATACTGGGTATAAAGACGCAACGGGTAAGAGCATAGTCTGGGACACTGAGTCCAGTGCAGGTGCAAAACGCGATATTGTTGGAGATCTTATTAAAGCTGGGGTTATGCCTCAGACAATTAAAAATCTTATTTCGCAAAATGACCCAGACTATAAAAACGATGCTACATATCGCGCAGCAGCAGATAAAATCTTACAGATAGACGAACAGTTTGCTACGTTATCAAACGCTAATCAAACTAATCAAACTAATCAAACTAATCAAACTAATCAAACTAATCAAACTAATCAAACTAATCAAGGAATTTCTGCGATTACGCCGTCCCGTTCATATTCAATCTATGGGGTGGACTGGAATCCAGGCGCAGATATAGCTACAAAACAAGGATATGTTCAGACACTTCTTGCCAAAGGTATTACACCTACCGAAATTAGAGAAGCTTTGACTCAATATGACCCACAGTATCGGACTGATGCTACGTACCGAACTGCGGCTGATAGTTTGTTGTTTCCTGCCGCAAATACCGGGCTTAATGCGGTTGCCGCAGACATTCCAACCTCAAGCAGAATCTACAACATTGGTGGGCTGCAATGGAACAGTGGTGCTAGCTTAGATACCAAACGCGGGTATGTCCAAAGCCTGTTAAGGATGTACACCCCGGATCAAATTAAATCCATTATTAAATATAACGACCCAGCAAATGCTACTGATGAAGCATTTCAGCTTTTGGGTTTACCTAAAGGTGCTCCTACGAGTGCAGTACCAACAGGATTTCGTGCGCCTTACGAAGCACCAACTCAACTAGCGCCGTCGCGTGGGTTAGGACAACTTGTTTCTCAGTATGTTGGTCAGCCTAATTTGCGGACGATGACTCGTTCGATTGGGCCTGGAGGTATGGGGGTGCTGACTGAACAGCCTTCCGCAGGGCTTTCTTATGCAACTCGTCCTGGGGGTATCGGGGAGTCCCAGTACTTTAAGAATATCGCAAACTATTTTGCAGATCCATCGATCACACCGCAGTCTACTGCGTACGAAATGTCTCGGTACAACATCCCAGAGACTGACATACAAGCTGCAATTGGGATGACCCCTACAGAGTTTTTTGCACAGAAACAATTAGCCGCAGATAGGACGGCAGCTATAAACGCTGCAAAACAAGTTGCTCTTCCACAGATCAATGCGTTAGCTGCTCCTTCGTTAACTTACGGCGGGACACCTAGTTCTTTAGGAACAAATACTGTTGGAGGTGCGGGTAATACTGTTGGAGGTGCGGGTAATACTGTTGGAGGTGAAGGTGCCACTGTTGGAGGTGGTGCAGGTGGTATAGGTGTAGGTGGTGGCGTAGGTGGTATAGGTGGCGTAGGTGGCGTAGGTGGCGTAAGTGATGTTGGTGATACTACAACTGACGGAGTAGATAAAGATTATTTTGACTTAGGGTATTTAGATATACCTGGGATATTGTTTGGAGACCGTCAAGGTCCAGATGCGCCTATTGAAGAAGCGGTACCGCCTACCGAAAATAATAGAGCGGGAGGACCAATAGCCCTTGCCGAGGGCGGCAAAACAGAAATGGCTGGCGAGAAGAAGTTCTCGTTTGAGGATTTTGGGCTTACTCCCGCTACGGTAGAACTAGCTCGTAAGCAGGGTGTTTTTGATGTGCCACGTAATGTTGTATTTGGCCCTGAGCTTAAAGGCTTAGAAGCTGCTGCCTTGGCAAACATGAGTCCTGCTGATAGAGAGATGGCGTTACGGGAGATGATGATTCGCCAAGGACGGACAGGTGCCGAATATTTCCCAGCATCGATGTTTTCTAGAGTTACGACAGCTCCTAACTATAATGTTTTTGGAATAAATTGGGATACATCTGCGGATCTAGCGACAAAACAAGGTTATGTTCAAAGTATGCTGGATAAAGGGCTAACTCCAGAACAAATTCAAAATAAGATAGCTCAGTATGATCGGGGGTATCGAACAGATGTAAACCGTGACGTAATTAATAATTTATTGTTTCCAACAACATATAACGTATCTGGAATAAATTGGGATACAACTGCTGATGTACCAACAAAGCAGGGGTACGTTAGAGAAATGCTCAATAAAGGAGTAACTCCAGAACAAATTCAAAAAATCATATCGCAGTATGATCAAAGATATAAATCTGATGTTAATTATCGTAACGCGGCTAATAATTTATTGTTCCCTCAAGGATATGCCGAAGGTGGTGGTGTCGGTCGTGGTCTAGGCAGTATTGCTATGAAAGGCTACGCTCAAGAGATGGCACAAAAGGGTCGGTTTGGCGACACGATGCTAGCCCACATCAGCCCCGAAGAAGCTCAGATGCTACAAGCCGCAGGCGGTGCGGGTACTATAAATCCACAGACTGGCTTGCCTGAGTACTTCAGTTGGAGGAAAGTATTAAAGACTGTAGGTAAAGTAGCACCGTTCATCGTGCCATTCATCCCCGGCTTAGGTCTTGCTGCTAAAGCACTAATTTCTGGTGTTGCTGGTGGTCTTGGTGGCGAGAAAGGCTTTGACTTTAAACGCGGTCTGATGTCAGGCTTAATGTCTTATGGCATTGGCAGTGCCGCACAAAACCTTGGGCTTACAAGCGGAGCCGCACCCACAGGTGCAGAGGCAGCGGCGGCAACATCTACGAGTGGGCTTACCCCACCAGTACAGGCATTAGGAGATGCTGGAGAAATTGCTAGGACAGTTGTTAATCCAACTGGAACTGCTTCTTTGGATTTTCCTCCAAATGTCGGCGTACCTGCTGGAGACGCTAGCGTTGCTGAACAAGTGCGGGGAATGGCTCCTAGTTCAAATACCTTACAAGATTATGTCTCTCCAACCCGACGGATGGGCGCAACTCCAACCCCAACCTCATTAACCGACAAAGTAGCCGTTGGGCTAGAAAATTTACAAGCTAAAGTAGACCAACCTATAGACACACTATATGCGGTGCCATTAGCGGTTAGTTCAGCCGGTATGGTGTCTGAAGGTGATAAAGTTGCACAAGCTATGGCAGCGCAGGAAGCGGAAGAAAAACGTAAAAAGCGTGTTGGGTTACAAGCGTTTGAAACGTCGTTAGGTTTAGTACCTTTCAAAGCAGCTTCAGGAGGTATGGCTGGGCTTGGCGCACTTGCTGCGGGGGGTGCTACTGGGCCTGCTAACGAACCACGCACAATAAATGGCGCAGGGGATGGCATGAGTGATAGTGTGCCTGCTACCATCGAGGGTGTTCAAGAGGCGCGTCTTGCCGATGGAGAGTTTGTGATCCCTGCCGATGTTGTTGCAGATCTAGGTAACGGCTCCAGTAACGCTGGGTCTAAGAAACTTTATGCCATGATGGATCGAGTTAGAAAAGCACGACATGGCACAACAAGACAACCACCCGAAGTAGACACGGGTCGTTTGATGCCTGCTTAAGGAAATAGCTATGAGCACTACGCAAACAATTACCACCGCAGCCGAGATACCAAAAGTCCTAGAGCAGTTTTATCTAGGAACCGGCAAAGAAGGCGAAACAGGTTATGCGCCAGGACTTATCGGTCGTGGTATATCTGAAATATTCCCAAGTAAGTTGACAGGTGCTGCGGCGTATAGCGAGCTGTATAAGCCCTTAGAGCAAGCGGGATTGTTGGGCAGAGGTAGCGTTGCTGGTCTTTCACCTTTCCAAGAAGCTGTTGGTACGCAACTCGGCGCGATGGGTACGCCTGGGCAGTATCAACTAGGTACACAGGCTGGGCAAGCAGCGGCATCAGGACTGCAAGCACTTCAAAATTATCAGGGTATGGGAGTTGCTGCACCGCAGCTAACGACTTATCAGCTTGACCCTGCTCGGCAATTTAGCGCCGCAGAAGCCCAAGCCTACATGTCACCGTACATGCAGTCGGTCGTAGATAGACAGCAAGCAGCAGCAATTAAGGCAGCTAGGGAATCGCAGCTAGGACAAAATCTTGCTGCGGCGCGTCAAGGCACTTATGGTGGCGCTAGGCAAACGCTTCTCCAAGGTTCAAGAGAAGCGGGGCTTCAATCAACACTGGCAGATATTCAGGCTAAAGGTCTACAGTCTGCGTTTGAAAACGCCCAAGCCCAGTTTGAACGTGATCGTGCCGCACAGATGGGTATCGGTAGTCAGAACCTGCAAGCAGCACTTGGGGTTCAGCAGCTTGGTGCAGGACAAGATCTTCAGGCACAGTTAGCAAATCAAGCAGCGCAGCAGCAAGCCGCACAGACTAGGATGGGTGCGGCTCAAGGACTTGGTGGGTTGGCAGGTACGTTTGGTCAGCTTGGCACACAACAACTTGCAGGTCAGCTTGATCTACTTAAGACGCAGGGTGCCTTTGGTGACTTACAGCGTGCCATTGAGCAACAAAAAATGGACGCTCAGCGTCAACAACTTACAGAACAAGCTCAATACGGGCAGACTCAGGTTGGGCAGCTCTCTAACTTGCTGCGTGGTATACCGATGCAGGGTTCAACACAAACGGCAACAACGCCCCCACCGAGCTTTGCTAGTCAGTTGACTGGCTTGGGCTTGACAGGGATTGGACTGTATAACATGCTTGGCGGGGGTAAAGGATGAGCCTTCGGACACTAGAAAAAGCGGTCAATAGGACCGCAGATCGTACGGTTGGTGACATTGTTGCCACTTATGGATCTAATGTGCAACGCCTAAAGATGGACGCTGCTGCGGGGAAGATTGATCCCACGACGGCACTTATGGCGATGATGACGATCCAACGGATTGTTGCTGCAAACACTCAACCACCGTCCGGTTCTACCGTAGCTCAGGATGTTGGGATGGCACCTCCCCCACAACCAATGGGCATGTCTGCTATGGCTCCCCAAGCCGCACCGCAACAACCCCCAACACGTATGGCCTACGGCGGTCAGGTTGCTGTCAGTAATAACCAAGTGCCGTCACCTGCGATGGAGCGTGGCATCTCCGGCCTACCTGTGCCTGACAACATGTTTGACTATGCTGATGGCGGCATGATTGCGTTCGCTGGTGGTGGCGATGTGCAGCGGTTTGCTCCGGGTGGTCAGCCAAGCCTTCCTTCAATATATAGTACTTACCAAGCTAACGCCCCAAAATTTGGGACTTCTACTGTTGCTACTCCACCAAGTGGTGGAATTATGGATTTCTTAGCTTCTTACCCAGAAAGACGGCAAAAAGAAGCTATGGAGGAACTACTCAAGGTAAAAGAAGCTTTAGCAAACCCTAATTTGCCTGGAATGGCTAGAGCTGAATTAGTTACTAGATTAAATTCTTTACAAAAAGAATTAGGAGGAGCTGCACCTCCTACTAGAGAAAATACTCCTGTGCCAGAAGTTCTTAGAGATATTGGAGTAAACCTAGCTGAACGTCGTAGCGAACTTATAAACTCGCCTGAAACAATATCTAAAGCATTAAACCAACCAAAACTTGACCCCATAGCAGCTTCGTTAGAAAGGTCAAAACAAGAGGCAACAAAGCAAACTGGAGCTAATTTACCAGGGGTCAGTTTTACAAAACCTAAAAGTGAACAGGATTATTTAAATTTCCTTAGAGGGCCACAATCAGAATTTGGCGAAGAAAAATTCTCACCTACAGCTTTTGCTGAGCAAGCTACTTCTAGATTTGCTGTACCTAAAGAACTAAGTTTAGAAGATGTAGTTCAACGTCAAAAAGATATAGATGAAAAAATGGGAGTTGATAAAGACTTCTTTAAGAACATGCAAGGTCGTTTAGATACTATGCGAGAACAAGCTAAAACCGATAAATCAGAAGCTGCGAACTTACGGATTATTGAAGCTGGTCTTGGCATACTTGGTGGCACTTCACCCTATGCGTTTGTTAATATTGGTAAGGGCGCTTCTGAAGCTGTTAAAGGGTTCGGTCAAGATCTTAAAGATTATCAAAAAGCTCGCCGAGAACTTGATAGAGCTGAAATGGATCTCGCTAATGCTGAACAAGTTTATAAGAGGTCAAGATCAGATAAAGCTTTAGCTACTCTTGAAAGTAGGGAACGTGATGTAGTAACAGCAAAAAATGCTGCTGCTCAATCGTTTAATTCGGCATATGTTGCGGGACAAAACATTGTTGAAACTCGTACTCAAAGAGAAACGGCACAAAGAGAAGGTGCGGCTAGACTTGCTCAAGGTGATAGGCAACTTTCAATACAAGAACAGCAACTTGCCGCTACTATAGCCTCGCATAAAGAAGCTATTGATGCTAGAAGGGAACAGAATACTAGGCAGTATGGTCTAGATAAAGCTTCAGCTATAGAAAAAGCAATGGTGGCTGCTACTAAGCCTATTGATACTCAAATTACTAATCTGACTAAACAACTAGAAGATCCTACTTTAGGTATGGCTATGTCACCAGAAGTAAGAAAAGAAAAATATGATAGATTAGAAAAACTGTACAAAGAAAAAAATACGATTGAAAAAGAAGTAGAAACGCGTATGCAGCAAGAAATGGGGTCTGGCGCAAAGACTCCAGGGCTTACTTTGCTTGGGTCTAGACCAGCTAATAAATAGAGAAAGCTATGCGTATATACGAAATTCAAGCGGCTAATGGACGTATTTATGAAGTTCAAGGCCCTGATGATATATCGCAAGAACAGTTATTTAACTTTGTTCAGTCACAGATATACAGTGAAGACTTAGAAAGGCTTAAAAAAGAAAGAGAAAAATTTCGTCAAGATAGTTTTAAACCTGCTGATGTACAGCCTATAGAAAAGCAGTCCGTCCTACGCCAAGTAGCAGACGTACCAATCGGTATAGCACGCGGTGCCGCGCAGGGTATCCGCATGATTGCGGATGCTTTTGGGCCAGATAATGTTGTGTCGCAAGCCTACCGTGGCATGGAGGATATGCTCGGTGAACTGTACTCGGCACAGGCTAAGAATGATCAGAAGAAGATAGCCCAGATCATGAAAGATGCCGAGGATAAAGGCATCGGTGATCAGCTTGTTGCAGCGGTCCAAGCTTTTGCAACGGCTCCTGTCGATATGCTTTCTCAAGCTCTTGGCACTGCCGCACCGATTGTTGCTGGGGGGCTTCTTGGTTCAGTGGCTAGGTTAGGAGCAGCAGGCGTCGGGGCAGTACAGACTGGACTCGGCGCGGCAATGGGTGCAGGTACTGTCAAAGGTACGATCTACGAAGCTGTTAAAGGCGCACTCACAGATGCTGGTGAAGATCCTAAAGTTGCCGAGCGTAAAGCTCGTGAGGCTCAATCTTATACAGGCGAAAACTGGGGCCAAGTTCTAGCGGGCACGGCGCTTGGCGGGCTAGCAGGTAAGTTTGGTGTTGAAGATCTTCTACTAAAACGCTTTACACAAAAGGCAGCTCAAGAAGGTGTTGGAGCTGTAACGCCTGGGGTATTACGTCGTTCACTTACAGCAGGTGCAACTGAAGCTGTGCCTGAGATGGCGCAGGCTGGTCAAGAACAATTAGCTGAGAATGTTGCGCTGCAACGTGCAGGCTTTGACGTTCCTACGTTTAGAGGTGTTGCAGGACAAGCAGCCCTTGAAGGTTTGGCGGGTGCAGGACTCGGTGCTGGGTTGGGTGCATTGCCTGGGACTACGCCGCGTGACCAACAAGCTGAAGAGTTTCGTCGTACGTTAAAAGACCAAGAACAAGAAACGACGACTGAAGAAACTGACGAAGCCCAGAAGAAAGCTAAGAAGTTAAAGCTTGAAGATCTTGATCCTGCACAAGTTCAAACTACGCTCAAAGACTTAGAAAGGTTTACGATTGACCCAGAAGCCCTAAAAGAAAGGGGCGTTAAGAATGAGATTAAGAATAGTCTTCGTCTTTTAGGCTTGCCTGAAACGCAAGTTAAAGGTTTTTTACGCGCCAAAAATAACCAAGAATTAGTCAATGCACTGACTAAATTTTTGACGCCTAAACCAGCTACAGAGGAGAAACAAGGTGAGCAACTTGACCAAGTTGACCAACAGCCAAGTGGAACAAGCACTGATCTATCTGTCGGACCCAGAGGTGAAACCGCTACCGGAAGAGCTGCACCACCTTCTACCGACGGAATGGGGAGTGCTACAGATGCTTCTCAGCAGGTTGGAGTGGGAGCGCAACAACTTGACATTGCATTAGCCCAACAACAAGCCCCTGCAACTCAACAAGGAACCCTCAGTGTCGTTACGCCCACTCAAGCCCAGCAAGCAAAAGAAACGGGAACAGCAACGCCTGCTCAAGGAGCAGCAGTGGCAGCTCAACAAGCAGCCAAACCTCCTTCAAACACAATTAACTCAGAAGCCGAAGCAAGAGCTAAAAAATTATTAGATGACGATGAGGATTTTTTCATAGCTCAAGCTACTAGAGTAGGTACTACTAGAAAAGCAGTTGACAGATTAAGTGAAATGCAAGGTCTCTTGAAAGAGAACTTGACTGAAGAAACCCGACAGGCTGTTGCTGAAAAAGTTAATAAAATTTCTGCGGAAGTGCAAAGAGGTAAAGTTGAAGTTAGGCAGTACCTTGACGACTTGTTGACCGAACCTTCTGCTGGCACAGATATATCTTCTGATCTCAAAAAAATAGTCGAGCTGTATGACGAAGCTAGAGAAGAACTTAACAGGAATGCAAAAGAAGAAAACCCGCAAGCAGCTACGGTTGGGTCTTCGTTTGATGATCTAACCAGAGATGAAAAACAGTATTACATCAATCAGCTAGAAAATAATACGCTTGACGAGGCTACGACAGCTTTAGAAAGTCTTTTAGAATTTTCTGAGCAACGGAACAATTACATCAAAGAGCTAGGACTAAAAAGTTCTGATACTAGGCTAGATACGCTTACCGCGTATGAAACAAATCGGAAAGAAGAAAGCGCTTATCGTGGGGTGTCTTTCCCTGCATGGAACGAACTAACGCCTCAAGAAAGGCGGACATTTGCTCAAATAGTGCCACGTATAGCAGGTAAGCGTGGGCCGTCTGGCGAAGCTATTACGTCTGGGTTTGCCGCAATTGAACCCACTGTTGCTGAAAGACAAGCAGATATTGTCAGGAAAGAAATTGCAGCTAAGCAAGCAATAGAGGATAAATTAAAAGAAAGGGTAGAAAGAGAACGTGATGTTTCTGGGTTAAAAAGTCCATTGCCAGAAGACATTAAACAAGATGTTATAGCTGGGAATTCAAAAAAATTAATCACATATCTTAAAGAGTCTGCTAAAGGACCAAAGAAAGGTTCAGCTTCTGTAAGTCTGTTTAGAGGTGCTATTAACAAATTAATTGCAAGCGTGTTAGAGCCTTTAGTAAGTAACGTTAAAATTCAATATATTCCAACAGATGAATTAGCTAAAAATAACCGCCCCGTAGATTTTATTGCTTCATATAACGCTAAAACAAATACTGTATATGTCACTGACCGGGGGCTAAATGAAACAGCCTTATTACATGAATTTGTTCATGCGGCAACTATACAGACCATTTTTAAATATCTAAACAATAAAAAGGCAGAACTTACTGCTGGGCAAAAGCAAGGCGTTGCTTCAATTATAAAGATGTACAACTATTTAAAGTACAAAACGCCGCTCGGTAAAAAATATCCTACAGCTTTTTCAAATATTTATGAGTTTGTATCCTACGGTTTAACTGACCCTAGGCTAGAAAATGATTTAAGACGTATAAAAAGTCCGTCACTTACTTTATATACAGATTTTTTTCAAACAGAAGAAGACGTTGAAATTGCTAAAGGTAAGGGCAAAAAAATACCTGATGAAAAAATAAATTTTGGTGGTAACCTTTTTGAAGGTTTTGCTAAAGCTGTAGCTGACGTTATTGGGCTTACACATAGATATTCAAAAATAATACTACATACACTTACTAAATCAGAAATTAAAGATATAGTTAAAAATTACAGCTCAAGTAAACAAAGTAATTTCGTACAGAAATTAGAAGAAGGTATTATAGAAGCCGTACCCAAGTCTGTAGCAGAACTTGTGGCCTACGAAGATTCTACAGAAAACACTCAACAAACAGAAAAAGAGTATAAAAAACTAACTAAGAAAATTGATGAAAGCCTTAGAAAGCTACGTGCTTCTTTGTCGCAAGGGCTTGAAAAAGGTGAAACAGCAAGCTACGAAAACATTTCAACAGAAGAAGCTCAGCAAAAAATAAATGAAATTAACAAATCTGTTGTTACAACTGACCCTGCTGAAAAAGCTAAGTTTATAAAAGAGTATAAATCCCGAATTGAGAACAAATACAAAACTGATAAGCAGGCTGAAGATGCTTACTATAGAAGTGGTAGAATTACCAGAAAACCATTTACTAAAGAACAAGCTAGCGAAATTAAGCGACTAGAAACAGTCATACAAATTAACAGCCTTGAAGCGGATAAAACCCGTATAGCTGGGGATCTTGGTATTTCCTCACTTTTTACAGAAGCCGATTTTTCTAAAGTAACAACCACAGAACAGGGATATTTAGGTAATCTTTTTATAGAACTGATGTCTGCCTTTGAAGCCATAGCCTCCCCACCAGAAGCTACCCCTGAATTTAGGATTCAAAATTTAGGCCAAAGAGGTAGTGAAACAAAGAAAACTCAAGGCGTTCCAGTCACTAGTGAAGAACTACTTGTAACCGATGCAGAGGCTCAAAAAACTATCAAAGAAACGGGTAATCGTCTTGTGTCAAAGATGGAAGCTGAAAAGCCAACACTTGCCACAAAAACTCGTGCGCTTAAAGATGCTTTTAATAAAGACGGTCGTACAAGAATTATTGAACAGACACAAAACTATAGGTATAGAGTTGATCGTATAAATAATATTTTACGTAGAGTTGGTAAACTAATATCGTTTGGCAAAGACCAAAACAACTTGGGTACGGCCTTAGCTACATCAGCAGGCCGTGCGGAAAACGCATATCAAAAGCATTTTTATACAGACATCAGTAAGGCCAACGACATGTTGGCCGATTTAGCTAAGTCTATGGGTATTACGGTACAAGATGCTTTAGCTCGCTTACACATGTATGCAATTCACTTGCATGACCCAGAACGTAGAAAAATTAAATACCTGCGGGAAGTACCCCTTACTGATAACCAAGCAGTTAGGGATCGTGACAGCATCATAAAAGACGTAATTAAAATAGACCGAAATAAATTGGGCGACGCTGCGGCTAAACAAGAAGCTCAAAAACTGCTTGCAAAATTAGAAGCACTTGTGGCGGCAAAGGGGGTTAAGACTTCTCCACTATTTGATATAAACAACGAAGCCTACAACACACTAGGCCCATATAGCTTAGATCAAATAGAGGCATTTGGTCGTGCGTTTAGCGGCGACAATAAAACTAAAGCTGAAAAACTTATAGACGTACTTCAAAAGATTGAACAGACAACGATTGACCTTAACAAAAAATCAAACTACTTTTCACCGCCAGTACAGAACTTAGTTGATTTCTATGACTTTAAGTTTTACTTCCCGTTCAAGGGTAGACCTGATACTGGACCTTCTGACTATCAATTAGATTACTTTGGGCAAAACGTTGGTGGGGATCTTCAAGACAAACAAGAAGCTTTTGATGGTCGTATCACTGATGCAGATAACCCAATCCTAAATGTTCTTAATGAAGCTAGCAAATCCGCCATGCGGCTTGGTAGGCATGAGGCTGGGGTTACGCTTTCAATTAAAAACCTAATAGACTCAAAAATAATCAGTGGTAAGCCTGTAAAGACAGTTTCGTTTGAACAGAGATTTGACAACAAACTTAATGAAGAACTTAAACGTGGTGTAAAAAATATATTCCATTATTTGCCCGACGGTAAAATTCAAATTTATGAAATCAACGATAGGCAAATGCTTGAGGCTATCAAGCGCCCGTTACGTGATGACAATTGGTTTGTTGATAGCCTAGGCAAAGCCACCAGCATGTTTGGGCAGATGCACACCCGCTTTAACCCAGCGTTTGCCCCGATGGACTTTCTGCGTAACTTATTCACCTATGCAGGGGTGCTTGGTGCTGAGACTTCTGGTAAGCGTGGGTTTCAGGTAATGACTGAAATGGCTAGTATCTTAGCCAAGAACGGTTTTACTAAAACTGCCAAATACTCGCTTGCATTTAGTCGTGGTAATGAAGCTGAGATGGCTCGTCTTGCCAAGACCGACCCTTTCTATAAAGACCTTAGAGAGTATTACGAACTAGGCGGTCGAGTGGCATACCTGCAAGGCATAACCATCAAAGATAATCTTACTGATGCAGTCAACGCGGCAGACCAAAATGGTGTCATCAAGTCTTTGAGCGGGGCAAATAAATTCTTTGATGCTTGGCTCGACATGTTTGAAATGTCTACTCGCATTGCCGCTTACCGTACGATGCGGGATCAGTTTGTAGCCGAAGGTATGCCGATTGAACAAGCAAAAATTGAAGCTGTTGCTTACGCTAAAAACCTTGCTAACTTTGAAAAGACAGGCATCAAAGGCAAAGAGCTTGGCGCGTTCTTCATGTTCTTCAGGCCAGCAGCTACGGGTGCAGTACGCGCTTACGAAGCCTTGTCTCCAGCCCTTGACTATTTCAAATCCGACGAAGAACTAAAAAAGATAGTTAAGAAAGAAGCTGAAGATGTTGGTAAGCTAACCGACGCTGACATCAACAAGCTTGTCAAAGAATATCGCAACAGAACTAAGAGTGCTGCTACTGTGTCAGCTACCCTGTTCGGTGTCGGCGCGGCAACGTTCATGATGGCAGCAGCTATGGCTGGCGACGATGATGAAGGCAGGAACAAAGTCTTAACCGACGATACCGCTAGATGGGTGCGTAATGCTCGATTCAATACTGGCCTACAGTCAGGCGGCAAAGATATTGTTTTGCAGATACCTTGGGGTTTTGGCCCTGGCGCTTTTGCATCAGTGGGTGCTCAGATCGCAGCCTTTGCGTCAGGTTCGCAGTCGTTCGGTCAGTTCATCAACAACGTCTTGGATGCTGGTGCTGAATCCTTCATGCCTATCCCGATCTCTAAGATCAACAAGTTTGAACATCCTGTAGAAGCTGCTCTTGACTCTGTACTTCCCAGTGCATTGAAGCCTCTCTTTGAGTGGGCGATGAACATGGACGGCCTTGGCCGCGAGATCTACAACAACAGGCAGTCACGGAACAACGACGCCTATACAGGTGGGGACAACATCCCAGAGTTTTTCAAAGATGCTGCTCGTTTGTTGTACAACATGTCAGACGGTAAGATCGACGTGTCACCCAACACGATGTACTTCTTCGCCAACAACTACCTTGATGGCGTTTCTCGTCTTGCATCGTGGAGCTACAACACGGCACATACAATTGCCGGTAACCGAGACTTTGACTTCAAGACCGACACGCTCTTGCTCGATGCCTACCTGAAAGCTCCGTCTAACTATGACGCACGGCAGTTCAGTGAAGTTGAAAAAGAAATCAAGGACTTGGAACGGCGCTATCGTGCCTATACTTCAAGCGGCGATGCAGAACGGATAGCTGATTATTTCCAAGAACATCCTTACGA
>Ga0222714_10001850_pt1 | contig 23344 bp, 19 predicted proteins | sample C33_3DmetaG_FD_165048 | JGI IMG/M metagenome (GOLD analysis project Ga0222714, IMG submission 165048) | Estuarine water microbial communities from San Francisco Bay, California, United States - C33_3D | ecosystem: Environmental > Aquatic > Marine > Unclassified | place: USA: California...
CCGCCTCTACTTTGGTTTTTCCATAATGGGAAATGGGGTTTAGAGGACTCTCCTCTGTACAAACTCCACTCTCTCCTATCCCATATCCACTATTCGTGTTCGGATAAACCACCTTTTTATTATTTTCTTTTGCCAACTCACAAACAAATCTAACGTGCTCGTAGTTAATCTGAGTTGCTAATTCTTTATCTCTTTCACACGCAGGAAATCCTACGATTGCTGCAAGTGGAATAATTAAATCGTTTTTTAAAACCAATTCTTTTAGTAGTTCCTTATCTCTTACATCACCATAAACAAACTTAAAGTTTTTTATGTGAGAAAAAATAGATACTGATGTTTGGTTGTGCATTAAACTATCTAATACGGTAATTTCGTGAAAACTATCTAAAAGTGTTTCTGTAATTACCGAGCCTAAATAACCTGCTCCTCCTGTGATGAGTATTTTCATAAAACTATTTCTTTTTTATTTAAAAATTCTTCTAATACAAATTTATAAAACAATTTGTGTGCAGCTTGACTTGGATGTAATTTATCATGATGTAAAGCTTTTTTATTTCCTAATTTATCAATAGACCATTCTTTAAAACCACCATGTTTACCATATCTCCAAAAATTATTATCATATATAGTATCTATTATATTTTTGTTTAAATGATAATATTCTTCGTTTAATTGTTCCCATCCCCAAAACATTTTATATTTTATATTTTTAATATCTAATAAATTTTTTAAAAGATAAATTAATACTAAAGAATTGTTTACAAATGAATTATCTAAATTAGAATTTACAGATGAAACATTTCCCTTTTCTATATTATTATCAACATATTCATGATAGTGTGGTAAATAGTGAAATAAGTTTTGTTTAATTACTGATTCGTAAAATTCTTTTTCATTTTTTGCCAAACCCCTACCAAATGCAGATAATTGAACTATTACAAAATCATATTTAAAATCTTTATTTAATAATTCATTTATAATTGAATTAACTATTAAAGATTGACCATTTCCACCTTTTGATAAATTGGTGATATTCACATGGTTTTTTAATAAATCAACCCAGCCAATTTCATTATTTAATCTCGGTTCTGAAAATGAACATCCTCCTACTAAAATATTCATATGATAGAATTTAATTCTTTAAAAGTTTTTTCAAAAGATTGTTTTCTTGATTCATCGAGAAATTTATTATTTTTTAAGAATTTTTGCCAAACGAAATCTTTGGTTTCGTTATCATTCATATTTTGTAGTGAACCTTTAATACCATTTACAATATGAGATGGTATTTGTTCGTTATATAAATATATATCAAATTTTTTATTTATTAGATTTTTTGCCGATTGAGGTAAATTTGATGGTGAATAGAAATCAGGATGTGATACATCTATAAAGTAAGGATTTAAGTTCATACTCAAACACCAATCAACTAATTCATCTAAATAATAAATGTTTAAATTAGTTACTGTAACTGCAACATCGAAATAAATTTTATCTGATTTGTATTTTAACCAACTTTCAATATTTGATTTTACTTTTTCCCAATCACCATGGTGTCTTATGTAATTAAATCTATCTTCAATTGCATCAATTGAAAAAGAAATTACAACTCTCTTAAATTCGTTTAAAATATCAATATATTCTTCTTTGAATATTGTACCATTTGTATTAAAAGAAAGTTCTTGATTTTTTGCATAACCAAGTTCTATGGATTTTCTAAGAGTTTCCCATTGTTTTTTTATTAACATCGGTTCACCCCCATACATATCTATTTGTTGTACATGAGGAAGGGAATTCTCTAATTCTTTCCAAAACATAGAATCATCTTCATATGATTTATAATTAGTTCTTACCCATTCTTTATAAACAGTATCATCTGAATGACCACCACTATCATCATGTATTGCTCTGTGTTCATCAAACCACTTGATTGATGCCCCTACACCACACATTCTACAAGCAAGATTACAAGTATTACCTAAATTTAGTTCTAAATACTTTACGATGGGTTCTTCTGAATATCCTAATCTTAAATCTCGTGTTCTTCTACTTTCGCCATGGTATTTTTCATCATCCCAACATCTTTTACATCCTTCGTGTTGAATCCCATTTTCTAAATCGTCAATGAGTTTTTTTCTATCAGGATTATCCATCATTTCTTCAAAAGTATGAGTATCTGTTTTTATCAGTTTTCCATCTTTATCTTTAAATGGTTTAGATTCATCGTAGTAACAACATGGCATAATATATCCACCATTTGCTACACGAAGTCCATTATATGAGTGAATACATTTGTTTGATGCCATAATCAAAATAACTTATTTGAAAATTTACAAAATCATTACAATATGATAAAAGTAAAGGTGATATAATATTTTTAACATCTTCTTTTTGTAAAGAAGCATCAATTAAAACCATATATAAAAAATTATTATCTAATTTCTTATCTAATTCATATATCGATATCATTTCTGCATTTTCAAATTCAGGAAGTTTAACTTCATTTTTTATATGAAAATCCATTACATCATCAAGAGTTTCTTTTGTGTATGTAAATGGTAAATAACCATTTGGTGTTTTGAAATCATATACTATTAAAACACGCTTTGTCATAACTTTACATTTATCATTTTTGCCTTTGGTGAAATTTCATCAATACCAACTAATTCGTATTTTAGGGAATTCATACCATCTGATTTATAATCCCATTCACCTTGTTGCATTTGTTTAATATATCTTCTTTCGTTTCTTGCGGTGGTTTCTCCTTTTTTCCATTTCATAGTATCACCAACTTTTACCAATCCTTCATCTTCGTGTTCTAAACAGAACATACGACCAGGTACTCTATGTGGTACTGTTGTATATGGTATCTGAATATCCTCTTTTAAATATTCACACTCATTAATTATACCATCTCCTCCATTGTTGGTTTTATCCATCACAGAACCATCATTGAAATCATAATGTAGGATTAAACCATCATTAGTCGGTCTTTTAGAAATATTTTCTACTTCATCTTTTGATAGTGCTCTGTTCCAAACCTTTACATCTGCTATATCTCCTTTGAACCACTTAGCAGGATTATCATCTCCAACTGATGTTGTTGTTCCTAAATAGAATGGAGTGTTCCCATATCTCTTTAAATGTCCTTGAAAGTATTGTGGTGAAGCAGTACCAGTTCCCCATCTTGCATCAGATTCTTTTCCATTCATATAAAAATGAATTTTACCTTCATCTACAACCAATGTAACCCATGCCCACAATCCTTCGTATCTTTTCATCCATTGGTAAAGGTGTTCTCCTTCGTTATTCCACAATTGTGCTGTATAAGCTCGTGAGTTATTGTAAGATAATCCCCAATCATAACCTGGCCTTCTGAATATTGGGTATTCTACGAATCTTCTATTATCATCACCAATCAAGTAAACAGGTACTTTTTCTTCTTGTTGATATGCTCTTACTAATAAGGATACTGTGTGTTCTCGTGTAGTAACATTTCTAAGTTTTCTTGATGTTGGTATTTCTACAAACGATGATTTACCATTGAATCGTAAGAATCCTCTTTGTTTACCATCAAAATCCATGTAAGTATCATCGGCATATCCTTCAAGAACACATCTCCAAAACAAATCATCATCTTCCATTCCCCAATCCCAATAATCATTGGAATAACCATTGGTTTTTTGGACTTGTTCTTTAGTAAATAAAATTGCACCACCAAAATATTCTTCATACTTTAGTTCGTAATCCATTTGAGATATTTGAGTTGCGATGTGTCTTGGTTTTTCACTTGGATAAGAATAATCACATCCTTCTTCTGGTACCATATCGATATCATGCCATACAATGTAATCACAACCATCTTTAAATGCTTGTTCTGCAGCAATATTTTTCATTGCACCTCTATTGAAAAGTTTATCATCTACTTGATGTCCAAAGTACATACAATAATCGATACCTTTGGATTCAAGATATTTACCAACCCTTGGTACAAACTCTTTTAAGTGTGCTTCTCTATTTCTATATGGTACACAAACTCCTAATTTCATATTATAGAATTATTTTTATAATAAGTAGTTTTAGAAATATCAATATGAGTTAATTGTAAATCTTGTGGTAATGATAATTGAAAATTAATCACATCATATATTTCCTTAAACTTAACTTTTTCAAAATTGTACTTTGTATTATTTTCTAAAGTATTTGGGTATATGTTAACCACTCTAACTTTTTTATAATAATTATCATTTATCAACTTTATTGCTTTTTGTTGTAGTTTAATTTTACTATTTCTGTATCTATCTAAACTACCACCATTAAATACAGCAGATGTAAGTATGTTTATTATAGTTTTAGGTTCATTTACCCATTTAGTAAATAAACTTTCAAATAACTTTTCTTGATTTGTTTCATGATAGACATTGTTTATAAAAACATCACAATCATTTACATCTTCAACTATTTTTAAGTAATCTTTTAAATCATAATTATTATTTCTTGAAAACCCAACAACGTTATTTGATTTACTAAATTCTTCAAAAAGAAATTTACCTAAAGATTCTGTATGTCCTGTTATTCCTATTTTCAAAATACATTTTTATTACTTTCTATATGTTCATTGAAAAAAAATCCAATTATAGACCACCGTTCTCCTTTTTTAATTTTTAAAACTTCATGTTCTCTTGTATTTTTAAAAGAATATATAGTTCCTGCTTTTTTTGGTATTACTTCATTTGGTTGATATAAAATAAATTCACCACCTTCATAATCATCATTTAAGCAAATACCTATATTCCATCGTTGACCATCATAGTAGATATCTCTGTGTTTTACAAATACATCTCCTTCTGAATAATGATGCATATGAAGTGTATCTAAATCTTTTTTAACAATTATGTTATCATTTTCTTTTAAGAATAAATTAATTCTATCAAAAATCCATTGAGTTTCTTCATTTCTTTTTATGTGATAGTAAACATATGATATATTTTTATTTGGCCTACTTACATCAGCCTTTTCTCCATCTCTGATATTCTTATCCAAAGTCTTAGAATAGTTAATAATGGTATCACATTCACTTTTTGTAAAAGAAATCATAACGAATCTGCAATAGCTTGTTTAAATTTTGTTGTACTCCATCCATGTGAACGAGATATCCAATGAACAGGTATTCCTAAATCATCACCTGTATAAGATTTATCTACATAATCTTCACCCAAGAATCTTACATCAGGATTAATACTTTTTATTAAGAACAAAAGTTCTGCTTCTGTATTATAAGTAAGTATTGTGTGATGCCATGTAAACTGTTTTAACATTTCCCTTCTTTCATCTACCGAAAGAATTGGTTTTTTCTTTTCAGGTCTTTCAATAGTTGGGTCATCATGTAATAGTATAAATAATTTTTCACAATTATCTTCTATTTCTTGAAACATTTTTAGATAACCTGGATGTAGAACATCGAAGTTACCACAAATGATTCCTATTTCTGGTGTTTCACTCATAACTCTACTGATATTTGTTTTACTTTTTTATTTGTATCTTTTTCTTTTACCAATTTATACATCATTGTATTTAAACCATCGATTCTAAAATTAACTTGATGTTGTCTTACTTCGTTATAATATTTTAGTTGATTGATTCTCGTTTCTTGATGTACCCACTTATTGCCAATAGAAGAATTTGAATCATGTTTCAACGATTTGAATCTTGAGTTTCTTCTATATGGTTTTGGTAAGAAAGTTTTAAATGATTGATTTAGTTTGTAAAGATAAACTCGATTTAAACTTGCTTTGTAAGTTTCTCCTAAATCAATACAAGTGGTTTCTTGTGAAAGTTCTGGTAGTAATTGGGTTACTAAAAATTCACTTGATTTATAGTCCCCAATATTTCTTATTTTTGGGACATTTGGATTTTTACTTAATTCTACAATTTCTTTATCTTCTAATGCCACATCGTATATTTCAATATCCGATATGTTACCATAAAAGAATTCAGTATTTTCTTTTTTACCATTTGCAGAACCAATAAAAATTTCATCTGTTGGGAGTTGTAAAATCTCTCCTTCCATTTCTATGGTTTCTACCAATTCTCCATTTACAAAGAATGATACAAACTTACCATCTCTATATCTCATTGTTAGATGAACCCATGCTTCACCAATAATATCCGAGTTTATAGAATATGGTTTTTTATTTACATCATAAGTTTGACAAAAGAATCTACGAAAGGAATTGTAAAATAATCCAATGTTATAACCTGGTATAGATAAGATTGGGAATTCATCATAATCTTTGTTTTCGTTTAACTTAACTTTTTCTGGTTTTACTAATACTGATATTGTAAAATCATCTTGTAGTAAAATTGTTTTTTCTGCTTCTAATTTGATAAACGAATCCCCATTGAATTTAAATGTTTGAATTTCGTCCGAACCACCCACACCGATTTGTTGTTTATCCAATTCTAAGTTTGAGTCCAAACATCTAATTAATAGGTCATCATCTTCGAATCCCCAACCCCAATATTCGTTGGAGAATCCGTTTATCAATTCGAAATCTTGTTTATTAAACATTGTTACTCCACCAAAGTAATCAAAGAAAGTGGTTTCGTAATCATGTTCTTGTAAATGAGTTGCTAAATGTAAAGGTTTATCTGTATAAGAGTAATCTACATCTTCAGGTAACATATCCACATCATGGAATACAAAGTAATCACACCCATTATCGCATGCGAATTTGTATCCAACATTCAGAAGTTTACCGCGGTTAAATGGTTTATCATCTGATTGTTCAATGATGAATATTTGGTAGTCCAAATCAGTTAAGTATTCACCCATATGTTTGATGAACCTCTTTAGTTGTTGAGGTCTATCTCTATATGGAACTATGATACCTAATTTATGATTCTGAACTTTCCTCCTCCGATTCTGACGTTCCTCTTTCTGCATCTCTTGATGGTCTGTTTTCTGAACCTTTAAATTTGATTTTTGCTAAGTTATGGATTTCCCATAGATTCCACTCTACCTTTTTCTGATGGTCTTTTAGATTTGCATCAAAAAGAGTATCTTCGATAGACTGAACCGAATCTAAAATCTCACCCATAATCTCCATGTGTTGTTTAAATTGTTCTTCTGTCATCTTATGTAATTATTTGAAATAATGTATGTTTGGGTTCTTCTATTTCTTCTTGTGTTGCTTCGTATTTTAGAGAGTTTAACCCAATCTCTCTCCAATCTACTTCTTTTGTTAAAATATCCTCGAAAAATATATCTGCATTTTCCTCAACATCAGGATCATATTCATAATATCTATCAATTATATTTAAATCTTTATTATGTGTAAGTGAATTATATTTACCATCTATTCTTACAGGTAACCAAAGTTCATCTGTTACTGAAACTTCTTCTTCAAAAGTTTTTGCAGTTCCATATACCTTTAGATGATTCCACTTTGAACCTTTATCTAAAATAAGTTTTTTAGCATAGTGAGATGGAAACTCTAAATTTTCGTTTTGGTTACCAAAATCAAAATCTGATGATGGTTTTAATCCAAAATGATTTTCAATATATTCTAATGATTGGTTTCCATTGTAATATAATTCGTTTATGTGTTTTGGTTGTAATGGCGAATCAAATATTAAAATGTTTGCTAAATCAATAGAAGTTTCATCATCTGATATTTTAAAGTTTTGGTATTCATGAAACATTTTGAAATCAGTTGGGATTGTTGTTTCTATTTCTTTACCATTTAAGTTGATAGTTAGTTTGTGTCTTTTTTTATCTAACACAAAAACAACATGATTCCATCTGTTTCTAAAATACTCGGTGGTTACTTCATAGTTTTTTCTTTCAGTATCCCATATCTGAGCCATTACTTGTCTACCATCGTTTAGAAAAAGACCAGAATCTAATCCTTCAATACAAAATAGATTTTTTAAAGTTTCTTTTTCTCCAATATCTCTAAACCAAAGTGAGATAGAGAAGGATGAATCAATCATATTTTTAGATAAGTGATTCATCATACCATGTCCTTTTGAACCTTTATCAAAAGTTACACATTTTAGTTTGTGTTTTTTATCATTTGTAGATGGATTTACTTCTTCAATTCTGTAAGGAAGAATATCCAATTCATCATAATTAGAATATACACGATTTAAATCATAAAATTTTTCAAGATATGCACCACTTTCTTTTAATCTGAAAAGTAAATCTAAATCTTCGAAACCATATCCCCAATATTCATTTGAATACCCATTTGCTGCTTCAAAATCTTCTCTACTAATAAGAACTACTCCACCAAAGTATTGTGGGTAGGGTAGTTTGTTTTCATGAACTTGAACTTTGGTAGCAAGGTGAGTTGGCTCCATTGGATATCCATAATCACATGAATCATCGATGGGTAACATATCTATATCATGAAAAGCAAAATAGGTATATTCCTCAGATATTTCTTTTACAACTATATTACACAACTTACCATAGTTAAATGGCCTATCATCTGTTTGTTCTGCGATAAAAATAGTGTAATCAATCCCCTTATCTTTTAAGAATTCGTGAATGTGGGGAACGAAAATATCTAAGTGTTTTTGTCTATCCCTAAATGGGACAATGATTGCAAGTTTATCTTCCATGTAACCTTAATTATATATAAATATATAAAAAATCAAATTGTAGGATTTAAAACATCGTACAATTTTTTAAATGTCTCTTTCCAATTATCTTTACGGAATCTATCAACTTTTTCAGTAGTATCAATAAACATTTCTCTTTCACCATTATATTCTGCTTTATAGTATCTTCCATAAACATCATCATAAAATTCATCAGATAATAATCCTTTTATAGAATCTAATTTTTCTTGTCTAACTTTTTTAGGAATTACATTAGCTGATTGATATTCAGGTGCGTGAACATGATTAGAAATTACTCTTTTTATTAAACCACTTCCATCTAATTTAAACATACCTCTTTTTACTAAATACTGAGTAAGTTCTTCCATATAAAGAAAATTGTATGTATTTAAAGTTTGAGTAATAGTATAATAAAAGTTGTGGTCGTTATATTGTGTTATAAATTTCTTTATATTATCAATAGTTAATTTAAAGTTTGCGTTCTTTCTAATATAATCATTTCTATCACCAAAATCATCTACTGATATTGAGATACCAACAAATTGAAAATGTTTTAGTTTTTCTAATGCTGGTTTAATTTTTTCAAAATCATAATTCCCATTTGTAATATAAAATATTTTCATTTTACTTGCCAAACCATCTTCAATTAACTTATCTAATAACTTAAAGTGTTTTGGAACTAAGAATGGTTCTCCTCCACTAATATGTAATTGGTCTATCATTGGTGAGTGATTGATTAATGCGTTGTAAAAATCTTCATCTTCTACCCAATCATAGTTAGTGTATTTCATGGTTTGTAACTCATCGTAATTACTTGGAAAGTTAACTTTATTTTTTAGGTTCATATAATCATTAATCCAACTCGTTGATGATTCTGCGTTACAACTTCTACATTTTAAATTACAATAGTTACCTAATCTGATTTCTACGTTTCGTAAATCTATTTTTATTGTACCATCTGGTTTTGTAGATTTATCAACATCGGTTTTGTAGAAAGAATCTTTTTGTCTTTTACTTCTACCACCTGCCAATTCTACATCATGACAAGTTTTACAAGCAGGAGGTACTTCACCAGCAACCATCTGTCTACGAATTTCTTTAAATGAATCAGAGTTTATGATTGCAGGAATACCTTCACTAATGTTTATCTTTTCCCAACCACCATCAGCTAATTTATTAGATGCAGCAGATTGACCATCAGCATGATTTGCTACACAACATACTGAACAAACTCCATGTGGATGAACACTAATGTGTTTCCAAGGTAAATCACATAAAAATCTTGTTTCTTCCATTAATAAAGATTACCTACTGATAAATTTTTATTATGAGGAATTGAATTATACCATTCTGTGTATTCCGGTATTATATCCAAAAATCGATATTTTTCTTCCCTTCCATCATCTAATAATTCTGTTGTATATTTTAGTGCTTTTTCTGTTTTTTCTCTTGATTCTGCTAAGGGTTCATCTAAGAAATTAAAAATACTTTCGTATTTAGGTCTTAATTCATTTGCACTTTCTTCATCTAAAGATTTCAAATGTTGAATGTATCTTTTTTTAACTTCTTTTTTTAGATTATCAGGTAAAATATTAATATGATAATGGTGTGGACTGGTTAATACATTATTTAAATGTATATAATAATGTGGTACTCCAAGTTTTTTCCAATATTCTATATATTCTGGAATATACATAACATTAAAGATATTAGTTGTACAAGATATATGAAAGTTTATATCAGCATCTAAACATCTTTTTATATTATTTTCAATAACATCCCATTTTGTTCCTTTTCTTGAATATTCTGCATTTTTACCTACTCCGTCTATCGATGCAAATATTGTAACATTTGCAAAGTCCTGCTCTATAAAGGGCTTCCACAATTCAATATTATTATATTGTTTAAATGTTAAATATCCAAGATTGGTATTGTATCTTAATCTTAAATTAGTATTTCCAACTTCAACTAATTTTTTTAAAATATAATAATGTTCCTCCATTAAAAGAGGTTCTCCACCTGCAAAATAGATTTCTTCAACATCGTTTATAAATTCATCTAAATAAAGATTTATATCTTTTTTAGAATAATCGTTTATGTTTATTATTGCCTGTGGTAATGGTGAACCTCCATATATTTTTATTTCATCATCATACCATTTTGAAGAAAGAAATGAACCACACATTCTACACTTCATGTTACACAAATTAGAAAATCTAAAATCCCAATAAAGTAATTTAAAATCTTCGTTGTGTCCATCTTCATTTGTATTATTGGTTATTTCAGGTATGTGTTTTTCAAACCACCTATTTGATGAAGTTCGTGTTGAATCCAATCCATTATCTTCTTGTTGATAACATTTTCTACAACTATTATGTTTTTTACCTTGAAGCATATGTCTCCTAATATCCTTCATGGTATCATTGTTCCAAATTTCCTCTAATGTATTATCTTTTAAATTTCCTACTTCCTCTCTCCAATCAGTAAGACAACAAGGATATACATTACCATTTGGCCATGTGTTTAAATGTATCCATGGTAGAACACAAAATGATTTTGATATTTTATCGCCAGGATTTTGTATTTTATCATTCATTTTCTATCTTTTCAACTTTATTAAACCAATCTTTAAATTCTTGTGATAAATACTCTTCTATTGGTTTTTGTCTACGTTTTGCGTATTGCTCTACAAAGTTTTTAAAATCATTATGTTTATTTTCCATAACATCCGAATCTTCATAAGAAACATCTACATTTCTTAAATATGTAAGCAATCTTTCATAGTGATTTATTTCCCACTCTTTCATCCACTCTTTATTTTCGTTGATTACCTTTTCCAATCTATCAGCAATTTTATTTTTTACATCTTGTGCTATAACATTTACCGATTGGAAAGATGGGAAACGTAAGATATTCACACTCATATAGAATGCTTCTTTATCATTAAATTCCTTTCTCCAACCAACTATCTTTTCTAAGAATTTATCAACACTCCAAACTGATAATGCAGATATTGTCATCATGATATGAACATCTCTTACATTTTCTGAATGATACATTCTTAGGATGTTTTTTTCCCATACATCCCAATCAAATCCATCTCTTACAAACTCTTGTTCTTTTCCAATACATTCTGCAGAAGTATAAACATCAAATGCTTTAAAGTTTTTTGCTGCTTCTAAAAGTGTATCCATTCTTTCATCTTCCATGATTAGGTTTGAATTCACAGCGAAGTTGAATGTTTCGTTATCACACATCTCAAGTAGTTGCCAAAACGAAGGTGAACGAGCAGGTTCTCCACCTGATACTCTTAGTTCTTGTAACCCTCCTCTGATTTCTTGAAACCACTCGTAGAATTTTTCAATATATGGGTTGTTGATATTTTTGTTACCATACGGCATTGCATGGTGACCAGTATTTTTAAAAGTAAAACCACCAGAAGTTTTCATATTCTGATAAGGTCCTCCTCTTGATATATCTTGGTGCCAAGTTGATGAGAATTCTGCATTACAATAAGAACAGGCTAAGTTACATAAGTTATCAAATGCTAATTCAACTGTTTTTGGAATTACATTTGCATCCCAAGGCATATCTTTGATTGCCTTTACCTCTTCATCGGTATATCTGTAAGTTTGGTAAACTCTATCAGAAAAAATACCACTTGCTTTTTCTGCTGCATCTTCTACTCTCCAACAATAAGAACATTCTGCTGGTCTTTCTCCTTCCAACATTTTTTTCCTTTGTTCTTTTTTGAATTTGGTATTGTGTAGAGCAGTTTTGTTTTCTAATAACTCACCCTTTGGAATAGAATGTGCTAATGGATGGTGACAAGAAGCTGTTCTTCCATTTCCTAACCAAATTGATACATTGTACCACTTTGCAGCACAAAAGGATTTCGATATTGAATCAATTACCTTTTTGGTGTTTTGTAAACTTTTTTCTGGCATAACCTATAATAATTATTTAACTCTTTAAATGTACCTTCAAAATCAGTACCCCTTCGTTTATCATACTCATCCACGAAATTAACGAAATCACTTCTGTGGATGTTTGTTTCTTTTTCATCATATGTATTTTTGTACATATGTTCTATTAATCCTTGAAGTTGGTTGGTTTGTTCGTTTGTCAAACACCCATCTCCATCTTCATACTTACCCCAAGTTCTTTCTTCGATAAGTTCTTCTACATCCTTTTTAAATTTATCTTTTGTTTCATCATCTAAATTGACGATGGATAAAAATTCAGGATAAATTAGAAAGTTGTTTACAAATTGTACTTTATTATAATCAACATCCTTGTTATAAATAGAACGAAGTTTCAAAAGGTATCTCACGAAATCACAATACGTTGGTACTGTTAAGATGTTTACTGCTGTCATACAAGAAGCTAAAACATTTTTTACGTTTGATAAAACTTTCTCGAAGTTTTCTTGCCATTTTTCAAACTTCAATCCATATCTAATATATTCGTTGTGGTTTCCTAATGATTCTCCACTTGTGAATATTTGTATCTCTTTTACTTTACCATCTAACTGATTAAATTTATCAATTAACTTATCGATTAGATTATCAGGTACCATCAAATTTGTGTTTATACAAAATATAAGATTTGGGTTGGGGTTTTCAATCAACTCATCCATTACTTTCCAAGTATCTTTAGAAAGTAGAGGTTCTCCACCAGTAATTCTTAAAGTGTGTAACTTTGGATAAAGTTCTGGCCACCATTTCCAAAAGGCTTCAACATAAGGATTGTGTTCTGATTGTTTGTAGGTTCTTTTATCTTCATCTAAACGATTGTATTGATTAGAAGTAGGATATGGTCCAAATCTTTCTATTTCTTCTAACCAAGTTGTAGAGTTGGAATGTGTACAATATGCACATTTCATATTACAAGTGTTAGAAAATGAAACTTCTAAGTAACTTGGTTCGATATCCCTTGTTCCTTTTTCTAAGATTTCATCTTTTTTTATTTGACAGAAAGAGTTACCTGATTTGTAAATTCTTTCTGAGAAATAATCATCTCCTAAATCTTCTATTTTCCAACAATACTCACACTCACTTGGTCTATCACCTCGCAACATCTTTTTCATTTGTTGCTTTTTGTATCGAGTATTATGAAGAGCTTTTGGATTTCTTTGAACTTCTCTTAGGGAAATTTTATGTGGTGAAGGATAATGACAAGAGTGGTTGTATCCATTTTGCAAGTAAAGGGTCAGTTGAGACCATTTTGCTAAACAGAAACTTTTAGATACTTCATCTAATTCTTTCTTTACCTTTAAGTGATGTTCCATTACAGTTTGCCACACTCTTCATAAAATTCTGCAAGTTCTGGAAAAGTTTCTTTGAAATTAGTATCTCTTCTCTTATCGTGAGCGGTAATAAAGTTATAGAAGTTTCTACGAAGTTTATTTTGTTCTTCTACATCCATTGGTTCATCAAACCAATCAATAATTCTACGAACTTTACCAATTTCAATTTGAGTAAATCCTAAGTAATGGTCTTTCCATTCTTCGATTTCCCACAAAGGTCTTACTGTGTGTAGGGTTTCCATTTGAACTGCTATTGATTCTAAGGTATCTCTCCACTCTTTTGGTAAAATCTTTACAATTTGGTGTGTTGGATATCTTAGATAAGCAGAATCTAAAGTTAATGATGTAACCCAATGTCTATCTGGTGAGTTGTGTTTTGTTTTCATTTCAAAAACCCAATCAACTAAATCAGCATATTTAGGAACTGATAATGCGTTGAATGTACTCATGATTGCGATAGATAATTTTTTAGTACTTGAAAGTAATTCATCTACTCTTTCTTGCCAAACTTCAAAATCTAAACCATTTCTAATATAATCAGCTTGTGCTCCGTATGTATCAACAGAAGTAAAGATTGTAAGTTCTTTCACTCTACCACTTTCTTCTAATTCTGCTAATTTTGTTTTTAATCTTTGATATATCTTATCAGGTATACCTAAGTTGGTATTGATTGATAATTTAAGATTTGTGTTTGGATTATCAGTTGTAAGAATATGCTCAACTACTTTCCAAAAATCAGGTGACATTGTTGGTTCACCTCCTGTAATTCTGAAGGTATCCATATCAGGATATAAATCATCCCACCATTCCCAAAATGCATCTACATAAGGATTTGGTTCAGAATGTTTGAAAGGCATTTTACCAACTTCTTCGAACCACTCTAAATTATTAAAGTTATCTGTTGTTGGGTATGCACCATGTTCTTTTAATTCTTCTACCCATTTTGATGAGTATTGTGGTCCACAATAAGAACACTTGAAATTACAAGCATTTGAAAAAGCAACTTCTACATATTTTGGGTTGAAGTTTTCTCTCCATCCCATTTCTTTTATTTTTTCCAAATATGGTTTTGACCAAGGTTCGAATGATTTATAAGTTCTATCCGAAAATTCAGGTCCACTATCTTCTACTCTCCAACAATAATCACATTCGGCAGGTCTACCACCACTTAACATTTCTCTTCTCTGTCTTTTCTTGTGTTTTGTATTGTGAAGTGCAGATGGGTTTCTTCTTAACTCAATAAGAGGAATCTTGTGTGGTACAGGGTGGTGGCACGAGTGAGTTTCACCATTTTGTAGGTGAATCGTAACTTGTGTCCATTTTGCTAAACAAAATCCACAACCTGTTTCATTTAATTTATCTCTAAAATCGTAGAGTTCTCCTCTGTGGTCTATCATACTGAAACTATTTTATCTATAAGTATTTCCCATTGAGAATAACTGTGATGGTAATTATCATTCATATACTCTATGTGAAATTCTGGATTATTAATATCTATCTTCCAATCGTTTAATTGGATTGCTCTATACATTTTCTTATATTCTCTCCAAAAGGTATATTCTTCTTTTGTTTCTGAAACTTCTTTTAATCTTTCTAAAACAGTTGAATCCCATTTAAAATGATGAACTTGTACAAATCCTTCACCCTTACCAATAGGATATTTTTTCTTATGAAATTTACCCCAACTATTTTTACCATCTTCTCCAACAATTGCATAATGTTGACCAGATGTTACATCAACAGAACCTTTCATTACACAAACTTTGTTTGGACACGCACCACTCATTGGGTGTCTAAAAAATCCAGCATTAGGAAATGCTTTCCAAATATCTGTATATTTGTGAACTTTTGGAAAACTACCATCAGGTCCTATTCTATCTACAAAACCACCTGTGATAAATTCCCATCCATTTTCCTCACATTCTTTTATCATCTTACGAATGTTTTGTGGATATAAATGAAACTCATCATCATCTGCAACTACCCACCATTCATTTGGTTTTGTTTGTTTTACTTTGTTGTATAATTCAGTTACCTTCTCCCAATGAAATTTAGGTTCTGTAACAACCATATAAGGTTCTACACCACACTTCTTTACTTCTTCAAGTATTCCATCATCTTCACTTTGTCTGTACACTACAACGAAGATTTCATCTACCATTGATTCGTAGTGTTTTAACATATGGGGAAACAAAGTAGTATTGTGTCCTACAACAGTAACTAAATTTAATTTTTGCATCTTTGTACGAATGTTAAACCAGTTGAAGCTGGTTTGTTTCTTAGAATTCCATTATTGAAAAAGTTAAATACTTCCCAATCTTTATTTTCTTTTAATTCTTTTATTAGTTTAGAAGGTCCTTCTGCATATTCTTGGTGATACCCATCTCTAATATCTGCGGTGATTATATGTTCTTTTTCAAAAGATGAATCTGTATCGTGTATTGATATCACACCATGTGGTTGGAGTAGTTGAGAATATAATTCAAAATCATTTTTTACATCCTCGTATGTATGACCAGCATCAATATGAAGATAATCAATCTTAATATCTTCTTTTACAAAAAAATTATGAAACGCCTCTTCAGTAGTTGTAAGTAGTAATCTTGGGTCAAAATGTTTTCTAAAAAAAGAATTTTCATCAGTCCAATCAGTAAAACCACCAACTCCATTTGCGGCATCTACCAAATAAGTTGAACCAATATCTCCCCAATTTATATCATTGTTTCCTTGAAAGATTCCAGCCTCGTATAAATCAAATCTTGCTTGAGTCATTATTCTTGGAATGAATCCACCACCACTTCCCAAACATACACAAACTTTTGCACGAAGATAGTGAATAGCACTATAAACAAGTAATCCATCTCCCAAACTTAAATCGGTTGCACCATGTGTCCAACGATATTTTATAGGAGTATGTTCCTCGTACTTTTTCCCATTTACATCTTCCTTAGTGTCTAAGTTATGGGTGATAAAGTCTTTTATAAATTTGCTATTTAGGATACTCATTTTTCTGCTTTAGTGCTGTCCCCCCTACCCCCCTATATATATAAATATATAGATATATTGGAAACGTAAAAAAAATTTACCAAAAAGATAAAATTAATGTTCTGACTTGGTCGACCCACTCTTCTTTATTATCAAACTCTTTCATAAATTTAATTAATTTATTTCTTTCTTCATTAGCAATTTTCCAACCATCCTTTTTAATTTGTTTGATACATTCATCAAATTCATTTTTACTTGAAACTCGATATTTGTAATCAAGTTCAGGCGCCCAATCTTTATTTAAAATTGGTAACTTTCCATAATCTACTGCTTCGAATATAGAATATCCAAATGGTTCTCTGAAATATGCTCCATGAAAAATTCCCCAATCTTTAGTAAAAAATGCCTGTTTAATTTTTGGGTCCCATTGAAAGATATCAATTGTTGGTAAAGTAAACCTTCCAATATCTCTTAAATTTTTTACATCAAATTGACCAGTTAAAGCATATCCTTTTTTAATTCCATGCATCCAATGTAAACATTTTCTTGTTTCTGCTCTTGCAGCAAAACCAACTTCACCTGTTTCTATACGAGTAGTTAAAGCAGGTGGTCCTTTAAATTCATAATAGTTTGGAAGTCTGAAAGTGTAGTTTGGAAAATCTTGTAATAATTTTGAATTATTTAAACCTATCCAAATTCTTCTTTTACAAGTCATTAAAAATTCTTTGTAAAATTTTGGGTCTATTTTTGTTTGAAATTGTAATCTATCTAATTCTGGAAGTTCTTCCTTTACACCCACCATATCATCAGGATATGCGTGAACAAAACAAATACCAAATATATCTTCGAATTCCCAAAGATGTTCTCTCATATGGTAATGGGGATGTAGAAAATGAATCCAATGAGATTCTTCTCCCCATTCTCTTGTTATTTCAGGATTATCGTAATGGAAATGATACCTTAAACCAGCTGGTAAAGATTCTGGATTAAATCCAACAGGTCTTTTAGAATCGATAAGTAATCGAAACCTTACTCGATTGGGTAGTTTAGGCCAAACTTCTTTTAAGAAGTTGTTTACCCAAATATCTGCCCCACCTTGTATGATGTTACCTGCTCCGGTACAAACTAATAATATCCAAGGAGCTTCTTGCTTTGCCATTTAATATAACCTTTTTATTTAAATATTTCTATTTTTAATTTTTATTCTATATCTTCTCTTGGTGGTGTACCTCCTCCTCCACCAGAACCAGCGTTAGGGTCTGCTGCTTGAGTTGCGGTGAATGTTACTTCAGAAGTACCATCAATATATAATTCTACGTTAATAGTTCGTGTACTTGAATTTCCACTATTTGAACTAGCATTTATATAAAGTTCTGTTGCACTATTACCAGTACCTTGACCGGTGTTTACAACTGATGTAAATGTTGATGATGTATTTGAAGTTGTAGTTCCTACACCATAACCACTAACCGCATTACCCTTTTGTAAATTAAATGGAGTTGATGATGCAGTACTTCCTCGATATGCATATACCCCAATAGACATACTTTCACCAAGATAAGAGAAAGTTCCCAATGAACGAGGTGTTGTAGTTTCACCAGTAGAATTACCATTTACATAATAATAGAATTCAAGTGGTGCAGCTGCCTGTGAAAGTGAAACTACAATATCAGATTGTCCACTTGCAGAGAATGTTACAGAACCATTACCACCTAAATCACTCGCCGTCTTAAAGACGGAAATATTATGTGTACCACTTCCACCACTTGTTGTATTGATACTATATCCAGTACCACTTACAGATGCAGTCCAAGAAACACTTGAATTTAATACTACCGTTAAAGTATCACCAGCAGCAGGGAAAGATAACGATGAAAGGTTAGTATTCCAAGTAACATTAAAGTTTTGAGTTACAGTAGTTGAAGCCGCAGTACCTGGACTCGCATTATCTGCTCGGAATTGAATTAGAGCTGTTTTAGGTGTAGTTGTACTATCATTATCACCCGTTGCTTTTACACCAATTGTAAATGTATTTCGTGAACTAAGTGCACTTGATGCAACATTAGCAGTCACTCCTGATACATCAATGGTTACATCCGATTGTGTTTGTACAAACTCAAAATCAGAACTATAATTAATAAATACTGCAGATGTAGCTGGGTCTCCACCAGTAATAGTACCAGTTAAAGTTTGAACCGTTGTGGTATCATTATACGCAAAGTTAGATGTTGGGTCAGATATTGTAACAGTTGGAGCCGAAGCCGCACTATTTTGACGTATAGTTATACTTGGTGCATTTGCAGGACCTGTAACTTGGAATGTTCCTTGTCTTTGTGCACCACTTACTCCGTTTTGGTTTTTATCAAAAGATAAACCAACAGTTGTAGTACCCGTACCACTTGTTGGACTTAAACTATAATTCGATAATGTTGGAGTTCCTACCGCAGCTATAGTCCAACTTGTATCTGAGTAATTATCATCAGTTACATATAATGCTACATATTGGTCATTACCATCTGTTGTATTATTACTTGCATCAGATGTAAGTGATAATGTTCGTGAAGCTGCCGTTTTAGTTCTTGTATAATCTCCATAAACTGTACCTGGATAATTTGAGTATCCACTTGGAATATTAACGTAAACTCTATAACTTAATTCACCGCTATCAGCTGCATTAAATGAAGATGGGGATATAGAATTTAGCGTACCCTCACTTAAATTCACATTAATAGTACCATCCGAATTAATACTTGTAGTTACACCTGCATCAGCTATATCAAAGTTATTATCAGGTTGTATAGTTGTTTTACTACCACTTACAAGAGCATTATTATTACCATAACCAGTAGCTGGTGCTTGAACTATTATATTTGCCGTTCTCGTTGTATCTGATGAAACTTGTGCGTATGAAGTATTACTAATAGAACCAACATATGTTATTGATGTTATTGTACCTGGCCCACCTAATGTTGGGGGAGTAATTACACCAGTTGTTGATACCCCCCATTCAGTAACTTGTGCAGTATCAAAAGTAAAGGTATTAAATGTTAATCCTGCTAACTCATCCATACCATGTGGAGCGGTAAGACTAAATTGTTCAGAAGCATATTGTAAATCTAATTGAGCATTACTACTTCTACCCAACTCTTCGTTGATATCTTCAAATGATATTGGTTGATTTGCCGCTGGTAATGTCATTATATTAACCTCTTAGTTGTTTAATTTCTTTTTCCAATTTATCAACCTTTTTAGATAAATCTTTGATTGCTTCAATTAAAAGTGGAGTTAGTTTTTCATATTTTACACCTCTATATCCTGTATCACTATTCATTTTAACAATTTCAGGTAAAATATATTCTATTTCTTGTGCAATAACACCTACATCTCTTCCTTTAAACATATGAACATCTGAGAATCCTTCTTTCCAATCAAATGTTACTCCACTAATTTCATTTACTTTATCTAAAGCATCTACTATAACTTTTACATTTTCTTTTAATCTTGAATCTGATGTTGAGAATGCTGTTATATTACCAGTTGCAGTAATATGCCCACCCACTTCAAGTTGGTTACCACTGGTAGATGTTGGTATTTTTACCCATTGAGTACTTGAAGCTACAACCTGCATACCACCTTGTGTAATTTCGGTAAATGGATTAGCACTTGTACTTAAAGTAACACTAAAAGAACTAATACTTGGATTATAGAAAGTAGAAGTTAATTGTGCAGGAGATGCTGTTACTGTACCACCATATGCAGTACCACTTCGGCTACGAGTACCAGTTAATACTCTATATATTTTAGTAGGATTAATAGCAACACCACTAAAGGTTACCGGATTTGTACCGGTAGTAGTGTTTGTACTTATAGTAGTTGAATCTACGCCAGATGCATCTACTTGTATTGTTTTTTCACCTATCTGAGTCCCAAGAGAACTGGATGTACCTTCATACAATGCTACTATCATGTAACCTCTAGCAGAATGACTGAAATATGCACTCAAACCACTTACAGTACTACTAATATATTGACCTCCAGCGGGTGTAGTAACTGTTGCAGAAAAAGTACCTGTAATACCTGTACCTAAACTACTTGGTGTTATTCTTGGTAAACTACTAAGAGTATATGATGCCATTACTGAACCAGTATCATCAAATGATAAGAAGGCATTTGAAGAAGTAGTTGTTTCTGTTTCACTTCCTACTGCTGTCCAAGATGAAGGGCTTGCAGAAGGTGCGGAATATGTAGAAGTCGGTGAAAGTGTACCTGTGTTTACAATTTTAATTACATCATCTGTTCCTGAAGAATCTTTGAATATAATACTACCATCATTAGATGTATTTATTGAAAATACTGAATTGGTTGTAGAAAGGTTATCAGTTTCAATGGTAAAGTTTGCTAATGTACCTCCAGTTGCAGTAATAGTTCCATCAAATGTACTTCCACCAGCTGCGGTAATTTGTCCAGTAAATGTACCATTATCCGCAGTTATATTACCATTGATTGTTAAATCACCACTATTATCAAATGTTAACTTATTTCCAAGTGAAAATACATTATCTGTTGTTGATGCGGAATTTCCAACATAAAATGGTGTATTTGAATTTCCATATGTACCCGTACCAATATAAATTCTTTTTCGATTTGATACAGCTCCCCCGTCTAATGTTATACCATTATTACCAACTCTAAATGTACTTGAAAAATATCCATCAGTACCTGCAATGATAGGAGAATAAACAGTTCTTCCATCTATATAAGTTCCTGCTGAAGAACCACTCATTTTACCATCTACTATTTTTTGGATATTATCCAAGTTTGTATTAGCGGTATTATTAGCAGCAGTTGCAGTATTATTAGCGGTAGTTGCGGTTGTAACGGCTGTACCGGCACTTGATGATGCAGCAAGAGCAACAGTATCATCTGTAAACCCACTATCATTGTTAAAATCACCTAAGTTTATTGAACTTTGATTTGTAAATTGAATTGAACCTGAAATTGCTAAAGTACTACCATTCCATTGTAATGCCCCACCGCTTCCACCAAGATAAAACCCACCACTATCATCCATATAAGATTTGAAAGTAGAACCATCATAATACCCTAAATAATTTGCTGTTAGATTCAAACCTTCTACTGCAGATGCGGATGCAAGGGTGAATACTTCTCCAAATGAATATTCTGCTGGATTTTCTAATGATTGTGTAAAAGAATTTTGAGTATATCCATCTAACATTGAACCAGTATCAGTTGGTGTAATAAAATCTTCGGTATTTGTAACAGTAATATTACCTCGAATAGAAAGAGTTTCTCCATCCCACAATAATTCATTACCACCAAGTGTTGGTGATTCTAATGATAAAGAACCAGTGCCTGTATTACCATTAATACCCAAGAAAATACCGTTACCAACATTATATCCTTGTGTACCTGTTGTTGCTCCTTGGTCAATTGAAATATAAGGATAGTTAGTTCCACCAGCGATTGTAATGTTTGCTGCTGATGCAGAACCACTATTGTTTGTACCAACGTTTATCGTGTTTTGTACATAAGATTCCGCAAATATACCAAGTTCTGCTGCTACAAATCTTGATGCAGTTCCAAGATTTTCCCAATATTCTGTTGAAGATGATGGATGTTCGAATCCACCATAAGATGGTCCACTTGAAGTTATTGCAAGATAGAAAGTATTGTTATATAAAACAGAATCTGCTCGTGCTAAAGAACCTGATGTTCTAACGTAATCTCTTGTTGTATCGTAAAGTCCAGTAAATACAAGACCAGGTCCATTTGAACCTTCTAAACCAGGTTGTCCTGCCTCTCCTTCTCTTACAATATTAAAGTTTGCAGTTCTACCAAAATCATAAGTTTCTCCACCTGAATCTGTATATCTTACATTTATTTCTAAGGATGATGATTCGGTTGTCATTGTACCCGGCACACCACCATATTCGTTTGTTGTTGGTTGAGTTTCGTTTGGTGTAATACCAGAACCAGTAACTCCTGTAATTTTATAGGTGTTAGTTCCACCACTATTATTGTAAGTTACTTCATCACCATCAACGTAAAGTTTTGTAGAACCGCTTGTGTACACATAGGAAGATGATGGAATGATTCCAGTATAATATGCAGGTAGAACTCCCCTTTCATTAGAAAGATACAGTACAACCCCTCCTAAGAAGGAAATAGGTGTTATGGTTGTTACATTATCAATTTGTAATCCGAATTCATCAGAAGCGGTAAATTGATAACTTACTGAACCTGTTGATAAATCCAACGATGAACCACTCAAGAAATAAGTTGCAACACCTGTTGTTGAATTATCTGATAAAAGAGTAAGTGGTGGTGGATTTCCTACTAATGATGATGAATTAGCAGTAATGGTTTCTGTATTAGATGCTAAATTCTTTCTTTTAACTGTAATAG
>Ga0222714_10001851_pt1 | contig 23332 bp, 57 predicted proteins | sample C33_3DmetaG_FD_165048 | JGI IMG/M metagenome (GOLD analysis project Ga0222714, IMG submission 165048) | Estuarine water microbial communities from San Francisco Bay, California, United States - C33_3D | ecosystem: Environmental > Aquatic > Marine > Unclassified | place: USA: California...
TCCCTTGTGCTCTGCGGGGTTCAGACCCATGGCACGGGTCAGCTCGGAGAGGGTCTTGGGACCTTGCTGGATCAGGATGCCACGGGTGAAGACCCGCACGGGCAGGGTCAGGACGGGGGTGAGGTTGAGGGTCATGGGGTTGGTTCCCTTGGTTGACTTGTTCAGTATAGGGCATGGGGAGGGGGCACTGCTGCCCCCCGTGTGCAACTTAACGGACTGTCACACTCCCAGTGCTGCCCGCAGTTCCTTCTTGACTGTACGGTTTGCCCGTGCATGTTTGCCCCAGTCAGATCCTGCGGGTTGCGTACCATGCACCAGGATGGCATAAGGACCAGGAGTGAAACAATGCCGTTCGTCTACATCAACAGGCAGACCCAGAGCATCAGCAACCTCCACGGATTCGACGACCTTGGCATAACGAGGGAAGTAACCTTCGTCGATCAGGTAGTCAAACTTACCACCATAAGATGCTGTGAGGTAGAAGTTGCTGGGCAGATCCAAACCCATAAAGAGGTTCAGACTCTTAGAGTAGCAATAGAACTTGAGGGTAGGATTCGCCATTGCAACCATAATCCATGCTTGCAAATAGTGTGCATTGAAGAAGTCACCCGACTCATGAATGCGAACACGTTTGTGCTTCTTCTTGAGGTTCTTATGCAGTTCGGTGTTGATAAAGTCGGCAAGGTTGCCGTTCTTCATCACATCCAGAACCTGCTGAAAGTTGTCTGCCCGGTTGAAGAAAACCTGATCGTATTGCACCTCGGAGGATGCAGCAAAGCAACGGAACTCAGTGTGAGGACCATCAGCAATCTTGCGTCCTTCAGGTGTCACAACTGCAAAAGATTTGCAGAACATCGCACCTGGGCAGGTTTTGCCTGCGGGCAGGTTGAAGATCAGGGTGTTCTTGTTGATCTTTGCGTTGCCAGTGGAGAAGTGCAGTGCCATGGGAGGTTCCCTTTGGTTGACTTGTTCAGTATAGAGCATGGGTGGGGACCCCTGCGAGTCCCCTTGTGCCAGTGCTTCAGTTGGCACACTGCCAGAGTTCGTCTACAGTAACCTCCAGCAATCCCGCGAGTTGTTCATCATCCATTGCGGTGATGTCAACACAGGGAACATCATCAACCCAGATGACATTGTAACCTTTGTTTGTATCGAAGTGGATGTCCATTGTAGGAAATGCGGAGGTTTTAATGTAGGAAAAGGGGGAGGGATTCTCCCCCGATTCGATCACTCTTCGGGACCAAATGCACACTCCAGAGAGTATGCTTCCAGTTCCTGATCATCCTCATAATAGGATGCCCAATCATCCTCGGTTGGGATGAACTCTTCGACTTGCAGTTCGTCAGTGAAGGAATAGGTCATGGGGTGTTCCCTTGGTTGACTTGATCATCCTACAGCATGGGTGGGGACCGTTGCCGATCCCCTTGTACAACTTAACCAACTGTCACATCTTGCCTTCTTTCACCAGACGATCATAAAGTGCAGAGGCAATCTTACCACATTCGGGACATGCTTTTGCATACTTAATGTCAGAACGAAGTGTGGCAACACCCGTGTTAGTTTTGGGCAGATACTTCACCCGATAAACAGCAGAAACCAGTTTCAGCAGTTGACGTTTCTGGAGATCACCATAAATGCTCTTCCACTGATAAACAGGGGTGAAATACTGATAGTTGTTACCTTCAGTACGGCACTTTTGCAATGCTTTGATGATGTTGGCAGAAGTTAAATCGCCGAAGAAAGGTGTGAGTTCCTGGTGCATAAACACGTCGAACTCTTCTGCTTCCGTGAGAACTTTAATCTTGTCGGTTAAAGATTCCATGGTGCGTTGGATTGCATCCATGTTGTTCTTCAGATTCAGAACTTCGGTCTGGAGAGCAGCAATGGTAGACATGGTGTGTTGCGGAGGTGTGGTGGGGTTTGTTTCCCTCCGATGCACATAAGATCTCACAAATCCTGGGGCACCACAAGGGGGTTTGTGCCACCTGTTGAACTGTCCACTCAAGAGTTGACAAAAAAAAGAGGGGTGCTAACCCCTCATGAGATCAAAACTCGATCTCCCAATCTTTATCAACTGGAAGAGTAATCCAGAAGTGATTGTTACCATTGATGATAATTTCACCAGTTTCTGGATCTTCATCAGCAGAGGACACAAAAACCTTATGTCCGTGATGTTGTTCGATCACAACAAAATCATTGTGATTCATTTTGTTGACGAATCGGTTCTTTGCCTTTTTAGATTTAGGAAAGACAAATGCTGTTTCCATTAGAACTCAATCCAATCTGAAGTGGGTTCGGGTCCATCATACACGGTGTCCCCCTCTCCGTCAACGATGGTGTCGAGGATCTTAAGAATCTCTTCACCGTTGGAACCTTGGCGGAGCATGGACAACATCAGGGCTTTGGTCATGATAAAAATGTGTGAACGTTTGTAGTTTAGGTGATAACTCGTCGAGATTTAGGTGTCTTGTGACACTTCTTGATGTGTCACATCCTCGACGAGTTCTTGCCAGTATTCCTCATCATAAATTGATGTGATGAGGTCTTCCATGTCATGTTGATTGGCAGATTGAAAAGAATCTACCAGCATCTCATAGAGCATTTGTGACATTGATTTCATGTCCATTTCATCAACGACACGATCACAATACTTCTCGATGACTTCATCGAGTTGTTGAGGAGTGAGATTCATTTGATTTCACAATAATCAATGGACTTGATGCACCAACCTGTTTCATTTGTGATCTCATCAACGAGATCCTCTTCATCCTCAATGTCCCATTCGCAATTCATAACATTGCGAATGATCTCTTCTTGAGGAACAGGATCACCTTCCCATCCTTCATCATAATCATCACCGAAATCAAACTCGATGGCAGTAATCTTGAAACTTTTCATTTTGCAGTAGAAGATGCGAATGATTGAATACCATCAATGGCACGATTGCCCATGTTGGCCATACCATTGAAACCAACGGTTGAGAGAATAACTCCAACCACAACACCAAGGAAAAACTTACTCATTGAGGCACCTCTTGAATCACTTCTTCAATGGTGATGATTTGCTTGTCTTCGTTAATGTAGTCAGTGCGAAGAACATTCGGTCCAACTTGTGCTTGACCGATGATGTAAGCAGCAGCAAGAAGTTCAATCATTGGAAGATGTGGAAGATTGAATGTGTTCAATGAGTGTATTCTCGTCGAGATTCTCTAACTCTTCGTCAGAGAACTTATCGAGAACTGTGAAGATGTCATTAAAAGTCATTTGATGAATCGAGCATTGTGCCAAATGCGTAATCATCGTATTCAATGTCATCGAAATCCTCAGATTCGATGAGATCCAGAAGTGGATCAGTGTTCAGAAGATCGTCTTGCTCCATGTGTTTGTTTCGACTCTTGTATTATGTAGCAGGACACTGGGAAAATCCAGTGCCCTTGTGCCACTTGTGAGAGTGTCTACTATTCGCAGAACACCTCACCCTTATGTGTTAACCAAACTCTCTTTGCTTGGTACACATCACCATGACGAGTTTGGAACTGATCGTTCTTGTAGGGGTTGTAATTAACCCTTACCATCTTCTCTTCAGGTCCCAATGTGTTTGCCATGAGTGTACCATAGGCAAAGGCATGAACATACTTTTTGTTCTCTTTGCGGACACGATTCTGCCCTGCTTTGTTGACAACAAAGTGAACATCATCGAGAACAACATAATCCCAACGCAACCACACTCTCCAACCTTTGGGAGTTTTACGTTGGATGCTCCAGCAACCATCCCGCAGGTTGCGGTAGACACGGACGGTCTCCTTGTGAAGAACGGGTTCGCCTTTGTGGTTTTTCATGAGGGGTGTCTCAGGAACAAACGTAGTATGCCATGAATCAGGGGGGACCGCAATCCCCCCGTGTGCCAGTTAATCAGGTGTCTTTGGTGGGATCGTAACCTTCATAAGAACAAATGAAATCATCAAGAAACTTTCTTGCATCATCACCACTCATTTGGGCGATCATTTCTTTAGCAATAGTTTCCCAAGAATAGTCATCTGCCAAATCAAAAATAGCAGATCGCACTTCTGAGGCACTCAGAATCTGACGGGTCATTTGAGAAGAAGTCATAAGAGTTCGGTGGTGAACAAACGTAGTATTGCAGGGATCTTATGAGAACACAAGACCCCTTGTGCCAGTCCCTCAACTGGACATCTTGATGTGCTGCTCCAGGATTCCAAACACATCATCAGAACCAATGAATGTGCCATCCTTCATGTAGTACGAAGTACCACATTCAACCCCCATTCGTGAATCAATGGTGGCGCAATTAAGTTCCATAACATTAGAAATCATCACATCATTCATGACTTGATCAATTAACCAATCATGAACCATTGTGTTCTGTTCTTCAGAATCAACAGTGATCAGCAATTGATCACCCACATGATTGAAGAATTCACACAGTATCTCACAAACTGCTTCATGTGATTTGTCTTCAAATTCACAGATGATGTCCTCACTGAGAGTATCATCATCAATGTGATTTCCAATGAAATCTGCAAGTGTCATCACATACTGTTGCAGGTCAAAATCTGCTGCAACCTTACACTTTGCAGTGGAAACAAATTGGGTGTAAGACATGAGAATTGGTGGTGAACAAATGAAGTATGGCAGGGATCTTATGAGAACACAAGACCCCTTGTGCCACTTGATCAGGTGTCTGCTGAGATGAAAGTTTCAAAGAACAAATCCCATGCGGGACTATCAGCAACAAAGGAATGAATTCCTACCTGATCACATACCCATTCATATGCCATATCGCAATCTGCGTTAGTATCCAACACAAATGATTGCAATCCAGAAATTACATCAAGAAACACTGAATCTTCAATCAAAGATTGACGAAACTTCTTGGTGTGCTGATCTTGGATGATCATGAGATCTGTGTGAACTGCAGATATCTTATGGGGTCAAACCCAGAACTGTTGGGACACTTGTGCAGGTTTTGAATCTGGCACACCAGTCCTTGACCCATACCATCCCATGATGCTAAAGGCAATTCCCATAAGGACTGCGAAACTTATAAGATCTGAAGATTTCATCAGATAAACTCCATCATGAAATATTCCAGGGAAACTCCCTGCTCTTCTGCTAATTCATGAAGAGCTTTATCAAATGCATTGTCAATCTCATTCTTTTGATCCTCATGATCACAGAAGAGATCTAATGTTGATTCGTTCATGGTGGTGAGTGTTTTAGAGGTCTTTGAGATCTTATAAGAATCAATAATCCTTATCAACCTCGACAAGGCAAGTATAGCATTGAGAAGCATACCTTGTCAAGCCCTCCGTGTTGGACGAAACCAACATAAGACCCTTATGGGGTGCTTCAAGGCAACATGGTGCCACTTGCAGAACTGTCCACCGAATGCCCCACAAGGACCACCAAGGTCTTATGATATGGGGACAATCAAATGAGAGGAGGGGTATCCTTGTTGATTAAATGTTCGACACCGACCCTGCAATAAAATAATTATCATAAGATACTAAAAAGGATCCCTGATATCAGGAATCCTTATGTGTGTATTCTCGTCGAGATTTTTATGATATATTCACCACCTATCAGGACATGAGAGATCTTCCACATAGCTGGAAACTCTTTCATTTGCTTGAAGATCCAGAACTTTATTCCAATCAATTTGATGTGGATCAAAGTCATCGAGTGCTTCAATTTCTAATGTTACTCTATACTTTTGTTTTTGCATTGCATGATAGACAGACATAAGAACCTCGGGGAATTGGGACATTATCAGTTTATCATGATGTGGGTGGGGTGTCAACTGTTCTTATGTATATCTCGTCGAGATTATTTGAGATCTTATGTGAGCATAAGATAACATAAGAAAAAAGATGATCTCGATGGTATTTGTTGAGCATCATCGAGATTCACCTTGGTTACCCACCGAAGACATCATAAGACATCTATGGGAATCTGTCAACCCCTGTTCTTATGAGATATGTGAGAATCTCGACATGCCTGGGTGATTAGGATTTCTTATGATATTAGAAGTTCTTATGTGAAAAAATATTTCGTCCCCCTTGACAAAAATGAGGTCGTGTGTTATAATAAGCGGTCTAAGATCACAAGATCTCGACGCATTTATAAGATATAAAAGATCACATAAGAACACACATAACATGATGTGAATCTAGTAGAGATATGATGTGAATCTAGTTGAGAACCTTTTATTTATATCACCATAATGTGAGCAAAACATAACACAAACCCTATTTTTCCACAAAGTTTTCCACAGGTTTTCCACAATGACATGTATCCTGATCCCATCTATGTGCATGTCATACTACATAGAATTGAGAGAACTTGAGAACTCAAGCTATGACTAAGAAATGGTTAAATGAACTCAAAGGAATGCAAATCTATAAGGATTACTATATCACACCTGAAGGTAATATATTTTCCACAAAGTATTCCACAGATAGACAACTTAAATTTAATGATGTGAAAGAATATAAGACCATACGATTGAGCAATGGTAAGGGTGAGAATCGTACCTTCTATGTTCATCGTCTTGTTGCCTTATCCTTTCTTCCGAATCCATCACATGCAATTAAGATTCGTCATAAGAACGGAAACACACATGATAACCATGTGACAAATCTTGAATGGATTGTGAAAAAGAAACTTGTTCGTAAGTATGATCCAGTTAAAGCAAAAGAAAAGTATGAGAAGAGAAAGAGTCAATACATTGATCCATCTTGTCTAATTGTGAATAAGGAGATGAGTGATAAGATACGTTTGATTCATTATGCCACAATACAAAAAGGACTCTCAACCCCTACAGAAGATTATGACTTCTTCTATAAGATATTGGTTGAGAGTTTGGATGAATATGTTAACCGTTATGGGTTGAAGAGATTGATGTTTCAATTACAAACATAATTCAAATTGTGAAATACAAAACTTTTCATTGTTTTTCCAGAACAGATCTGAATACTCAATTTCACCATCTTCATCTAAGATTGATTTGCAATTGTAAGCAGGCATCCAGAAATCATCTTTCCGAAAAACAATATCAGCATAAACATCTGCCTTTGAATGTCTGATATTTGAAAGTCGATCTTTGGATACACATGCGCCACGACCTGTTGATTGTTCAACGCAAATATAATAATCAGCAAAAATCAGATCATCACTTCCATTGCCTCTTTCATTTTTGATTTTAATTTGTTTAAACGTTGTTGCTCCATTGGAGAAATCAAATACTCTTGTCAGTTTAAATTGATAACTTTCATTTGAAATTCTACCAATGAAATCAATTCCAGTTTGATTAACATCTACAAAGTCGGGAGAGAAGAAACCAAATGCTTTTTGTGCTACGGTTCCTGCAACGAACATTTTGTCATTGCTTGTGTTGTATCCATCAAGCATTGCAAGAAACCGTTGAAATGCCTTTTGATTGACAGTTGAGAATTCAATCGGAAAATTTCTTTTTGCAATGATCCCTTGCTCTGGCACTGGATACTGAATTAACGACTGAACATGTTTTTCCTGTTTTTCCGCAGTATGGGCAGATGGATGAGTCGATTGCTTTTGAGGGTTTTCTACGGTTTGCATTTTCTTGTTGTTTTCGTTTGCGTGAGTTCATTCTTTGTTCAGGAACCACCAACCCAGACCACCCAGGATGGCAATGGGAAGAATAATATACCAATATGCTACAATCGCACCGATTCCAAGTAGAACACCGATGATTGTCCATCCACCACTGCCCAGTTCGATGCCACCACCACCTCCGCCACCAGAACCACGAACTTCTCGCAAATTGATAATTTGCTCTGCACCATAGATGCTTTGTAGTTGTTCTTTCGCACCATTGATCGTGTTGGCAGATACTTCGATGTCTTGATAACCCGAAGCACTACCCAACCAGCATTTCGCAGTCCATCGTGCCATAATCAGATTCCTCCTGTACTGTGGTATGTTAGCATGAAAAAGGGGGATTTGACAATCCCCCCAATGTTATCACTTCACAAGTAGATCTGGATTTTCCTCATCAATAATCTGGGGAACAAATCCTTCCAGATTAAACAGTTCAAACTCAGGATCCATGTTGTAACGTTCAACGGCAGAACGGAAGATCTTATTCATTCGTGCAACGTCACGACGAAGAATCTTTCGTGCTTCCTCTGCATCTGATGCAGGTACATTGTTGACGATACCAATGTGAATTGGATTCTTACCTTCACTTACTGCTTCGATTGTTTGAACAAAACTACGCTTCAGATAAGTGTCATTTGCCTTGCCATTGTAGTTAATTGGCAGAATCTTTTCTTTACCAGTCAGTTTGCCCTTGAGAATACTTGCTGCCTTGTTCCTTGCTTTCTCAACATCATAAGATTCCATCGTTGCAGAAGCATGAACACCGTTGAGAGTATTTTCACAACGATTCATCACAGTTTTCTGACTGAACGAATGAGGGATGCTATTCCACCATTCCACACATTCCTGCACAGTAGGAGTTTCTTCTTGGCGATCAATCCATTGACGCAGACGCACTTGGAAATCTTCAGCAGCAGCAGGTTTGGAAGGAGAGTGATTGTTGCAACCAAGACCTAATTCATCCTTCAGATCTTCAATATCATAACCTTTCTTGAGATCCACTACCAGATAGATCCACTGATCCATCTTCAGTTGTTTCAGAGCAGCACCACGGGTAAAACCATCCACCGATGTACCATCGCGCAGAATCACAGGAGGCAACACATCAACCTGCATACCATTTGCTTCGATGCTGGTCATGATACGATCACGGTTTGCGTAATCAGTACCAGTTGATCGTGCAATGTTAATCACCTGACCTTTATCATTAGTGTAGGTGATACTGTCACAATCACGAATCTCAAATCCGACTACACTTGCAGTTCGGAATTTGGGAAGTTGAAAATCATCAAACCAAGAGAGGTCAAGATTCGTAGAAGAGTTAACTTGTTGAAATTTCATGTTAAATTAAAAAATTGCAAAGAACAATGTATTCAACACTTAGCAAAATGCTTGAGTTGAAGGTAGAACTTTTAAGGAGGTTACTATCTCCATTCATCACTTCAGATACAGATAAGAACCTGCCCAATCAGCATTACGGTAGCATTGCTCACGGGATTGCTTGTCCATGAGATTGTAACGCACATGCTTGGCAGGAGATTTCCACGTTGCAGGCTTATACACTTCACCAGTGAATTTGTTCACAAAAGCATGAATACTCTTTTGCTTCACACTACCATCATGATTGACATTAGTTTCGGTCTCAATACGAAGATACTTGCGACCTTCGACAATGTAGAAACTCATGCCATAATCATAAGTGCCATTGCGGATTTGCTCCAGGCACTTCTCATGATAACCCACATAAGACCCATCCACAATACCATTGTTGGCAACGGCATGTTGATGAGATTTCGTGGTGTAAAGACGGAAGTTCTCATCCAGAGCATTGACCAGGGATTCAGTGTAACGAAGCACATCATTGATTTGTGCTTCCACCACTGGACGGGTGGCAACGAAGTCAGAGAAGGTGCTGGTGGTCATGGAAGGGGTGCCTCCTTGTGTATGAATGTATTGTAGGGCATCCTGGGTGCCAGTCGATGCCCTGTGTGCCAGTTCACAAACCGTCTACTCTACGTTGCAGTCGGGATGCCAGTGTGCTTGTTGTTGACAATACCTTTCCTTGGGTGAATATCCATTTGCCTTGAATAGAGCATCATCACGTTGAATCAAAAATGCGTTCCATCCAACAATGGCAACGATGGCAGCAATTCCAAAAATAGTGTATTTTGATTTCATTTGTCGATCACCAGGATGCTTTGTACTCAAACTCCCAAGATTCGGGAGCATTTTTCAGGATGTTTTGAAGAACAGGAACAGTTCGCTCCAGATCATCATAATAATACTCATCAACTTCAGTGCTACCGAAGAAGAAACCAGATTGAGGAGGCAACAGTTCTCCTGCACGACTCCTATCCTTCAACACAGTTTCACATCGCCACAGAAGATCTTTTAGATGATCTGGGTTTACATACATGTCTTGACAATCATCCTTACCATCACCACACTTATCCACAAAATACTTGTGAATTTGATTTGCTTTCCTCCAATATGCAATTTGCAGTTTGACCTCGGCAAATTGCAAAAACTCATCGTTCAGAAACTTTGTTCCTTTCATCAGACGAGCAATGGATTTTACTTTCTTACATTCCTCTTCTTTAGAATAAACAGACGAAGCAACAAACTGCTTCGCATAGAGATACATGTCAAGTCCCATGATGTGCTCCTGTGTGTAAGTGAATCAGTTTTCGGGATAGAGTTTCCAACCATCAGGTTGAATACCCATTTCTTCACAACGCACTTCATAAACAATGCGCTTCAGAAGACGCAGAGGCATTTTCTGCTCGATTGTTTTCTGAATGATGCGACGGAGTTGTGCGTCTGTGGTAGTGTCAGTGACCATTGGAGTGTCCGTTGATTACCTTGTTAGTATAAGGGCACCCTGCGTGGTGCTGGGTGCCCCGTGTGCCAGTTCTTATGCTGTCACATAGTTGGGAATGTCCACACGTTCTGCAGGACCAAACAGACCAGTTTTGTATGCTTTCCAGTTGCCATTTAAATCAAACATGTAAGCATACTCTTCACCACCCATGTTACCAGAGACAAACTCATCGAAGGAAGTATGACATACTTCGATGTCTTCACCACGTTCCGTATGATAAAGTGGTTGAGGGTCACGATCACCTTCCGACATGATGTTACCATCGGAATCGGTGATATACTCCCCATTCTCATCTTTCAGAGTAGGACCATTGCTCCAGGTTTGACGGGTGCGAAGAGATGACATGCTACCACCATCAATCAGTTCTTGCACATCTTCACGATTCTGATAGTGGTTGACCAGGATCTTACCATTGTGCTCAACATAACCATCCCAGTGGCAGTAGACACTGACAACGGTGTGGTCGGGGAGTTCGATGCCGATGCGGGAACGGGTGCCCATGAGGAGTGCCTCTTGTGGTGTACGAATGTATTGTAAGGCAGGATAGATGCCTGGGAAGGGGGTGTGTGCCAGTTATTCAGGTGTCACATCAGAAAACCGATCAGACCACAATTCATAGAGCATTTCACGCATATTTTCAATCATATCACATCTTTGAACAATCGGACTATCAGTTGGAAGATCATAAAATCCCTCACCATATGGCATGATAAGATTCATTGCCTCCATAGAATGATTCAGCATCTCATTCAGCAACTCATGCTGAGATTCTGTAATTGTAATCGTGATATTCCCTTCGTTCATCCCACTACCCTCCAGCATACGGTAGCATTTCCTTTGCTTGTTGACTGAATGTGAGCAAATGCAGCATAAGAGAGATCCAGATCAGCATGAGAGTAAGGACCGCGATCGTTGACACGCACAATAACCTGTTTTCCATTGTCTTGATTAGTCACACGAATTTTTGTTCCCATAGCAAGGTGAGGATGGGCAGCAGTCCAACGGTAAGCATCGAATCGTTCCCCGTTGGCAGTAGTTTGCCCATGAAATCCATCACCCATTCCATAGAATGTAGCAATTCCACATGCAAGACCAGCAATCAGGGTTTCCATTCAGTCCTCCATACCAACAAGGTACATTTTAGGTGCAAGGTGAGCAACCAGATGTGCAGCAACTTCAGTGTTGACATCACCAAGATGCTCTTGAATTGCCTCAGGAATCATCTTCAGAATCAGTTCCTGAAACCTCTCATCTTCCCTGATGTAAGTTGCTACATCATCAGCAAGTGCTTCGGAAAGTTTTGCGTAGCTAAGTGCAGAAAGTCCCATTGGTTTTGTTTCTTTGTTGGTTGGTTGTGTAATAACGTTAAAGACCCATTGTTCGTTCTTTTTCTCTGCCCTCAGAGAAAGATTTGCCCAACGATCAATGTTGCTACCATAATATGTGTTGATGACGTTGGTAGTACACTGATCACACTCAGAATCACGGAAACCATATGAACGATATTCCTCACTTGAGGCAATCGTATCATAGATGATCTTCTGTGCAACCACAGGATCATTGTTGGTCGTGATTACTGCATAGACAAGTGCATTGATCTCTTGGATGACATTATAGGGAGTGTGATTGTAACACTCCCACTCTTCACGATCACAAAAAAGTTTGCGGTTGTCGTGGTCAAAGTTAATCATTTGTGAACCTCGTAGTAATCATACTGAAAATCGGCAGGAAGTTGTGCCGTAGCAGCAGCAAGGCAACTTGCGATAACCTTGTACCAGGAACCGTACTCATCGAAGAAGAAGTACCGTTTGGGTGTCATGTTCATGGGAGTGCTCCCTTGACTACCTTTACAGTATAGGGGATGCTCAGTCGGTCAGTCCAGCCTCTGTGCCACTTTCCAAACTGTCACCCTCCAGCACCTCTTCGCAACGTTTCATGATCGCATCAAGGAAATCCTGCTCTGTCCATGTGTTAAAAATAGATTCTACAGCATCATTTGGATCCCATGAGATAGTAAATGAACCATCTTCGTTCTCTTTTACATCAATCATCGTCTAACTCCACATCTTTTACAAGTTCTTGTAGTTCTTTCATGAAATCCTCACCCATTGGAATGAGTTTTTCTTTTCCTGTTTCAATATCATCTACCATTTGCAACAATTGCTCAAGAAATTCTTTTGGATAGACATCATCTTCGCCAAGAGTTCCCCAAAACCAACAATAACATTCTTCAAATGGATCGTCAACAGATTTTAACAGAGCATAATTATCAAAATTATTTGTTATAAGATCAGCCCAGATTCGGAATGCTCCACGAATACTCTGCCAACCCGTCATCCAACAATGACCTACCCAATATTCCCACCAGTTGAGGGTGGTTCTATTTTTCTTTGGTGCTGTTCCTCTAACTGGTGTGCTATACATTTTCTTCTCTATTCCAACTATTCCAAGTTATACCAAATATTTCAAAAGCAAATCCAAACTTCCAGCACCAGAATAGAATATCAATCAAACGATTGTTTCCAAGTGCAATTTGAAGATAAGGCCATCCAGGATATCCACTCCAATCAAAACTGAGTTGAATAAATGAACGTCTTTTGCCTTTAAGTAGAGTGAAGATGTGCTCTACTCCATAATCCTCTCGGCTATAGTAATCAAGTAGTTTCATTGGGGTTCATTTCAAATTCTTCAAATTGATCAATTGATACTTCATGCTCACCGCCCACAAGATACCAGTGAGTGCCATCACGAATTCCCAGATATTTCATCTGATCTTCCTCAAAATAGTTTTCTCGCATTGCTGCCCGAATCTTTAAATGAATCAGTTCTGCTTTAGTTGGTACTTTCATTAGGTTGGTTGCTCCTGTCGTTGTGTATAGACAAGTGGTGTGATTTCATCAATGATTTCATCATACTCTTCCCACATGTAGTTGTCTATACTATAAATTTCACGATACTTCTGAAGTGCATCGTAGATCAATTTGTATTGTTTCTGTGTTAAATTCAGTCCCATGGTGCTTTGCGATTCATAATCTCTTTGAACCTCTCCATTGTAGCAGGATCTGGTGGTTCATTCAAGCGGTCTACCAGGGCATCAAAATCCTCCTTTGGTAACACGATGCGTTCAGGTTTGGCACCCTTACCCCAGAACTTCTCAAACTCCCATTGATAGTTCATATCTAACCATCCACCATTCAGAGAACTCCAGAATGATCCCCAAATATGATAATCATCAAACCGAAATCCTTGGTGTGACATCAACCGATACCACCACCACAATGAAGTATACTTAATCGGTTTAAATCCGATTATCCACTTGTTTATGACCATCTACCTAACCTCAATTTACGTTCAGGTGAAATCCACGGATTGTATGGGTCATCATAAGGATAGATGTATTCACAACACCATCCCCACGATAATGCCTCCCAGAAGTCATCATAACCATAAGGGTCTGGAGTATTATAACAGGATATGATGTATGAGATGTTGCTGAAACCCTCAAGAAACCATTCCCACTTAGTCATCTGCCAGTATTCTTTCATAATAGATGGATGCACCAATATTGTGTTGAGATTCTCATTATCAAGTTCACTAATGAGTTCTTTGAAGGTTTCTGCATTCATTACTTACCCTCAATCTCATCAAGTTTTTCATTTACAAAATCAGTAATATCAATCTTATTCACATCAATACCAGCATCATCACAATCAAGAATAAACTCCATAAATGAACCAAGAATCAGACAAGCACGGCGTTTGTCGTGCTCTGTGATGGTAGTATGGGGAGAAGCAACATACTTGACGATGTGCTCATAGAGTTGATCGTAGGTCATGGCATTTCATGTTCAAATAATATTATAACACAAAAAAAGACCATGTGAAGGGTCTGGTGGACAGATTGTAAAGTGATTATCAATCTAATGCTAAAGCATCCAATGAGAACGTTGTTTGAGCAACAGATCCATTTGTATAAACAACTCTTGCATATCTGTAGACAAGATCAGCAGTAACTGTGGTTAAAGTATTTGCAGTAACTGTTGCTTGCGAAGCAGTTCTCCAGTTTGTATTATCACGACTAACTTGAATTTGGAGTCCATTTGTCTCACTTGCTTGATCAGCAAATGCAACTGCTTTCATTTGCTTATAAATTTGATTAACATCACCAAAATCCAAAGTTGAACCTGTAAATACGCCACTTATACCCAAATTGGTTGTTGAAAGTGGCAATAAAAGTTGATCTGGGTAGGTTAACTCATTGGATGGTGATCCATTGTAATAAGTCATTGTTGCCAATCTAAAACTTGTTTGTGCAGTTGCACCATTAACAAATCTAAAACGATAGTATCTTGAAGTAAGAGGAATGACAAAATTAGTCCAGCTAGCATTACTTGGAATCGGAACTGTAAATTGTGGATACCAAGTTGTGGGAGCAGTTGAGGAAGTTTCTGAACCAACTTCATAAATTAAAGTTCCAGGAACTAAACCAGCAGTGTGTTGAACTGCAACTCCAATTGCAACTGGATAAACTGTTGCAGCAGTTGTAGATGATGCTGCGTTTAAAGAAGATCCAGTGTAAGTTGCACTAACTCCCAAGTTTGTTGATGTTAATAATGAATAAGTATTTGATGAAATTGGAGTTACTGATCCAGTTACAGTCACTGCTCCAGTTATGGGAACAGATGCAGAAGCAGCATTATTTGCTAAAACCTCAACTCTTTCTCTCAAATAATCAAAAATTCTTACAAAACTAATTCGACAATCAGTTCTTCTAATTGTTGTTCCACCAGCATTCGTAGTTACAAATGTTGCTGGCAATGTGGTTGATCCAATAGGGATCAAACGCATTGTTGTAGTAGATATAACTGCAACTTTATATGATCCATCAACTCCCAAATCTGCTCCAGTTGTATTATCTCTGCATCCATAAACATTAACATAGTCCCCAACTGACCATGCCCAGTTTGTATTACCAACTAAAGTGAGTTCAGTTCCATCATTTGCAGCAGATTGAATTGCAACAGTACTGTATGATCCAGGAACGTTTCCTCCTTGAACTCTAGAAACCATTCCACCATAACTGGTTGCAGTTGCAGAAGCACCAAAGGCAATAGTAAATGAGGTTGATGATAATACTGATGCAACAGCAGTAGCAGTTGTTAAGTTTGCAAAGTTAGTTTGATCACGAATTCCATAAATTACAATAAAATCACTTGTAGTGAGTCCATGGGCAACATCAGTTGTAACTGTTGCAGTGGTAGATCCAGATTTGGTTACAGAAACAATCTTTGCCGTTGGAATTGTAAGACCCTTATTGTTTGTAAATCTAAATCTAAGTTTATAATTTTTTGTAAAATCAGGAACAACTTGTGTTCTAAGTACTCTATTGCTCGGTGCGTTGCTTGAATCAATAGCAACATCTAAAAACTGAGAACGATCTGCTTGTGATATAATTCTGAATTCAGAGGAAGGTAAGAATGAATATGTATATGAAGAGTTGATTGACTGAGTTGAAGCAGTTGTTGAAACTGTTGCGCTGTGGTTTGTGGAGGTAGTACCAGAAGGTAATACATCACCAGCAGAAGATCTTGAATAGAATGATGCGTTTGTTGCTGTTGCGTTTTCAAATATTTCAGACAATCCATTTTGAGCAGATCCCAGGGCAGATCTTACATAAACAAATCCAGAATTAGTTGGACCCGTTACAGTTAAAGATGGAATTGCTCCACCAGGACCAGCAGTAACAGTAAATTGAGTGCTACTAACAATTGAAGCAACAACAAGTGAGGGATAATTAAATCTACTATCACTTACACCGTAAATACCAATTCTATTACCTGCTGCCAAATTATGAGATGTGGAGGTAGTTACTGTAAGTGTTGTTGTGGATTGACTAATAGCAGAAATTGCAATATCCGCAACAGGAGATAATGGTGTTTCTGTGCTAACCAATTCCATTGCAAGTTCTTGTCCCAGAATTCTCTGAGACATGTGAACACCAGCAGAAAGCTCTGATGGCATTGTGAAATCAAGAATTGATGTTAATGTGGTGACTCCTGAAGCAGTTAATGGATCTTTAGAAATGACAAGATAAGATGCTGAAACAGAGTTTCCATCAAGTTGTACAATATCTCCAGCAGCAGTAGATAATTCCCAATCAGTTCCAGGTGTAAATGATTCAAAAGAATCTCTAAACTTACCTACGATATTACTATTTGCTTCAAAATATGCCATTTTCCTCCTTTAAAAAATTAACCAACCAGAACCATCTGATGATAAAGATAACGAAGAATTCTTTTGATTTAAAATCAAGTTAATGTCACCATCTATTGTTTGACCAGCAGTTCCAACTATGGTAACAGTGCCATCACCAATATTCTTGATAAAATATTTAGTTCCTACAATTCCAACGGCAGTAGGAAGTGTAAGGGTTAAAGTGCCATCCGCAAGAATGGTTCCGTCAGTTGAAGTGATTGTATAATCGGAAGTAACTATTTGCACTCTCTTTAATTTAACTCCTTCTACATACCAAGCAGTAGTACCAGCAAAAACTCCCATCTATTTGGATGCGTTTTAGATTATTTATGACATTTAGATTCCGAATCTATTTCTTAATGCGTTAAAGTTTTGCCTCACTTCCTCTGCGGTGAGTGCTCTACTGTATTCTTTTACGATTGCTATTTTACCAGTGAATCTATCCTCTCCCTGTCCATCAGCTCTCCTTGCAATGAATGCCTCATTTGGAGTAAAGGTTTTGGATTGTGGATTTGTGCTCAAAAATGAGTTATCTGTAGTATTTGGGTTCATATTTGTGGGCAATCCATTCAAATAAAGTTGATAAGAACTACCATTCAATGTTGCTACAAACTGATACCAAGTGTTGGGTTGAATAATTGCATCAGTGGTGACAAGGAATGAATTGTTAACATCATTGAAATATTGGAATACAGCTCTATTTAATTCCAATTGACATCCTTGCCTTTCTTGATAAGCATACAATGCTAGAGTTGGTGTATCTCTCTGTTGAGTATATAAGTATTGTCTTGAAGGTGAAACACTTGAGGTATTAAACCATACTTCCAAACTCATAGATGTTGATCTTGGAATTACAGAGCAAGCAATGTGATCATCAGTTCCATCAAAAACTATAGAACCATTATTATAAGTAGGTCCACTGGCAAGTGTTCCACTATTACCACGACCACTTAAGTCAGTTAGTGTGGTTCCCCTTATTTTTGCAGTTCCTGATGTTGGGTAATAATCATTCGTAGTGCTTCCCCGTTCAAGTTGCGCTCCCCATACATAACCATCACCAATTGTTGCATTTATATCCCTATCATCAGAAACATAAACATTGATTAAAGTTCCAACAGGAGTGTAAGTATATGATACTCTTTGCCACTCTCCAGTGATATTTACATTTATTCTATTATGGAATCCACCACTACCATGATCATATATGTTAATCCCCCAAGTTCCAGAAGATCCAGAAAAAGATTTTACCCAAAGAGAAAATGTATAAGGTTGTCCTGCTGTTACGGAATTGTTGAGTATTGCGACATATCCACTTGTAGTATCAACTTGTATTCTTGCTGCTGTATTTGTCCCATCTGGAGCAGTTGTAGCACCATTAGTAACTGTACTAACATTGACTGACCAAGTAATATTAGTTACAACACTATTTGGTAACAAGTTCTCATACTTATCATAACCCTTGATGTTTGCTGCATCTAAGCAAAGGGTAAGATCATTGGTGACTGTGCGTGGATTGTAATTGGTTGCCATCAGATACCAAACCTCCCTCTTAATGCGTTAAAGTTTTGTTTGACTTCTGATTCAGTAAGTGCTCTGTTGTATAATTTAATTGTGGAAATTTTACCATTAAAAAATGCAGCCGCAGTAGTTTGACTACCAATATTTACAAGTAAAGTTCCTCCAGTATTCAATGTCCCACTAATAGAATTGGTAGTTGACTGTTGCACCGAATTAACGAACATTCTTTGAATTGTTCCATCATAAGTTCCAACAATATGAGTCCAATTAGTAGTTGCAATGCTATCACTACCAATACTATATTGAATATTATCAGATAATCTAATAGCAAATTGAAACAAATTAATAGTATTTTTAAATATATTAAAAGTACCAGCACTTGTATTAGTTCTTGCAAAAATCTGTTGATTTAAATTATCTGTTGGAGCATCTGCTTTAACCCAAACTTCAATAGTTCCAACTTCAAGATTAAGTGCTGATAATGAAACGGGAGCATGATCATCAGTACCATCAAAATCTATGTATCCATTATTAAGGTCACTATAAGTAGGTCCATTGGTAAGAGTTCCAATACCACTACCAACTAAATTAGTCCAAGCAGTTCCAATACCAGGATAACTCTTTCTATTAGCAGCATCCAAACATAAAACCAGCCCATTCATCACTGTGGATGGGCTGTGATAGAGTGACATTTATAACAGATACCTAAACATAAGATTATTTATCCACAATCAGGCATCCATAAGGTACTGAGTTTCTTCCCTTTCGCAGTGATATTAAAATGATCCACCTGTCCGTTCTTATGATAGATTCCACACCATAAGAACCCATCATCCATCATCTCAAAATGAACCATATCAATATCCCTGACGACAATCTCATCAGGATTCTTCTGTTCTTCCGACATAGTGCTTCATTCCTACCAGTTTGCCATAGATTTTAGCATAAAACAAATTGACGTATTGACTATTGCCTTCTTGTGACAATTGACCCTTGACCAATGCCATCAGTGCTTCAATCTCAGCCTCATTTAGATCAGCATCAACATTATGTTCTGTGACTTCCATTATGAGTAATTAAAATGCAAATGTGTTTCCCAAGTAAATGCTGGTTGGTCTCTGCGAGCAATCATTTCTATAATGTAATCTGGAACCAGTTTACCATACTTTTCCAGAAACTCCCTCTCCGTGAGTTCATCAAATCCGTGCATATAATGATCGCAATCAACAAACTTTGCAAACTTTTCATATTCACGGTCTCTATCATCAACTCTTTGATAGTTGCGACAGATCTTCAACCAGAATGAACGACCTTCACCAGTCGCACAGTAATCAATCGCAAAGAAACGATAGAATGGTTTGTCACTCATTGTTCTTCCTCACCCGTTCAAGAAATTGTTTTGCTTGTTCATCCAATCGTTCAATCAAATCCTCAATATCAGAAATAGCAATTTCATTATACTCACGATTGAGGTTCTCACAACGTAGAGCATCAATCATAGATTGTAGGGTAATCATTTGCTGATGCTCTGGAGTGATAGGTGTGCCGTGAGGAAGACCAGAACATTCCAGATTATAGTAATCATTATATCGTTGAAGAACACGATTACTCTTCTCACGACGTTCTGCTTCTTCTAACATTTCTTCGTGGGTCATCATAAGTTTCCTCAGTTTCTCTTTGGCGTATTCTGTGAGTTCGTATTTTTTGTTGCGGAGTTCATTAATTTCTTTTTGAGTTAGATTAACCCATGGCATGTCACTATTCATTTACAAGACCCTCAAGAAATTCGGCAGTGTTGTTACAAAGATTACCCAGTTCAGTATAATACTGGTCAATCATTTCATTGTTTTGTGCGTGATAACGTAGTTCCAGAGCAAGGTGAAGTGCTTCTTTCTTTTGATCGTCGGTCATTCTGATTGCTCCCAAAGTTTCTCACGCATCATTCTAACACATTTATCCCACTGCATCGTATCATATGATGGTCGTGGGTCTTCCTTTGGCAACCACCGATCCACTGCCTCTACAATCTCATCACACATATCAATAGAGTATCCTAACTCATGTCGCATAATATTCCACAGAGATGGTGGGCGTTTGAAATGTTTATCAAGTAGTTTGTCAAGGTCAGTCATTTCAGTTCCTCAAAATTCCTCTTCAATTTCTTGTTTTGTTGCTAAGAACACAATAGGATAACTCACATCTTCATAATCATACAATTGAAAATCTTTAATCAGGTCTGTAACAACATTATCACACAGATAATCAGTAAAAAATCCTGTATCAAGTTCTCCGTCATTTGTAAGCATATCATTCTTATGCTTTTCAGGGTCAAACCTCACATAAAAAGTTACCCTATAACCTTTTAGATTTTCCAAAGCATTCTTCACATTCTGTTGTTCCTTATGCTTTTGGATTTGAATTTCAAGTTCGTTGAGTTGTTCTTCAGTCAGTTGTGAAAGGTCAATCATCAGTTTTTCTTAAAGAGTTTGTAGATGGCATCAGCAATAGCAAGTGCTTCTTCTTTATCCATACAAATGTGATGGTCTCGCTCACCATCCCCCCAAATAGAAATGGTGCAACCAGGACAACCCACATCAAGATGGGTGTCTTCCACAGTATACCAATAACCTTCGTGTTGTTGAATGCGGATTTGAGTGCTGATTTCCATAAGAGGTTTCTGTGTGTATGAGAGTATTATAGGGCACGGATTTTAGGTCTCCGTTATTTAATATTTGCGAACACTTCAACCGCAAATACCCCAGAACTGAAAGTATTATAAGGCACCACAGACCACTCTGGATGCTCTGCTGTGCCAGTTCTTCAAGTGTCAACCACCTACATCACCACTCACTACAATAGGTTCTACATCACCACACACAACTTCAACCTCAATTTGACTCATCATATTCAGCACATGATCTCTCACACGCTCTCTCGTTGCCTCAGTGAATCCTTCATAGTTACACACTCTCAAACTCTTATTGAGAGTATCCACAATCACCATCAAGTCACCAGCATTCAGTTTCATTTCTCATCCACCCAAATAAAAGAAAGACAATTTTTCATAAACCAACGAGTAATAGCATTTGGTTTGGTTGTCATATAGAACCTCACAAATCCAGTACCAAATGTATAATATCCTTCATGGTTATTTCCTTGTTTGATTACATAGGTGTGTGGAACAAATGAAGAACTAATACCATTTGATACAAGATAAGATCCGTCTGGTGCTCCTACTGTAAGTGTGGGTAGGAAAAATCCATTCTTACGGGCATACTCTAAGTTATCAATAATTCTATTGAACTTTTGATTGTAACGATACTCTTGAGTATCTCCAAGTTGATTAAACTTTTCCTTTACTCTCTCAATTCTTTTATCAAACTTCTCATCAAGTTCTTGTTGGATTTCTTCTAATGACTTAGGTGGCTCAGGAATATCAAGATAAGGTTTGATTATATCAAAATACTCAAAATCTTCAGTGTAATAAAAAGCACCAACAACATAAGGAAGAATACTTTGAGGTGCTCCTTTGAGTTTGTTTGGATTAAGTTTGTATCCTCTATATCCTATTGGTTTAGTCATTTGCTTTCACTCCACAGTAAATATCAGGATAAGTATCAGGATACTTCACAGGTGGTTTTGAGATTACGGGAGAAACACAAGGAATAGTATTAGGGGGAGTGAGAGGAGTATAAGGAGTGCTATAAAGTAGTGGAGATTTACTCAAATACTCTTCTATGATATTACAAGACCATCCATCCTCATAGAATTGCTTACCATAGAAAATAGCATCTTCCTTATTTGGAAAGGAAGCAACATAAGTTTCGTTGTGATAGAGTGAATAAACTTTCATTTCAGTTTTCCTCACGAAGTTCAAGTTCTTCAATCATACTTTCACTCCAAGTAATACCACTAAAATCTTCAGGGCATTCCATCCAATTTCGGGCATCCTCTTCGGTTTCAAAATCAAGAAACCCAATATTGGTTTCAACAATTTTTACTGTGTAAGTCATCGGTTTTATGTTTGTAAGGTTATTATTCGTTGATTTACTTAATCTCAATTTGTTTTAGGTAAATATCTTCATATTCTTGCTGACCACACTCAAGAATCTTCAGTTCCAATTCTATTTTACGAAGTTCAGCATCTTCCTTATTGAAAAAAAGTTCTAATGAGTCAAAATCTTCTGCAGTATAAGTGCAGTTATCTGAGTATGAACGAATAAGGGCATAAACTTGATTAGTCATCGGTTCTTTGTTTGTAAGGTTATTATACAGGGTTTCCGTCAATAAACATAGGGTGATTTGGATAAGAACTCCTAACCATCATTACCCTAATCATAAGGGAACCCCAATTACCTTTGAGAGACATAGGGTGCCCCTTCCTCGTGTGGTTCCAAGATAGAATACTCATAGTGTGTCTTTGTTTGTAAGGTTATTATACGACAAAAGGCACCCGATTTCAAGTGCCCTTGTGACGGTTCTTCAAGTGTTCTTATGAGACCTTATCAAAGAGGTCTTTGAGTTCATCGTGAAGAAATCCCAGTTCATCATATCGTTCTCCATATGAGAACTCTTTTGTTGATTGTAGAAGACGATAGAGTTGTTGTGCTTGGTATTCTGTGAGCGTGATTTTGTAATTCTTTTGAATTTCAATCATAGTAGGACATATCATAACTACCTTCATTATAACCCATTTGAAAGATTTCTTGGGCAAACTCCACAAAGGCATCAAAGTTTCCAGAATACTCCCAACCATCATTCTCATCCCAATCTTCTTCAAAGTGTTCTTTTACAAGTTTGAGGACTTCTTCATCTAAAATCATTTGAGTGCCTCCACATCATCAGCAATTTCATCCAGTTCTTGAGCAGTATGAGTAAGCCAAGGTTCATTTGCAAGCACTCCATCTCTATGAATGAGAGAAGAAATCACACGAATAGAAGATGCTAATGCTTGTTTCATATCATCTGTTGCTGGTTGTGTAAGTTCTGCTTTGAATGTTTCCCAGATTTGGTGTGCTGTG
>Ga0222714_10001852_pt1 | contig 23328 bp, 21 predicted proteins | sample C33_3DmetaG_FD_165048 | JGI IMG/M metagenome (GOLD analysis project Ga0222714, IMG submission 165048) | Estuarine water microbial communities from San Francisco Bay, California, United States - C33_3D | ecosystem: Environmental > Aquatic > Marine > Unclassified | place: USA: California...
ACCAGACCACGGCCTTCGGCCCCAAGAACAGCCATCAGCTGCGCCATCGCCGGATCGCCAGCGGTCGACTCTACCAGCAGAATGCCCACCGCCTCGGGGATCGCGGCAAAAGCCACGGCAAGGGCCGCCTCGACATCGCGGGGGGCCGTTCCCTGCATCAGATCCAGCCGCACCAGGACCTCGATGCCTTCGACGCGGTAGGCCGCCGCAAGATCGGCGGCCCCCTCGAACCAGGGATCAACAGCCACCGAAACGGGCGCGGAGGATGCCGCAAGGACTTCAGGCCCGCCGGGCATCGAGCCGTCGTCAAGGAACACAATCGAAAGACGGGGCAGATCGGACGGCTCCGCATAACCCGCGAAATCATCAAGCGCGCGGCCAGTCAGGATAAGCTCGGGCCGCGCGGCCTGCCCTTCTGTCGACTTTGCATCAGGTCGGTTGATCCGAACCGCGCCCGTGCCTTCGGGCAGGACGGTCGCCGGTTGCCCGCTGAATCCCACCTGCGGGAGGATCGGCTCGCTTGCCTCGGGCAGCGGCTCCGGCTCTGGCGCGGCTTCTGGCGCGGGGGTGAGATCGACGACAATCTCTTCCTCGGCGGCCTGAGGAGCCTGCGACGCGTCAGCGGCAACGTCTTCCTCGCTCTCATCGGGTGCTGGCGGCGCGACAGGCGCCGTGTCGATTGCAGGCGGGCTTGAGCCCGCATCGGGTTCGGCGGGCTGGCCTTGAAGGCTCGGCGCTACGGGGGCGGCCTCAGTAAAGGTGAGGCTCGGCGTTCCGTCCTCGCTGGCTTCAGGCAAGGCGGCAATCTCGTCAGTGGCCACGACCGGCTGAACGGGCGGCGCGGCCGGTGCGGTCGAGGCCTCAGCGGCGCTGTCTTCGGTCGGAGCGGATGGCGACCCGCCAATCGCCACCGGCGCTACGGGGGCGAGCGGCGCAACATCTGCGCCGCCCTCGGATTCGGTTGTCGGATCGGCCATAGCCCCTTCGACGCCCGTGGCGGACGGGGCAGCACCCGGATCGGTTTCAATCCCGCCTTCGTCAAGCGCCCCAAGTGGCGCGACAAGGCCAATAGGAGCCGCCGCATCGGTGGTTTGGCTGGAGTCTGTCGCCGCCGCGAAAACCGTCTCGGTCGTTTCCGGCTGGCTCGCTGCCAAAGGAGCCTCGATCTGAGGCGCTTCCGGCGGCTGGCTGCCCGGCGGCTGGGTGCCCCAGATGGCAAGCGCCACCAGGCCGACAAGTCCCAGCGCCAGACCGTAGGTAATGCCCAGTAGGAAGCCCCTGATCAACCGATAACCCTCAATCGCCTTGTTTTGCCTGCCAAATGCGGTCCGGACCTTGACGCTACCCTTGCAACCGGCCCATGTATTAGCCCGGTTATACCCCGAGCGGTCGGCTCGACGGTAGCCCTCAATTTGCCCGCAGGCCATACCATGCTGCTCTTGATCGATAACTATGACAGCTTCACCTACAATCTTGTTCACTATTTGGGCGAGCTTGGCGCCGACGTGGTCGTTCGCAGAAACGATGCGCTGACCGTTCAGGACGCGATGGGCATGCGCCCCGACATGATCCTGCTTTCGCCCGGCCCCTGCGATCCGGCTCAGGCGGGAATCTGTCTTGCCCTCACGCAGGCTGCCGCCGAAAGCCGCACGCCGCTTTTGGGTGTCTGCCTTGGCCACCAGACCATCGGCGAGGCTTTTGGCGGCAAGGTCGTGCGGTGCCACGAGATCGTGCATGGCAAGATGGGCATGATGCACCACGCCGGCGCGGGCGTTTTCGCCGGCCTGCCCTCGCCGTTCGGGGCGACGCGCTATCACAGCCTCGTGGTCGAGCGCGAAAGCCTGCCCGATTGCCTTGAGGTCACGGCCTGGCTCGAGGATGGGACGATCATGGGTCTCCAGCACAAGACGCTGCCATTTCACGGCGTTCAGTTTCATCCCGAGAGCATCGCCTCGCAGCACGGCCACAAGCTTTTGCAGAATTTCCTCGATCTCGCCAAGGAGCCCGCATGAGCGACGCCATCAAACCGCTTATTCACGCCGCCGCCGAAGGGCCTTTGACCCGCGCACAGGCGGAAGAGGCGTTCGAGATCCTTTTTGACGGAGATGCCACCCCCTCGCAGATCGGCGGGCTGCTCATGGCTCTGCGCACGCGCGGCGAAACGGTGGATGAATACGCCGCCGCCGCCGCCGTCATGCGGGCCAAATGCCACAAGGTCGCCGCCCCCGCAGGCGCGATGGACATCGTCGGAACAGGTGGCGACGGCAAGCACACGCTCAATATCTCGACCGCCACCGCCTTTGCCGTGGCCGGCGCGGGCGTGCCCGTGGCCAAGCACGGAAACCGCAATCTTTCCTCGAAATCCGGCACAGCCGATGTGCAGACGGCGATGGGCATCAACGTCATGGTCGGGCCCAGGGTCGTCGAACGCGAGCTGCGCGACGCCGGGATCGGCTTCATGATGGCGCCGATGCACCATCCGGCCATGAAACACGTCATGCCGACCCGGGCCGAGTTAGGCACGCGGACGATCTTCAACATCCTTGGGCCGCTGACCAATCCCGCCGGCGTAAAGCGCCAACTTACCGGCGCGTTCAGCCGCGACCTGATCCAGCCGATGGCCCAGACCCTGCAAAAGCTCGGCTCGGACGCGGCGTGGCTGGTTCATGGCTCGGACGGCACCGATGAGATGACCATAACGGGCGTCACATGGGTCGCCGCCCTGTCAGGCGACATGATCGCCTTGCGCGAGATTCACCCCGAAGACGCGGGCCTGCCGGTCCATCCTTTCGAGGCGATTATCGGCGGCACGCCCGAGGACAACGCCAATGCTTTCCGCGCCCTTTTGGGCGGGGCTGCCGGCGCTTACCGCGACGCCGTTCTCCTCAACTCCGCCGCCGCCCTTCTGGTGGCTGGTGCCGCCGACAGCCTGAAATCGGGTGTCGAAATGGCCCGCGCCAGCATCGACAGCGGCGCGGCAAAACGCGCGGTAGAAACCCTCGCCCGCATCAGCCAAGAGGCCGCATGAGCATTTCCATTCTCGACAAGATCAAGGCCTACAAGCTTGATCACATCGCCGCCTGCAAGGCGCGCGTGCCGCTTTCCGAGGTCGAGGCTCTTGCCCGCGACGCCTCGCCCACGCGCGGCTTTTTCGAAAACCTGCAAAACGCCACGCGCGAAGGCTATGGCCTGATTGCCGAGATCAAGAAGGCGAGCCCCTCGAAGGGCCTGATCCGGGCCGATTTCGATCCGCCGGCCCTGGCCCGCGCCTATGCCGCTGGTGGCGCGACCTGCCTTTCGGTCCTGACCGATGGCCCCTCGTTTCAGGGGGCCGACGACTTTCTTGTGGCCGCCCGCGCCGAAGTCGGCCTTCCGGCGCTGCGCAAGGACTTCATGTATGACACCTACCAGGTGGCCGAGGCCCGCGCGCTTGGGGCTGACTGCATTCTGATCATCCTGGCTTCGGTGTCGGACGATCAGGCGGCCGATCTGGAAGCGGCAGCGTTCGAATGGGGCATGGATGTTCTCCTCGAGGTGCATGACGCCGAAGAGCTTGAGCGCGCGAGCCTGTTGAAATCGCCGCTCATGGGGATCAATAACCGCAACCTCAAGACCTTTGAGACCACGCTCGACACCACCCGCAAGCTTGCCAAATATGTCCCCGAGGATCGCCTGATCGCCGCTGAAAGCGGCCTCAATACGCCTGAAGACCTTGCCGACCTTGCCCGCTATGGGGCCCGCGCCTTCCTCATCGGCGAGAGCCTGATGCGGCAAGAGGATGTGGAAGAGGCGACGCGCAGGATCCTCGCCAATCCGCTCAGACCGGGAGCCATGTGATGACCGACAAGTCGCTCAGCCATTTCGACGCCGCCGGCAAGGCGCATATGGTCGATGTGTCTGCCAAGGACATCACCTCGCGCGTGGCCGTGGCCGAAGGGCATATCGTCATGTCCGCCGCGACGCTTGCCCTTGTCACAGAGGGCCGTGCCGAGAAGGGCGATGTCTTGGGCATCGCCCGCCTTGCCGGCATCATGGCCGCCAAGCGCACCTCCGATCTCATTCCCCTGTGCCATCCCCTGCCGATTGCCAAGGTCGCGCTGGACCTTGTTACCGATCCCGCCCTGCCCGGCGTGCGGATTACCGCCACGGTCAAGACCACCGGCCAGACCGGCGTCGAGATGGAGGCGCTGACCGCGGTCTCGGTTGCCGCACTCACCGTCTATGACATGACCAAGGCCGTGCAGAAGGATATGGAAATCGGCGGCATCCGCCTTGTCCTTAAAGAGGGCGGCAAGTCGGGAAGGTATGAGGCGAAATGATCTCGGTCGCCGAGGCGCTGGAAAAGCTCTTTGCCCTCGCTCCGGCGATCGAGGTCGAAACCGTGCCGATCCGCAAGGCGGGAGGACGGGTTCTGGCTCAGGCGGTCGAGGCGAAGCTGACGCAGCCGCCCTTCGCCGCTTCGGCGATGGATGGCTACGCGGTCTTCGGCAGCGGCGCCGCCCCCGGCGACAGGTTCGATGTTATCGGCGAGGCGCAAGCCGGGCGCGGTTATACAGGGATCCTTGCCAAGGGACAGGCCGTCCGGATCTTCACCGGCGCGCCGGTCCCGGCTGGCTCTGGGGTGGTTGTCATTCAGGAGGATGTCGACCGCTCCGGCGATCAGATCACCATCAAGACCAGCCTCGGCGGCGGCGACAACATCCGGCCCGCAGGCGGCGATTTCCTCAAGGGGACGACTTTCGCCGCCCCGCGCCATCTCAAGCCTTCCGAAATCGCCCTTCTTGCCGCGATAAATATTGCCGAGGTGCCTGTCTATCGTCGCCCCGATATTGCGATCATCTCAACAGGCGACGAGCTGGTGCAGCCGGGCGAAGAGCCGGGGCCGGATCAGATCATCGCCTCCAATGCCTATGGGCTTGCAGCGCTGATTGAAGAGCAGGGCGGCGTTCCCCGCCTTCTTCCCATCGCACGGGACGACCCTGCCTCGCTTGAAATGGTGTTCGATCTGGCCAGGGGCGCCGATCTTGTCGTGACGATCGGCGGAGCCTCGGTCGGAGAGTATGATCTCGTCGGTCAGGTCGCCGCCGAACGCGGCATGGACCGCGCTTTCTACAAGGTCGCCATGCGGCCCGGAAAGCCCTTGATGGCCGGACGACTCGATGGGGCGATGATGATCGGCCTGCCGGGCAATCCCGTCTCGGCACTGGTCTGCGGGACGGTGTTTCTTGTGCCCGTCATGCGCGCCATGCTTGGCCTTGGCGCGGCCCCTGCCCCGCGTGTGCGCCTGCCGCTGGCCGAGCCGGTCGAGGCAAACGGCCCGCGCGAACACTATATGCGGGCGCGGATCACGGACGGGGCCATTGCCCCTGCCAAGCGGCAAGACAGCGCCCTTCTCAGCGTTCTGGCCAGCGCCGACGCGCTTTTGATCCGTCCGCCACACGATGCGGCGCGGGCCATCGGTGAGATGGTCGAAGCAATCCTTCTCTGAAATGTTGACACAAAACGGGAACACGAGTAGAACATAGACGAAACTTATTCACCCGTGGCGCGAGCTGCGGATCAGAGTCAGAGGCGCCCATGCTCACCAAAAAGCAACTCGACCTTCTCGAATTCATCCACGCCCGCGTGCAGCGCGACGGTGTGCCGCCCTCGTTTGACGAGATGAAAGAAGCGCTCGATCTGCGCTCGAAGTCGGGCATTCACCGACTGATCACCGCGCTTGAGGAGCGGGGCTTTATCCGCCGCCTTGCCCACCGCGCCCGTGCGCTTGAGATTGTCAAACTGCCCGATGCGATGACAGGCGCGAAATCCGGTTTCACCCCCCGCGTGATCGAGGGCGACCGACCGCAATCGACGCCGCGCCAATCGGTGCCGGTCGAAGTGGCGGGCGCAATAGAGCTGCCGGTGATGGGCCGGATCGCCGCCGGTGTGCCGATCGAGGCCATCTCGGAAGTATCGCACAATGTGGCCGTGCCGCAGGCGATGCTTGGCAAGGGCGAGCACTATGCCCTCGAAGTGAAGGGTGATTCGATGATCGACGTCGGCATCAACGACGGCGACATCGTGGTGATCCGCGAGACCCGCACCGCCGACAATGGCGATATCGTTGTTGCGCTGGTCGAAGGGCAGGAAACCACGCTCAAACGGTTCCGCCGCCAGAACGGCATGATCGCGCTTGAGGCCGCCAACCCCGCCTACGAGACCCGCCTTCTGCGCGACGATCAGGTGAAGGTGCAGGGCCGCCTCGTGGGCCTTATTCGCACCTATTGATCCAAGCCCGTCCAGAGCCTGCGGCCCGAGACCTCTCGGGCCGTTGTCATGTCGAGGCCTCCGTTTTCATCCATGGACAATGCTGACCTGCCACGGGATTTTTCCTCCACCATCGATTAGAGTCCGATCAAACTTGAGGACGGACAATGAAGCGAAAGAGATTTACGGACGAACAGATCATCGGCATCCTGTCGGATCATGAGGCGGGTGCGAAGTGCGCCGATCTGTGTCGCAAGCACGGCATGTCGGAAGGCACTTTCTATAACTGGAAAGCCAAGTTCGGCGGCATGACGGTGTCGGAGGCGAAGCGGCTGAAGGCGCTCGAGGATGAGAACGCCAAACTGAAGAAGTTGCTGGCCGAACAGATGCTGGACCTGGCAGCGATGAAGGAACTGGTTTCAAAAAAGTGGTGACGCCTGCCGTGAAGCGCGAGGCGGTCGCGCATCTGAAGGCCCGGTTCGGGCTCTCAGAGCGGCGGGCGTGCCAGATTGTCGGGGCAGATCGCAAGATGATCCGCTACCGGTCGCAGCGTGCGCCGGACACGGTGCTGCGTGGGCGGCTGCGTGAGCTGGCCAATGAGCGTCGGCGGTTCGGCTATCGGCGGCTGTTCATTCTGCTTCGCCGCGAAGGCGAACCTTCCGGCATCAACCGGATCTATCGGCTCTACCGCGAAGAGGGATTGACGGTGCGCAAACGGAAGGCCCGGCGCAAGGCTGTGGGCACGCGGGCGCCGATCCTGGTCGAAGCCCGCGCCAATGCGCGCTGGTCGCTGGATTTCGTCCATGACCAGTTCGCCAACGGCCCGCGCTTCCGGGTGCTCAACGTGGTCGATGACGTCACCCGCGAATGTTTGGCGGCAATCCCTGACACCTCGATCTCAGGGCGCCGCGTAGCACGTGAACTTTCGGCCCTGATTGAGCGCCGCGGGAAGCCCGGCATGATTGTCTCAGACAATGGGACGGAACTGACCTCGAACGCCATCCTGCGGTGGTGTTCCGAGACCAAGGTCGAGTGGCACTACATTGCACCGGGAAAGCCAATGCAGAACGGTTTCGTGGAGAGTTTCAACGGTCGGATGCGCGACGAGCTGCTCAACGAGACCATGTTCCGCAACTTGGTCCATGCCCGCGTCGTGATCTCGGCCTGGGCCACCGACTACAACACCGAACGCCCGCATTCAGCTTTAGGTTACGAGACCCCGGCCAACTATGCGCGAACCCTGACCACCGCAATCGCCCGCCCCACTGCGCGAGATGAAAGCTCCGCGCGTCGGGCGATTGCTAACCCCGCGCCAAATGGCGTAAACACCAACCGGGCTCCGGTCGTGGCTGGATGAAAGTTCAGTGGCAGGTCAGAAACGGTGATCCAGTCCACGTCCAAGGTCACGAGCCCCCTTCACTCACACGATGCCGCGAGACGAGCAAAACTCGCCCCGAGGATCAACAGCTTTTCCGAGGTCTGCCGAATCCGGCTCCGGTCAGTTGAACATCGTATTCGGCAGGATCAACGAAATCTGAGGAAAGGCGATCAAGATGCCGATTGCCACGACCATCATGCCCCAGAACGGCACCACGCCGCGGAAGATATCGGCCAGCGGAACCTTGGGCGCCACGGATTTCACGATAAAGACGTTGAGCCCCACGGGCGGCGAAATCAGACCCATCTCGAGCGCCAGCACCACGAGCACGCCAAACCAGATCGGGTCGATCCCAAGTTCCAGAATGATCGGAAAGAAGATCGGCAGGGTCAGAACGAGCATCGCAAAGCCTTCAAGGAAACAGCCAAGGATCAGATAGATCGACAAGATCAAGATCAGCGTGCCGATCTTGCCAAGGCCAAAACCGATGATGAACTCGCCCACGGCGCTGGGAATGTGGCTGAGCGCGATGAAGGGGTTGAGCAGGTGCGCCGCGATCAGGATCAGCATGACGGTGGCGGTCGTGGTGACAGAGTCTTTCGCCGCCTCCCAGAACTGCTTCAGCGACAGGCTCCTTTGCACGATGCCGATCACGATCACGATCCCGGCGCCGACCGCCGAGGCCTCGACCGGGGAAAAGAAGCCGCCATAGATCCCGCCGATGGTCAGAAGGATCACGCCGACGATCGGCAAGGCGCCCGCGAGCGCGCGTAGTTTCTCGGGGAACGTCGTCTTGGGACCAGCCGGACCGAAGCCCGGACGGAAGGTGCAGATCAGCATAATCGCCACGATGAACAACAGCAGCAGCATGATGCCCGGCAGAACGCCTGCAAGAAACAGGCGTCCTATCGATTGCTCGGTCAGGATCGCATAGATCACAAAGCCGGTCGACGGCGGGATCAGAATGCCAAGGGTGCCGCCTGCGGCGACCACGCCCGTCGAAAGGCGGGGGTCATAGTCGTAGCGGTCCATTTCCGAAAGGGCGACCTTGCCCATCGTCAGGGCCGACGCCACAGAGGATCCCGACAGCGCCGCGAAGCCGCCGCAGCCGATCACGGTCGCCGACGCCAAACCGCCGCGAAATTGGCCGATGAGCGCATATGCCGCGTCATAGAGGCGGCGGCTCATGCCGGTTATTGAGGCTACATTGCCCATCAAGATGAAGAGCGGGATCACCACAAGTTGCGGCGACGAGGCAAGGGTAAAGGCCTCGGAGGCCAGCAGGCCATAGGCGGCGCGACTGCTATCAAGCGCGATGATCCCGAAGAAACCGACGACAAACATCGCAAAGGCAACTGGGATCCGGATGATCAACAGCACGAAAAGGGCGATGATCCCGAGAAATCCGATCGTCGATGCAGTCATACCTGGGCTTCTTTCTGAACGTCGCGGCAGGCAATTGCCAACTCCAGAGCCCGCGAGAACATCCCCAGAGCCGTGACAAGCGCCAGAATGGAAAGCGCATTCTGGAACCAGAGCTTTTTCAACGGCAAGAGATTGGTCTGAAGGTTGAGCATGGCGGAAATCTTGGCGCTGTCATTCACGGCCCAAGCCATCGCCACGAAGATAGCGGCCCCCGTGAGGGCCGAGATCACGTCGATCCCGCGGTTGAACCAGCGCGGGAAATAGGCCTCAAAGAGGTCGACTGCCACATGGCCGCCGCGACGATCACAGATCGCCATGCCGCCGAAGACAAGGATTACCATCGTCATCGTGACCAGATCTTGCGAGCCATAAAGCGGCGAACCCAGCGCGCGGCCGATCACGTCGTACAGGATCACCCCGACCTCCCCAAGGAGGCCGAGGGTCCCGAAAACTGCGGACAGGCCAATCAGCCTGTCCGCCCAAGTTCTTGCAAATTTGAGCAAGCTTTATTCGCCCCGCATCGCGGCCAGCGCCGCAGCGCCGTCGACGCTGGCGACGTAGGAGTCGACGACACCCGAGATCGCGGCAGTGAAGGCAGCGATTTCATCGACGGTGAGATCGACCATGACGTTCTTGCCATCGGCGCGGGCGGCCTCCAGCGAAGCGGTCGCGGTCGCCATCCAGGCATCTTCTGCGCTCTTCGACAGGACCTCGCCTGCGACAGCGTCGATCGCCGCCTTCTGATCGTCCGGCAGGCTGTCATACTTGGCCTGGTTCATGACGGTGAAGAAGGTCAGACGGCCGAGCGGCGCGCCGAGGATCAGAGCATCGGCCACTTCGTCGAGCTTGAAGTCAATGAGGGTCGAGGAGCCGGTGAAGACACCGTCGATCAGACCGGTCTGAAGGGCATTATAGACCTCGCTGATCGGCATCTGCACAGGGGTTGCGCCCAGAGCAACGGCAACCTCGGCGGCGGTGGCGCCGGCAACGCGGATCTTCAGGCCAGCCAGATCTGCAGGCGAGCGGATCGCCTTGTCGCGCATGATCATGATGTTCGGCTCGGAAGTCCAAAGCGCGAGGGTCTTCACGCCCGGGAACTCGCCGGCAAGGTGATCGTCATATGCAGCCAAGAGGCCGATATAGCCCGGCACGCCATCGTCGATCGCGCCCGGAAGCTCGGCGATCATGGTCTTGCCAAACTGCGACGAGGTATAGCCCGGAAGGCCCCAGACCACATCGGCAACGCCTTGAAGCGCGCGCACATATTGCTCGACCGGGCCAGCGCCCAGTTCGCCGCCGTGATAGCCGCGCACGGTCAGCTCGCCACCGGTGGCCGCAGAAACTTCGCTGTTCATCAGCTCGATGACCGAGGCGTTGATGGTGTGGAACGGCGGGGTGAAGTTGGCAAACTTCAGCTCCTCGGCAGCGACCGAAGAGCCGATGACAGCAGCAACCGCAGCCGCGACAAAAGTGAACTTCATTTTCATGTGGTATTTCCTCCCAGTTGTTGCCCGCCCCTTCCCGGAGCGGTGTCAATTGCGCGGGACGATAGCGAAGCACCGTCCCGCCCCCTAATCATTTCTGTGCGCTGACTATTAGGTCAGGCTATACCTTCGATTTGGTGCGCCAGCTGTCGGCATAGTTTTCGCGGGCCTCACGCGCATAAGGCGTGGGCGAAACGCGCACGCGGATCTCGGCCTGCTTGTGCTTCTCGGCCGAGGTTTTCTGTGTCGACTGAGGCTCGCCCCAGACCAGTGTCAGAACATCGCCCTCCTGAACATCGGCATCGACCACGCCAAGCGAGAGCATGCAGCGCTCGTTGTAGGAGTAGCCGTTGAACATCGACATACCCACCTGCTTGCCATCCTTCAGGATCAGGTCGGCGCTTGACGAGGCATAGTTGGGCTGCGGGAAATCGATCCACTTGAAGTGGTCTTCCCCCGGACGGAAGGCAGACGCGATGACGTTGACCACGTCTTCGGCGTTCCATTCAAAAGTGACCTTCTTGCGGTTATTCGCCCCGCGCATGGCCTCAAGGGCGGCCTTGCCGATAAAGTCATCCTTCTTCCAGCCGATGTAGAAATCATAGCCAAGCTCGAAGGGGTTTACATAATAGTCGGCGATGTTGTCGCTGACGAGGCTGCCACCGATCGAACCGGCCGCCTCATAGGAATCGGCGCCAAGCCAGTCGCGATAGTCCTTCATCATCCCGTCGCCAGTATAGATCCCAGGCAGCGGCGAGGGGATCCAGCCCGATTCGAGCGTGTTGGTTGAATAGGCGCGGCTACCGACCTGACGCAGATCAACACCAGCGCTGCGGGCGGCCTCGAGGATGGTCGACTGGATGTAATCCTTGTCGGCATAGGGGCCCCAGATTTCAAGGCCCGGCGCACCGGCCATGCCGTGACGCAGCGCCTGAACCCGCTTGGAGCCGACGTTGATCCAATCGACGTGGAAGAACTTGATATCCGGAACCGGCCCGCCGTTGATCGCGGTAAAGATCTTGTCGGCCTCGGGGCCCTGGATCTGAAAGCGATAGTGGGTGCGATAAATCGCCTTGCCATCGGGGCGCGAGTTGGAGCGCGGATCATGGTGCAGACGAACTTTCCAGGTCCCGACAGCGGCCTGGAACTTGACCCAGTTGGCGGTCGGGGCGCGGCCGACGAGGACGAACTTGTCCTCAAGCTCGCGGAAGATGATCATGTCGCCGATCACATGGCCGGCCGGAGTGACAGGCACGAAGTGCTTGGCGCGGTTGAGATCGAAGTTCGAGAAGCTGTTGATGCCGACGTGCGAGAGGAACGCCGCCACATCCGGGCCTTCGACGATCAGCTCATCCATATGGTGGGTCTGATCAAACAGCACCGCGCTGTCGCGCCACGCGCGCTGTTCATCGCGCCAGTTGGTATATTCGGGGGCAACAACCGGATAGACATACATCCCGATTTGCGAGTTCCGCAGCATTTGCACCGGGTTCTTGTGTTTGGCGATGACGTCAGAAAGGCTAGGCATCTTCAGGGCTCCTTGAGTGGTGTTAGGTGGCCGAGACGAGCGACAACCCGGGGACTTTGTCCGCCAGGCTGGGATCGCCACGCATGAGGTATTCGAGGTTTTCCCGCGCAAGCCGCGCGTGTTCGCGGGCCAGCGCCTCGGCGCGGGCCCCTTCTCGATCGCGGATTGCGGAAAAGAGTTCACGGTGCTGGCGCTGGGCCCGCGACAGTGACTGCTGAAAATCGGGGATGACTTCCTGCCCTTGCAGGAAGGCCGAAGGCGAGGCGAGCGGCAGGCGTGTCACACGATCAACCTCGCGCTCGAGGATCGGGCTCTTGGCAAGCCGCGACAGGATCTTGTGAAAGGCCGCGTTGTGCCGGACGTAGGCCGCGAAATCGAGACCGCCGGGCCGCGCCAGCGCCACGTCGATCGCTTCAAGCTCAATCTCGGCCTGCGCCATAAGGCGGGGGTCTGCGCCCCGCTCCGCGGCCAGACGCGCAGCGGTGCCTTCGATCACCCCGCGAATCTCGATCGCGTCGATGATGTCCCGGACGCTGAAGCTGGCAACCTTGCAGCCGCCAGTCGCGATCCGCTCCAAGAGCCCTTCTTCAATCAACCTCTCCATCGCCTGCCGCAGCGGCGTGCGAGAAATGTCGAGCCGTTCGGCAAGGGCGGTTTCAGGCAGACGGACGCTCGATTCAAAAGCGCCGCCGAGAATCAGGGATCTCAGCTCCAGCAACGCCTTCTCGAACTGGGACGAACGTCCCTTCATTTCCATCGATGGCCTCCCGATGCTGCGACATTTACTCCCAGTCGCAACTTGATCATGATTACCTGTATACAATTTCAGGTCAATATGGCATGTATTCGCCAAGTTGGTAAGGATTTGTTTGCTTTTTGTATACCAAGCGTAGAAATCCACTCTAACACACTCACGGAACGGCCCGCGCTTTGGCGCGGGCCAGACCCTGAGGAGGGGCAATCCGGTATGACGACGACCGAGCTAGTCCTCGCCCTTGCCGCAGTCGGCGTTGGGGGCTTTGTCAAAGGCGCTGTGGGCGCAGGCGCGCCGGTCGTGGCGATTCCGATCCTGTCGCTTCTGTTCAACGTGCCCTTCGCCGTTGCGGTGATGAGTGTCCCGAACCTGTGGTCGAACATCTTTCAGGGCTGGGCGAACCGCGCCCACCTGTTGCACCGCCGCTTCGTCCTGTCGCTTGCGGTCAGCGGCGCGGCGGGAGCCCTCGTCGGGACGTTGTTCCTTGCGTGGCTGCCTGAACGCCCCTTGACGCTCATCCTCGCCGGAATCCTTGTTCTCTACCTCGGTTTCCGGTTCCTGAGACCTGACTGGAAGATATCGCGCGACGCTGCCGACCGACTCGTGATCCCAGCGGGGGCCATAGGCGGGATGCTTCAAGGCGCGGCCGGACTTTCCGCCCCGGTCTCTGTCACTTTCCTCAATGCAATGAAGCTTGAACGGAAAACCTTCATTGCCACGATTTCGATCTTCTTCGCCGCCGTGTCGCTGGTGCAGGTTCCGACGCTCTGGAAAATCGGGATCATGGGCCCGGACGAGTTTCGCATGAGCATGATGGCGCTTGTGCCTTTGCTGGGCGGTATGCCCATCGGCTCCTGGGCCGCGCGCCATGTCTCGCGCGAGACCTTCGACAAGTTGATCCTGACTCTGCTAGTTCTCGTAGCGATCCGGCTTCTCTGGGTCGGCATTGTCGGGGCCTAGGTGTCTTCAACGGGTATGGCTCCACGCAAGAGCCCAAGCAAGAGCCTCTGCGCCGCGGTCGGTTCCCAATCGCTCCGCAGGGTCAATCCGATAGGTCTCGCCGGCAGGTGGGTTGCAAAATCCAGAGCTGCGACGAGGCCCTTCTCGATCTCGGCCTTCGCTTGCTGGCGCGAGATACAACCGAGATGGTCGCTCAGTCCCAGCATGTCGCGCATGAGCAGGATCGAACCGCTTTCAAGGATGCTCGCCGGCGCGGCGCTTCCGGCGTCGGCGAACATCGCGTCAAACTGTTGGCGGGTCGGGGTCCCCTTTGGCGGGACGATCCAGGGATAGCGCGCCAACTCTTCCAGCGTCAGGTCTTGCCGTCCGACCAAGACGTGTTTCTTTCCGGCAAGGAGGGCGAGACGGTCGTCGAAAAGCTTTTCCTGCACCACATCGCCAATCGGCGCTGGATCGCGCAACGCTCCGACAAGCAGGTCGATTTCGCCCCGCCGCAGACCTGACAGGAGAGGTTCGTAAGGCCCATCTATCACCCTCACCTTCAAGAGCGGGCGGAGCGAGCGGAATTCGGCCAGAGCCTTTGGCAGAAGGACGGACCGCGAAAGAGGCATGGCGCCGATCACGATCTGGCCGGCGTCGCGCCCTTCGAATTCGGCAAGATCCGCCTCGGCCTGATCGAATTCATAAAGTGCCAGCCGCGCGGCCTGCGCCAAGGCCTGGCAGGCGCGCGTTGGCACGATGCCATAGGATGCGCGCTCGAAAAGCTTGCGCCCGGCCTCCTCCTCGATCTGGGTGATGGCGCGATGGACGGTCGGCTGAGCAAGGCCAAGCTGCCGCGCCGCAAGCGTGAAATTCTCGGCCTCGCGCATAGCGATAAGGGCCTGAAGTTGGGCATGGCTCACAGTCAGGCGCAAACGATGCGAAACATCGGCCAGGGCCGGATCAAGGATCTCGAAAGCCCGGCGGAACCGGCCTGCAAGGACTTCGCCTCGCGGAGTAAGGAAGAACCCGTTGCGCGTCCGCTCGAAGATCGCGCCGCCCGCCTCGCGCTCGATCTTGCTGATCGCCTGGGTCACGGCGGGCTGCGAGACATGACAGACCTCCGACGCCCGCGTCAACGAGCCCAGATCGGCCACCGCGAGGATCAGCCGGAAATGGCGGAGGTTGCGCGAGATCATATCTTGTCGAGAACGCTGTCGGCGCGAGCGCCAAGATCGTCCTCGCCCGCCGCAAGCCCCATCGCGCCAATCGCCGCCTGCCAGCTCTCGGCCGCATGCGCCATCCGCGCCGGAAGGCCCAGCGCCTCAATCGTGGCGACAACCTCGGCCATCTCGGCGGCGCGGCGGTTGCCGTGCGCCATCATCCGTTCGAGATTATAGGAACCGCGCTTGTTCCAGTCGATGCCGGGATCAGATACCTGAAGCGAGGCGATCACCACCTCTTCGACGCCCGCCTTGCGCGCCGCGAGGAAACATTCCGCTGTCAGCGCCTCCAACCCCTTGATCATGACAGACCGCAGCATCTTGACCGCCGAAGCTCCGCCGATCCCACCACCGACAATCGTGGGCCGCATATCGAGGGATCGCAAGATCGCCTCGGCCATCTCGGCATGGGGGCCGGAGACAAGAAGCGGCACATGGTGTTTCTTTGGATGCACCGGAGCCATCACCGCCACATCCACATAAGCGCCCCCTGCCCCTTCGATCGCCTCGGCAGCGGCGCGTTTGGTGTCGGGCGAGCAGGAATTGCAGTCGAGCCAGAGAAGGCCCTTGGGCAAAACCTCGGCCGCCTGCCGCGCGGCGACAAGCGCTTGATCGGCGGTCACCAGCGAGAAGGCGACGCTTGCGCCCTCAAGCGCCGCGCTTGGGCTGTCGGCCCCCGCGACGCCAATCGCGGCATAGCGATCTTTCATGGCGCGCGCGGTCGGAGGGGCCAGGCTCTTGATGTCGAAGGCGCGTATCTCGGAAGGAGCCTGATCCCCCCAGCCCGAACGAAACGCCATCGCCGCTTCGCCGAACCCTACAAAGGCAATGCTATCTATCGTCATGTCCCGCGCCCCTCCACGGGGCCGATCCGAACGGGGATCGCCGCCGCGCCATCGTTACTATAGCCAAACATTATGCCGCTTGGGAATCTTCTGATTTGTCGCGCGGGCCTTTGCCCTGACATAGTCGGGGCGCCCAACGCATCAGGATAGTGCCCATGTCGTCCGCCAAGACCGCCCTTGTCATCAGCGCCCACGCGGCCGACTTTGTCTGGCGCTGCGGCGGTGCGATCGCGCTCCATGCCGAGATGGGTTACAACGTCACCGTCCTGTGCCTTTCGTTCGGAGAACGCGGCGAAAGCGCAAAGCTCTGGAAACAGCCGGACATGACGCTCGAGGCCGTCAAAGCCGCCCGCAAGGGCGAGGCGGAACGCGCGGCCGAGGCGCTGGGCGTGCATGACCTCGTCTCGATGGACCTTGGTGATTACCCGCTCGAACTGACCCGCGCCGACAAGGAAGCCGTGGTCGACGTGATCCGCGCCGTGCAGCCGCACTTCATGCTCAGCCATTCGCAATATGATCCCTACAACACCGATCACATGTATGCGACGCAGATTGCCCTCGAATGCCGGATGATCGCGCAGGCTTGGGGCCATAATCCCGGCCAAAGGGTTCTCGGTGCTCCGCAGCTTTATCTTTTCGAGCCCCACCAGACGGAACAAATGGGTTGGAAACCCGACACCTTACTCGACGTGACCCCGGTTTGGGACAAGAAACGCGCGGCCATCGAATGCATGGAGGGGCAAGAACATCTGTGGGACTATTACACCCGCGTCGCCCAGAACCGCGCCAATCACTTCAAGCGCAATTCCGGCGGCCAGTCCGGCGGCCGTGACTGCAAATATGCCGAAGGCTTTCAGTCGGTCTTTCCGCGCACTGTCGACGAGCTTTGAGCCGCCGGCGAAAGGAGCATAGAGATGAACACGCCGTCCAATCCTTCGTTCGACATTGCCCATCTCGGCCACGTCGAGGTCTATACCGACAAGTTCGACGAGAGCCTCGATTTCTATACCCGCGTCTTTGGCCTCACGGTTTCGGGGCAGGACGGCCATTCGGCCTATCTGCGGGCTTGGGATGACTACGAGTTCCACTCCCTCAAGCTCACCCGCCATCACACCACCGGCGTCGGCCACATCGGCTATCGCGCGGCCTCGCCCGAGGCGCTCGAGCGGCGGGTCAAGGCGATCGAGGCGTCGGGCTACAAGGTGCATGGTTGGACCGAGGGCGATCTGGGGCATGGACGTGCCTTCCGCTTCGAAGACCCGTTCGGCCATGTCTTCGAGATCTACTGGGAAACCAAGCGGCCGATCCTGACCGACAAGACCCGCCCCGCGCTCAAGAACAACGCGAGCAAGTTTCACGCCAAAGGGGTTTGCCCGCGCAGGCTCGATCACCTCAACCTCTTGTCTCAGAACGTCGCCGAATTCCGCCGCTTCATGGAAACCTGCCTCGGTAGCCGCGTGACCGAGATGATCCAGCTTGATAACGGGCGGATCGGTGGCTGCTGGTTCACGGTCAACAACAAGACCTATGACCTCGCCTGCACCGAAGAGCATGGCGGCGGCCAAGGGCGGCTGCATCATGTCACCTATGCCACCGACCAGCGCGAGGACATCCTGCGCGCTGCCGATATCTTCCTCGAAAACGGCGTCCATATCGAAACCGGGCCGCACAAACACGCCATTCAGGGCACCTTCTTTCTTTACGTCTGGGAGCCTGCGGGCAACCGGGTCGAGCTTGCCAATGCCGGCGCGCGGCTGATCCTCGCGCCCGATTGGGAACCGGTCGTCTGGACCGAGGCCGAGCGCAAGAAGGGACAGGCTTGGGGTCTCAAGACCATCGAGAGCTTTCACACCCACGGCACGCCACCGGTCAAGAAGGACTGATGCAATGCCTGTCGTCGTTCAGAATGTAGCTCGTGCCGACAAGGCTGTGATCGAGGGCCTCGCCGTGGCGGGCGTTGCCACGGTGCATGAAGCGCAGGGGCGCACGGGATGCCTCGCCTCTTACGTGCGGCCGATCTATTCGGGGGCGCAGATCGCCGGGTCAGCGGTGACGATTTCGGCCCCGCCCGGCGACAATTGGATGCTGCACGTTGCCATAGAACAGCTGCAAGAGGGAGATATCCTCGTCCTCGCGCCCACCTCGCCCTGCGACAGCGGCTATTTCGGTGATCTTCTCGCCACCTCGGCCATGGCGCACGGCTGCCGAGGCCTCGTGATCGACGCGGGCGTGCGGGATATTCGCGACCTGACGAAAATGGGCTTCCCGGTCTGGTCCAAGGCAATTTCGGCGCAGGGCACCGTGAAGGAGACCTTGGGGAGCGTGAATATCCCGATCGTCTGCGCCGGTCAGGCGATCGAGGCGGGCGACGTCATTGTCGCCGACGACGATGGCGTCTGCGTCGTGCGCCGTGCTGGGGCCGAGGCCGTCCTTGCCGCCGCGACCAAGCGCCTTGCGGCAGAAGAGGCCAAGCGGGCGCGGCTCGCCTCGGGCGAACTTGGCCTCGACATTTATGATATGCGGCCGCGCCTTGCCGAGAAGGGCCTCAAATATGTCTAGCGAGGGAATCCCCTGCCTCTGGATGCGCGGCGGGACCTCGAAGGGCGGCTATTTTCTGGCTTCCGACCTGCCCGCCGATCCGGCGGCGCGCGATGCGCTTCTGCTGCGGATCATGGGCTCGCCCGACCCGCGTCAGATCGACGGGCTTGGCGGAGCCGACCCGCTGACATCGAAGGTTGCAATCCTTTCGCCCTCGACGCGCGATGATGCCGATATCGACTATCTCTTTCTTCAGGTTTTCGTCGATCATCCTCTGGTTTCCGACAAACAGGGCTGTGGCAATATCCTTGCCGGGGTTGGCCCCGCCGCCATTGAACGCGGGCTGGTTGCCGCGCAGGACGGGATGACCCCGGTCCGCATCCATATGGTCAACACCGGCGAGGTAGCGTTGGCCGAGGTCCAGACGCCGAACCGCCGCGTGACCTATGAGGGCGATGCGACCATTGACGGCGTACCGGGCACCCACGCGCCGGTACGGCTGCTCTTCCAAAACATTGCCGGCTCGATGTGCGGCGCGCTTTTGCCGACAGGAAACGAGGCCGACGAGATCGACGGCATCGCCTGCACGCTGATCGACAACGGGATGCCAATCGTTGTGATGCGCGCCACCGACTTTGGCCTTACCGGGCAGGAAGCCCGCGAGGCGCTTGAGGCCGATACCGCCCTCAAGACACGGATCGAGGCGATCCGGCTCAGGGCCGGACCAATGATGGGTCTCGGCGATGTCACGGACTCGAGCGTTCCCAAGATGACGCTGGTTTCCGCCCCGATGAACCGCGGCGCTATCTCCACGCGCAGCTGGATTCCGCACCGCGTCCATGCCTCGGTGGGAGTCTTCGCCGCCGTCAGCGTGGCCACTGCTTGCCTTTTGAAAGGCAGCCCGGCGCATGGCCTTGCGGTTATCCCCTCTGACGGGCGTTTCCTGATCGAGCACCCAACCGGCGCGGTCGAGGTGTTTCTTGATCTGGCCACCGATGGTTCGGTGACAGGCGCCGGAAACATCCGCACCGCCCGCAAGCTCTTGGACGGGCGGGTTTTTCCCTAACCGTTGACCGAAGTCGGGCGGAGAGCGTAGGCTCGGCGGATTACTTCTCGCCATTGGTTCCTTGTTTTGCCCTGAAAGGGCCCCCCATGATCACCACATCCCGCGACGGATTCGCCGCGATGCTTTCCCGCAGGGGCATCCATTACGGCTGGGCGATGGTTTTCCTTGCCTTCTTCCACACTGTCTTTGCCTCGGCCTCGATGGGGGTGCCAAGCGTCCTGATCGTGCCGATGTCGGAAGACCTTGGCTGGAGCCTTGGCGAACTGTCTGCGCCGCAGGGTCTGCGTCTGGCCATCTTTGGCCTGACCGCGCCTTTCGCCGGGGGGTTGATGCTGCGATACGGGCCACGGGCAATGATCACTGTGGCCGGGGCCTGCCTCATCGTGGGGCTTTACCTCGCGGTCACGACCACGACGAAATGGCAGCTCTGGCTTGGGCAAGGAATTCTCCTCGGCATCGCCCCGGGCTTGACCGCTTCGCAGATTTCCTCGGTGATCGCCTCGCGGTGGTTCAAGGACAGGCAGGGATTGGTCCTTGGAGTTCTGGGCGGCACATCGGCCGCCGGGATGCTTTTGTTCATGCCGCTTGCCGGATGGGTCAGCATCGGTTGGGGCTGGCGGGTGGCGATGGGCATACCGATGGTCGGCGCGGTTCTCAGCTGGCTTCTCTTTGTCTGGCTCGCTCGCGACCGGCCGCAAGAGCTTGGCCTGCCGCTCTACGGCGAAACCGAGGTGCAGCCAGCGCCGCCGCCCTACCGCACCAATTTCGTCCGTCTCTCGTTCACTGCCCTGTCGATGGGGTCGAAACGCTGGGTCTTCTGGATCCTCGTCTTTTCCTTCGGCATCTGCGGCATCTCGAGCTTTGGCCTGACCTCGGCTCACCTCATCCCCTTCTGCGGCGATCTGGGCGTTCCATATGCAACTGCGGCCTGGGTTCTGGCCCTGATCGGCGTCTTTGATCTGATCGGCACGATCGGCTCGGGCTGGCTCTCGGACCGGTTCGACAACCGCTGGCTTCTTGGCTGGTACTACGGTTTCCGTGGCCTCAGCCTGATCTGGCTGGTCTATGCCAACCCGTCTTTCGCCATGCTGTCGATCTTTGCCATCGTCTACGGCCTTGACTTCATCGCCACCCTGCCGCCGACGATCCGCCTGACGGTTGGCGCTTTTGGCCGCGAAATGGGGCCGGCTGTCTTCGGATGGATCTTTGCCTCGCACCATGTTGCGGCGGGCTTGATGGCGGTCGGCGCGGGCGTCAGCCGGGACATGATCGGGTCGTATGTGCCAGCCTTCCTTTTTGCCGGCATCTTGTGCCTTTTCGCGACGGCGAGCTTCTTCTTTCTTCGAAAATCCGCCATTCAAAACCCCGCGATGGCCTGAGACGAGGCCTGTCATTACCGCTAAGACCTGATAGCCTTGCGCCATGAGCGCGATCTTCACCTTCGACAATTCCTATGCCCGAGATCTTGAGGGGCTGTATCTGCCATGGAGCGGCGCCAAGGCACCAGCGCCGCAGGTGCTGCGGCTCAACGCTGCTCTGGCGGCCGAGCTTGGGGTTGATCCCGAGGCGCTGGAATCGCCCGAAGGCGCAGCCTTTCTCGCCGGAAGCGCCGCGCCCGAAGGGGCCGCGCCGCTTGCCATGGCCTATGCCGGGCATCAGTTTGGCGGCTTCTCGCCCCAGCTTGGCGACGGGCGCGCCCTCCTTCTTGGCGAGGTGATCGATCAAAACGGCAAGCGACGGGATATTCACCTCAAGGGCTCGGGCCGCACGCCTTTTTCTCGCGGCGGCGATGGCAAGGCTGTGCTTGGCCCCGTGCTGCGCGAATACCTGATCGGCGAGGCGATGCACGCGCTTGGCGTGCCGACCACCCGCGCCTTGGCCGCCAGCCTGACGGGCGAAACTGTTTGGCGCGAGGGGGGCAAACCGGGCGCGGTTCTGGCAAGGGTTGCCTCCTCGCACCTGCGGGTCGGCACGTTTCAGTTCTTCGCCGCGCGCGGCGAGACCGACCGACTGCGCCAATTGGCCGACTATGCCATTGCCAGACATTTTCCCGACCTTGCGGGGGCGCCGGACAAATACCTCCTTCTCCTCTCCCGCGTCAGCGACGGACAGGCGCGCCTGATCGCGCAGTGGGTCAACCTCGGCTTCGTGCACGGGGTTATGAATACCGACAATGTCGCCATTTCCGGCGAGACCATCGACTATGGTCCCTGCGCCTTCATCGACGCCTACGATCCCAAGGCCGTATTCAGCTCGATCGACCATAACGGACGATATGCCTACGGCAACCAGCCCAACATCGCCCAGTGGAATCTCGCCCGCTTTGCCGAGAGCCTGCTGGACCTGATCGACCCCGAAGACAGTGACGCCGCCATAGCCACGGCAGCCGAGACGCTCGGGGCTTTCCCGCATCACTATCAGGCAGCGTGGCTTGCGGGCGTGCGGGCCAAGATGGGTCTGATGAAAGAGCTTCCCGCCGATCTTGATCTGGCGAACGATCTCTTGGCGCTCATGGCTGAGAGCTATGCGGACTTTACCCAGACCTTCCGCGCGCTTTCCGGCGTTGTCCGAGCGGCGGCGGATGGATTCCGGGGCCGTTTCCTTGATCTCGCCGCCGCCGACCGCTGGCTTGGCCGGTATGTGGGGCGGCTGGCGGAGGAAGATATCGCCCCCGAGGCGCGGGCGGCGGCGATGGATCGGGTCAATCCGATTTACATCCCGCGCAACCACAAGGTCGAGGCGGCCCTCGAAGCGGCCGAAGCCGGAAATATGGCGCCCTTCGACGCGCTCCTCGGCGCAATCAGCGCGCCGTTTGCGCCGCAGGCGGGGTTGGAGGCCTATGCCGAACCCGCCCCCGACGATTTCGGCCCCTACACTACCTACTGCGGGACCTGATCGTCCCGCTCGCCGCTGGCGTTGATGGCCTCGGCGACCATCGCCAACTGGACCATTGGATCGTCGCTGGCGCGCGCCGCGACGGCAAGAGCCGCCGACATCTCGCGATAGCTGCGCTCGAAATAACGCCGGCCTTTTGTCCAGTCGAGAAAGCCCATGCCGTGCGGCGTCACTAGCTCGATCACAACGTCGCCCTCGGTCGAGATGTGCTCCAACTGACGGCGCGACGAGACGATCATTGTTCTTGAAAGAATGGAAAAAACCTTCGGGAACCGAGGCTTGCGCTTCACGAACAAGCGCACAAAGGCCCCGAACCGGCCGGGCAGCTGATCATAGGAGGACCTGACCCGCCATTCGTTTTCCTGTCGGAAATTGAAAACCAGGTTCGGCCCTGCCTTCAGGTCGCGCATGGCAGAAATCGGAACGTTGTCGATCAAGGCGCCATCGATGAACACTTCACCATCGTCAGACACCATCGGCGGAAGAAGCGCCGGGATCGAGCCTGACGCCCGCACCGCACGCCACAACTCGCCCGTTCGCAGGATGCTCAGATCATGCTTGGTAAGGCTGGTCGCGGCGGCAAAGAAATTGAGGGGAAGATCCTCGATCCGGCGCAGACCGTAGTGTTCTTTCATCGAGCGATCGAGCGTGTGATGATCAATGACGCTGTAAAGTGGCACGGTGGGCTTCTTGAGCGCTTTGCTCGTGACAAAGACCTCTTCGCACAGATCCATCACCCGCTCTGGCTCGAGCCCCATCGCCACGGCCCCGGCGACCGCCGCGCCTGCGCTGGTTCCGCCGATCATGTCGATGGCGATGCCATGTTCGACAAGCGCCTTGATTGCCTCCAGATGACCCGACCCAAAGGCCCCGCCGCCACACAGAACGACGCCCAGCGCATTGCCCGTCACAAACCTGCTCAGGCGTGCAAAGTCTCCATCGCGACCAAGGGCAACATGGTGATGCAGGGCAAATTCCCGTGGCGCGGTCCAGGCTTGGGTGTG
>Ga0222714_10001853_pt1 | contig 23324 bp, 12 predicted proteins | sample C33_3DmetaG_FD_165048 | JGI IMG/M metagenome (GOLD analysis project Ga0222714, IMG submission 165048) | Estuarine water microbial communities from San Francisco Bay, California, United States - C33_3D | ecosystem: Environmental > Aquatic > Marine > Unclassified | place: USA: California...
TATTCCCTATTGTACTTGCACCTGTAAACTTAGGTAGGTAGTTTGTAGTTCCTGTACCTGTTACCGGATTGGTAGGTATTTGACTTGTTAAAGCCAAAGTACCCGTAGCACTTGGAAGCGTGTAAGTGTTAGTTCCGTCTGTAATAGTAGACTGTAATCTTAACTGACCTGTGAACCTAACAGTACCCGTTACATCAAATGTATATGTATTATTTGTATTATTGATTGATACATTACCGGTAGGGCTAATCCTCATTCTTTCTGTTGCCCCAGTACCAAATAAGAAGTTACCGATAGATGATGTGGTATTGTTTGCAAGTACCATATCACCTGCTACTGAGCCTGTTAAAAATTGATTTGTAGCCGTAGATAAAGCAACTATACCTGTGTATGTTGGAGAAGTTATAGTATCTGCAAATCTAAACGAAGGACCTGAACCAACAGCTTGATAATGATTATCTGGCGTAGTTGAATATACCATGAACTTTCCTGAACCTGCCGTAGCAGTTCCTAATAAAACAGCCGAGCCATTATCATACAATAAGCTATTACTAATAGCAGTACTTGATGACCATTTTGACACATATCCTGTGGTTCCTGAACCAGTAACTGTACCAACCGACCAACTTCTATCTGCACTTAAATCATAAGCAGTGCCATTGATAGTTAATTGTCTACTTGTCGGTACACCACCTAATCCACTTAAAGTATAAGTAGGAACATTCAATGTAGCACCTACCAAAGTAGATGACCCGCTTGAGCCCGTAGTTGTTAATGTTATAGTATTTTGCTTGGAATTAAACGTATTCCAGTCAGTAGAGCTTAAATAGCCATTTTGAAAGCTGTTAGCCACTTGGATAGAGAAGGCCCCAGTGCCACTATTATAATCCAATGGTGAGCTTGCAGATAGCGAAGAAAGGGTAATAAAGTTTGCTCCGTTAGTTAGCTGACTTGTATTGGTTGGAATTGTAATAACACCTGTAATATTATTATAAGCTCCTGAGCCTGCCGTAAAGCTTAAAGCAAGTCTTGCTCTTGAATCTAAATAATATAAATTAGTCCCTTCTAAGATATTAGAAGTGGTTAAACTTACCGCACCTGTAAATCCATTGACTGAACTTACGGCGTCTGTATTGTCCACTTTATCCCATGTAGAGCCATTAAATATAGCCCAGTCGCCTACTTTCCAATCGGTAATACCATTTAAGTTAGTAGAACCAGCTACATCTACTATGTAATAGTACCCTTTAGTTCCTACAGAACTTGTTAATGTAGGGGTATTTGTAGATGCGTTCCATGTGCCTTGATAAGTAACGCCACCAGCTAATCCTGAGATTTGGTTTTGCACCTTACCAAAAGCCTGTAATATAGAATCAGTAGCAGCAATAGTACCACCACCTGTTAAATTCAATCCTGTTAATAATTTACCTGTAACAGCAGAAGTACTTAAAGTTACACTAGCACTTCCCGGTCCTGAAGCCGTAGCCTCTCCTGTTAATGCAGTTATATAGTTTCCTGCTGCCTGTTTGTTATTAAAGGTATTCCAATCAGTGCTAGATAAGTAACCATCAGTTGACGTAGTAGCCTGAGATATTGAAAATACCCCTGTAGTATTACTATAACTTAATGGAGCCGTAGCTGATAAAGCTGTTAGAGTGATAAAAGAACTTGGGTTAGAAGCTAAATAGTAAGTACTATTATCATAGCTAATAGTTGTGCCGCTAATCTTTACGAAACCAGTTCCACTTAACGCCGCTTGTTTATTATTAAAAGTTGCCCAATCTGTAGAGCTCAAGTAACCATTAACCGAAGCTGATGCAGCTGGTATAGATATAGTGCCCGATGTATTTATCAATGGAGCGCTAAAAGTTAAAGCAGCCTGCTTAGAATTAAAAGTATTCCAATCGGTAGAACTCAAATAACCATCGGTAGATGTAGTTGCTTGAGTAATTCCTATAGTTCCTGAGCCAGTGATTGTACCACCTGTAAGTGGGCCCGTAGTCGCAACACTTGTAACGGTTCCTACGTTCCATGTTCTGTTTGCAGAAATATCGTAAGCTGTTCCGTTGATAGTTAATGTAGTAGCTGCGTTTGCAGGCGTATATCCTAATAGTGTTCCAATAGTAGCAGACTTCCAAAGATTAGTAGCTGTATCTCTATATAAAACACCTTTATTAACATAAGGGGTTGGCGCAACATCATGCAATTCTTCTAATTCATAGCCATTGTCAACCTTTACGTATATCTTACCGTTATTTGCATGAGCATAAACCACAAAACCAACAATAACTGTATGTGTAGGTGCTGTAGGTTTTACATTTGTAATAGCTCCTGCCGTAGTTCCACTTAAATACAGAGTATCGCCATCTGCCCAAGTTTCACCTTGAAGTGAACCAGTAGTATTAATTTTATTTACTAAACCGGAAACGGTAATAAATCCTTCCTGATTATTATTTATATTTTCAGTTACTAAACCTAAAGTATCTTTTGAGTTTGCGTCATTATCTGCTCTAGCTAACCCTACCTGAAGTCTTTGGCCTTGAGCTCCAATTATTTTTACAGCTTGGTAATTTGATTCTAATAAATTACCTCCTGTTCCATTTACTACTCTCGCTACTTGCTCTTGTCCAATCTGAAGTGTAACATTATTACCCATCAAACGCAAGTCCATTGTGCCATCAGTAGAATTCCATTGCATCCTTCCTACCTGTAAAGCACCAGACGGTGTTAAATCTGCTTGAAAGTATCCTGAAGAAATTCCATACTCTCCTAAATCAACATTACCTGTTGCTCCTGTATACGGAACATATCCTGTTAATGCTCCGGTATAATTAGGAATATTTAAAACATTGCTAATAAGAGTAGCTGCGCCAGAAGTTCCTATAGTCGTTAGGCTAGTAATTCTATTAGCATAAGCTGTATCCCAATTAGCCTGACTAGATGATGTTGGTATAGAGTAACCAGCAGTAGTACTAAATACGCCTGTGGTAGAATTATAGTCTATTCCTACTATTGATTCAGATATAGCATTTCTAACTCTTCCGTCTGTATAATATAAATTTAATCCTTCTGTTACCTGAGTGGTAGTATAGTCTCCTGACTGAGCTATTACGGCACCTGTTCTTCCAAAAACAGAACTAACAGCATCTGTATTGATGTCTGTCCAAGAAGCTGTTACTGTTCCTCCGTCTTGCTGATTTAAAGTAAGGGTCTTTGTGTTTGTTCCTGTTACTGCTGCTGACGTGATTTTATTTCCATAAGAATCATCCCAATTATCTATGTCTGATTGTGTTATTGCTTTAACCCATGCCGGAACTGTTGGGTCTGTCTCCTCTGTCAAGAAATTAACGGTGTTTATTCCTGTAACCTGGGCTATCTGACTATAAATTGGAGTTAAACTTCCGTAGTCATATATCTCCATCATAGCCTCTAGTCTCTCTACAATAAAGTCCATTCGTGGGTCTCCCACTCTGTCATTTACCTTACCCCACTCTACGGCAGTCTTATATAAAAATATGATGTCTCTATCGTACCAATAGGTTTCATCTAGTTCCGCGAACTTCTTGTTATAAGCTACGCTACCTAGTATGTGAATTGCCCTATCGGATTTCGATAGAATTGTATTGATTTGAGTTAAAGTATACCCCATTAGTACCCTGTTTTAAGGTCATTTGTTATGTATTCTGCTCTATCTAAAGACGCTTGTGCACTAGACATATTACCCTCTGCGGCAGCTTTTACGGCAGCAGATTGCTCTATGAATAACCTAATCACATCTCTTACAAACTTAGGATTCTTTTCTAATGATTGATTTGTAGACATTAGACTAGTATTAGTAAAGTATGCTGAATTAGTGAAACATGTTAAACTGAAAATCTGAGTATCTGCGTACACGCTTCCTGTTTGAGGAGCGCTAGATACTAGTGTCATTACCGCTGTGATAGCTAAATCCCAAGTAAGACCGGTAATTTCTATAGAATCTCCGGCAGCAAAAGGCCATACATAATTATTATAAACAGTAGTACCTACGGTTACATAAGAGCCGTCAGACTTCTGCAAGGTTAATCTTCTAGAAGTAAAAGTACCCTTAGCTTCAACCGTATATGTAGAGCCGTCTGTAATAGTAAATCTAGAACAGTTTGAGCCCTGAGATGGTGTTATTATTGCTTCAAAAGGCATAAGTTATTATTTTATGCAAATTTAAGCTATTTTTACTTCCGAGGGTAGTCGAACCCGAACAACCTTTCAGTTATAGTGTCTCCCTTTCTTGTCATTCTATCGTAGTTCTTTCCGTCTATATAGAAATCCATTACACCTAGTATACCTAACTTCTCATCTCTTACCTCTTGTGAGTCAGAGTTAAACTGCTTTGATTCTCTATACATCTTGTCTATTGCAGCAGTCCTATTGCCTTTTAATGTATTCTTGAATTTATCTCTATACTCTGTTCCAAACTTGTCTTCTAGCATTTTCTCTACATAAGAAGTAACTATTGCAGGGTCCTTGAAGAACTCGGTAGCCTGTAGTGCTGTTGCTATAAGCGTCTTTTTATTTGGATTATCTGAAGCGTTCTTTAATATTTCATAAGCAGCCCTTCCTTTAATAGCAGGATTAGTCTCTGTTGCTAGTTTTTTCAAAGAATCGTCTTCAACTATCTTTAGTTTAAGTATATCCTTAATTTCTCCGACTCTAGCATCTCTTAATTTCTTCTCGTACTTTAAAGCCTCTTGCTTTCCTAAATCTCTTTCAACATCTTTTAGGAATTTTTGAGCATCCTTAACAAAAAAGTCCATTTGTTCATTAGATGTCATATTCGATATGCCAATCTTCTCCATTCTTTTACCTGCTAAATCAACTAACGCTCCATTAAAATCGCTATTAAGTTTAGAGTATATATAATCAGTAAGGATTGTATTAAACTTATTCTTATAGTACTTGGTAGGGGTTGCGAAGAATCTTCCGGATACAGATGCTAATGGACTCTCTATAAGTTTATTAGGGTCATCTTTTATAGATTTAATAACAGAGTTTTCTTTACCTGCAGCAAACTCGTACATAGAATTCAATGAATTAACTATTGTCTGAGTGAAAGGGTTTCTTTCAAACTTTCCTGTATATGATTGTATTGCAGCTTGTAATCTAGGAGCAGAGAATGCTCTAGTTTTTTGTGCAGCAGCTTGAATCATAGGTAGCGTTCCCGGTTTTTCTTCAAGGAAGCTGTACTCTCCTGTAGATTCATCATAAACTATCTTATTGCCGGTATAAGGGTCTATATTTAAATTATACTTAACCAAGGCATTTGCAAGAGGAGGTAATGAAACATCCTCTAAACCAACCATATCAAGACTAGATAATACTGAAGATATGATAGCATCTCTTGGAGTTGTTGCTTCATCCATATACTCTCCCATGCTAGCACTTATAACTCCGCTATACATTTCTTTTGCCCCAAATGGAAGAGGGACTCTAATGAATGCGTTAGTAATATCATCTCCTATATTATGAGAAGGATTTCTTATTATAACGTAATTCTTCTTGTAGTAATCAGGAAGCGCCTTATACATTTCACCCCAATACTCTTTCTCTTTTTCGTCATCAGAAAGTGCACCGATAGACCATAAAGTAACAGCCATACCACCTAATGCCATTTGCGAAATTACGAAAGTTGCTTTTGCAGGGTCTCTCTTTATTGACTTAACAACAGCTCTTTTAGTAGCGTATGCCGCAGATAGGTATGGTATTACATGGTTAGCTTGTTTTATAACATCTCCAGCTCTAGAGAAGTTTGCAGTATTTCTAGCTTCAGATGCTGCTAATTGACCTGCCTCTTCTGAAGAGAAACCTTTATCCATGAAATATTTTTTAGACTTCTTATAAACTATAAGTCTTGTCATCTTCTCTGATGCGCCTACTGTTGATTCTCCAAATTGAATAGCTTGTTTTATCCCTGGAATCTTAGATATATCAGCTCCAAATAAAACTTTTTCAAATATGTTCTTATCAGCAACATTATCATCTATATCTTTTATTCCTGTAAATATCGTGTTATCATAGAACTTATCTATGCCAGACCTTGCTGCCATATCGCCAAATACACCATTCTTAACAGCTTCGTTATAAATAGCATCTTTTTTAAATATACTCTTTGCTACAGAAGGCCATTGAGCTACCACCTCAGCATAAGCAACAGGAAGTATCGGATTAAATCCTTTAGCTGTTAATATCGCTTGGATAGGGTCTAGTGTTACTAACTGCGCTATACCAAAAGCCGGGTTTGCAATAGTAACAGATTTTCTAAGTAAGTTAACTCCAAGCATAGATGATAACATACTTAATCCCTTATTGTATTCAGAATTTCCATAAAACTCATCTGCAAACCATGTAGGAGCGGATAACATTGTTATTCCGTCTTTATTATGAACTTTCATGTTGGTATATCCTGCTTTAGGTTTTTTATAAACCTTGTTGCCGAATTTATCTACCTTATCTGTACCATCTCTATTCTTTTCAGTCTCCGCTAATTCAACAGCTATGTTTTGGTTGTACATGTTAGTAGCTTTCATCTGAGGAAGGTCAGACTTAATAGCACTCTCTAGCATTTGTAAAACCTTATTTGTAGCTATATTCTTTAGAGCGGTTGTTGAGTATATGTTGAATAGCGTAGAATAGTCTGTTATAACAGAGCCATCAGAGCCACCTGTTAGTGCTTTTATATTAGCCCCTCCTTTACTCTTCATGAAAGCGCTATTGCCATCCATTAATACACTTGATATATATCTAATAGGAACATACTTGTATTTAGATAAGTCGTCATATACAGCTTGAGGAATTAATCCAGCCTCGTACTGCTCATCTAGAATTTTTTTAAATCCTTCGAAAGCAGCTTCAGACCTTGCATCTATATCAGAAAACGCTTCAGTTTGAGATATTGCTCCTAAAACATCATTAGCATTATCTACTGTATAGGGAGTTCCTCCTTCAACGGTTCCCATTTTATATTTTCCTAAAGAGTAGCTTCCATCTTCATTTCGTATTAAAACACCTCTATCTGCTATATACTCTAAGGCGTCTTGTCTCTTGTTTCTTGATTCTCTAATTCTAGCAACAGCCTGTTTAGTTTCTTCAGAAAACGACTCCATCTCAGCTAGTATAGCATCTGCCTTATCGTGCTGCACTCTAACAGCATCAACTAATTTGTCGAATCCTTCTTGATTGTTTTCATCTAAATTAGCTTCTACTATTTGTCTGTTTAAGTCTTTTATTTTATCAGCAACTTTATCAAACTTCTTCTTGTTCTTGGCCGTTGCTTCATCTATTGCTGCATACGCTTCTAATGCTGCATTGTATTCTGCGTCTAATGACTGGAATCTACCAAACTTATCTCCAAGCATTTTTTGAATCTCTATAATTCTCTTAGCCATTATAACCTTATTTAGCAAATCTTTTTCGCTATATAAAGAACCCTCTATTTCAATGCTAGGCTTTTCGCTTAATCCATTATAAACATTGTTATTGAAATCTGATATCCTTTGATTTGAATCTGTAGACGTATGTCTAGTAGCCTCTAATGCCGAAACCAATAAATCAGAAAATCTACCTGTCTTTCTTAATTCCTTTATTACGTTAACCTGATTATCATCAACAGCCTTTAAAAGTTTTCTCCATGCTGTTTTGTTTACGGTTCTAGCGGCTTTCTTTTCTTCTTGAACTCTTTTATCAGAGTTTGCATCCATGGATTCCTTTAAGGATGCTTTTTTGGTTTGCTCAATAGTAGCAGCTTCTTGTTTAGGGATTTTAGACTTAACATCTTCAATTAAAGCATTTTCATCAATGCCGGCTATATCTTCAGGGTTCTGTTCGGATAGGTATGCCCTAACAGCTTCTACAACATCAGCTCCTAAATCAGCGGCATTTGCAGCAACATCTAGAACTGTGTTATACATTGCTATAGGTATACCGAACACATTAGTATCTAATGTATTTGGAGTTTGTTTTATCTTGAATGCTCTAATAGCATCACCAGCTTTTTTAGTTTTCTCCTTACCTGCTTCTGCTGGTTTTGTTTCTGTTACTTTCGCTTGGCTGCCGATATTGCTATCGCCAATATTTGCTCCCTGCTCCGTGGCTTGCCGTTGGCCCCCTTCTCCTTGCCCGACTTCTTGTTGTCCAGGAATAGTTCCCGTAGATTCTGTTGTACCGCCTTCTTGTACGGTAGGGACTTGCTCGTTTTCTTTAGTGGCATCTTGTTCTATTTTAGATTGTGTTTTATCATCTACTTCTTGAGGAACTTTCGTATCAATAGTAGTAGTTATTCTTGCGTTTATTTCGTCTATCTGCGCTTGTATCTGAGGCTTAACTGTTTCATCGGCTTCCTTTAATTTTTCCTGCAAACCTTTCTTCTTCATGATTAAACCAACGACAGTTGGCTCAACTTCTGTATTTACATTATCTCCTGCCGCCTTTTTAGCTTCATTGTATTTCTTAACCTCATCTTTAACTGTATTAGCGAATCCAGGCGCTGCCTGTCCTGTTAGTTCTAATTCAGTTGCATAATCAACCATGTCATCAGGGTCCATTGTAGATAATACTGATGCCGCATAAGATTGAAGGTACTTAGGAACTTTAACAGCCTTACCTGCAACAGCAAATACCAATCCAACAAGGCCTTCCATTTTAACGTTCTCTAAAATCTCTTTATCTCTGTTTGGATTGATTAAACCTTCATCAGATAATCCTTCTTGTCTTACAATCTCCATTCCACCTGCAACAGCCATATCAGCAGCTAATGGTAATGCAGCCTTACCTGTTGTAGTTACAGCATTCTTTAAGAAGTTCTTAGCTTGATTAGCGAATCCTGTTAATGCTGTTTTAGTAGCAGGCGCAGAAAACGCCTTGAATATTTTAGTACCAAAGTACTGACTAGCAACCCCTTCTAGAGCCCCTGTAACTGCACCTCTTTTCTCTGCATTCTTAGCCACCTGTAAAGACTCTTCATCAGATAATCCATTCTGTTTTGCAACCTGAAACGCTTGTTGAGCTGCATTAATAGCACCTGTTCTACCTTGAATAGCACCAACTGAAGCTATGCTATATCCTGGAACTACTACGTTTAATGGGGCTGTAATTACCCCTGTAGCAATATCAGGAAGCACACCACCAACACCATAAGCAACTTCTCCTGCTCCGCCTCTTTCAGTAGCAACAGCTCCTTGATACTCTTGAGTAGGTCTTTCTGAATAGATGTCTTTTGTTGGAGAGCCTACCTGAGATAATACAGGAACCCTGAATGTGCTTTTACCTGAAAGGAACTGTATTTTACCTTCATCATCTAATTTATCATATGCATCGAGCCCTTTAATTGCATTTACTCTATCTTTTATACCCTGGAATATATTCTCAATGATACCATCAGTCTTTCTAACAATAACAGGGTATCTATCTTTATTCAAGCTAACACTAAGTTCTCCTGAATTAAAATCTTCTTGTAATGTTTTCCTAAGATTTGGAGCTACGGTTTTATCAAATAAGTCTTTATTCTGTGCGCTATTTCTAGCTATTTCAATAGTATTTGTAATAGCTTCAGGAAGATATTTAGTTCTATTAGCCTCTATCTCTTTTTCCGTTATTATTCTTTTAGGAATAAACGACTGTATGTCACCAAGGCTCTGTATTTTATTAATATCATCATTGCTTATTACCACTGGCTTACCTTTCTCTAACTGACCAATTAATGTAGGCTTAGGCTGTTCTTTTATTCTAGGAAGCTTTCCCATTCCGGCACCTTGCATAGAGATAGGTTTAGGTTGAGCCTCTGAGGTATTACCTATAAATAAATGCTGAACTTTTTTAGCAGGAGTAATAGGACCTGATTCAATAGTTCCATCTTGAATTCCTTTTTCGAAAATACGTCTTAGTATTCCAGTATTTGGAAGCGTTATTGGTTTCGGTGGTCCTATAGAAGGTCCCCCACCTTTCGGGGGCTGTCCTCCTTGATTGTCGTTTTGGATATCTTCCATAAAAAATTAGCTTTACAGTAATATGCAAAGCTAACCAATTTTATACTAAGGAGTTCCGCTATTATTGCATTGCTCCGTATAGGCTCTGTGGATTTTTCATGTATCCTTGGAAAACCTTATTCAGCTCTTTAGGGTCTGTTTTACTCTTAGGAGCTACTTTATGGAAAAATTGAATAACCTTACTAGGAGTTCCGTCTGGTTCTGTTAGGCCATTTACCCATGATTGAAAAAGAGCCTCTTTTCCTGGCTTTATATTACCTGAATTATCTGTGAAATCTCCTTTTGATGCATCATAATAATTCTTTACGGCAGTAATTTCAGCGGCAGTTATTTTGCCTGAACCTCCCTTGCCTTTATTAGCTGCCCTAGCTTTTGCAATTTGCAGTTTCTTATCATCAAGCTCTTTCTTGTATTTAATCTGAGCATTCTTTATATTAAGCTCATAGATACTCATACCCTCTTTCTCGTCTATATCCTTTCTAGTTTCTCCAGCTATTTTGTATGCAAGCAACTCGTCTGCTGTAACTGATTCAGGAGCCTTACCAAACGCTGTTGCTGCTTTCTGAAGTATCTGTTTTGCCACATCTCCATTAACTCCACCTTGAGCTATGGTTGCATTAATATCGCTCATTGTCTTCTTTTTATAAGACTCTGGCTGAAGGCTAGCTTGAACTAAAGCCTTTTGATAGTCCGGTTTATACTCATACACAGGGTATTTCACTTCATCTCCATTAGCTAATTTCCTAACCTCATAACTAACAGGAGTTCCCGTTTTTATGAAATTCTGATTCTTATCTATTGAAACAGAAGGAAGCTGGAATGCATTTATAGATTTAGCAAGGCCTTGATTATACTTGTTATTATTAAGAGATACGGAATTAACCACGTCTCCCCATGTGTCTTCAGTACCATAATTAGTTGCTATATCATCTAGATTACCTGTCTTGAATAATGTAAATTTTTTATTATACTCATCATCATCTATCACAAGCTCTCCGTTGATTTCTTTTTTCTTCATACTAGCCAGGTCTGCAAGAACAGTCTTTGCTGAAGAAGACCTCCTGTAGATATCACCCATATCAACAGTCGCTTTCTGCATCTTTTCTCTATTAGCGTTTGCCTCATCTACATTTCCTCTTCTAGTAGCTTTATTAAATTTATTTGCAGCATCTCTATATTCACCAAATGAAGTCTTTAACAAGTTAGCATCTATATCCCTGATATTCTTTATATTGTAGTATTTGGTAAAATCATTAACCTCCTGCTCTACAAGCTTGTTATCATATATCTCCTGCTTCTTTTGTTCCTCTAACTCCTTAAGGTACCTATCATAAGCTCCTGTTAAATCTAGTTGTTGTAAATTAAACTTAAATGCTGCCATTGTTTTGGTTTATGGGTTTTTCTTAAATAATCCTGCAAATGGATTTTTCTCAATTTTTGCTGCAGATGATGCCGCCACACCTAATCCTTGACTAGCTAACCCTTGCATTTGATTATATCTCTGATTCAAGAAAGATAGTTTTTCTTGATATGCTTCTTGTCTATCTTTTTGTATTGCCATCTGATTTTGAGCCATCATGCCTCTAGCCTGTTGTGCCGCAGATTGATTTCTTAATCTAGCATTTTCATCCTGAACAGCTAATTGATTAGCCGCTTCTTGTTGAGTTCTAATAAGATTACTTGCTCCTGACATAAGACCACCTCTACCTGCTTTTGTTAAAGCAGAAATGCCGGTAGACATACCCTGTGCAGCAGTTGTTTGAGCTAGATTTTTTGCGGCATCAGATAGCCCCATTCTTTCTCTATCCTCTGCTGTTGATACTAGTTTAGATAGTGCAGCTGGAGTAGACAAGCCTGGTCTATTAGCCATCTCTCTTTCTAATCCTTTTCTTACTTTCCCTGCCGATATGCCACCATAAATTGCGGTTCCTAAGCCTATCGCTGTTCCTATTGCTGGTCCTATTGCCATGATTATCTATTTTGTATTAACAAGTTTACTTCTACTAAATGCAAATTTACTTTATTTTGCGGTGATTTCGCTGATAGTTTTACCTTAATCCAATCACCCTTCAATACATCTCCGTTAATTAACCCTCCTGGGCTATTTGAATCCCTTAGCATTGTTGCATGCTTCTTATCTTCTACGTTGCTAAAATCAGCCTCTATCAAGTTGCTGTCTTGCCCAATAGACGTATTAGACACTACTTCCCAAACTCCATCTCCAAGATAAGTTAATGCATTAAATCTCTTTTTAGCATCTCTTGAAGAGTTGAATACGCACTGTATATAACACGCTCCTGAAACTCCGTAGAATCTAGCTCTTGAACCTGCTGTAGCAACGTCGTGTAAGTAAGCCTTACCTGATTTCATGCTATAGAATCCTCCATTAGAGAAAGCCATTGCTTCAGGATAGTAGCTATAGAAACTGACGAATGAGTTTGTCTGCTCATTGAAAGCAAGTGTATATGTGTCTGTAATAGCCAAATCCGGCTCTATATTAGCAACAGACTGAAGGTGTACTACATAGTTATTATTTAACTTGTCGTACGCTCCAAATATCACATCCTTATATCCGAACTTATAGTATTTAGATAACTTACTAACAGCCCAATCGTCTAGTTTATATGTCTTACTTAATGCTGTAATACCATCTAAGCTAACTCTTACTATAGCTCCATTTACAGTATCTACAAAGTAGTCAACGAAAGAAGATGACGCTAACGAGCATGGCTGATTACCTATCCCGTAATTGCCGGAGTAATACTGAATTTTGTTCAATATCCTGTCGCTTTGAGCTATAAGACTAGAACCTGATGTGTCCTGAATTAATGATTGAAAGATAGGAACTGTTCCTGTATTTCTTTGTTGGAATACTCTAAGAGACTTGTCTCTAGATTTGAATCTTTCAATATCTCCATGCTGAAGGTCGTACTCATCCTGATTGCTATCATAGAATCTATTCGTGTCATTTATCGAACTTCCTGCCAAGTAGTTTTGGCCATATCTTACAAGATTACCATAGTATCCTCTTTTTGCTGTTCTGTCAAAAAGAAATGGTCTACCATTGCCGCTGAAGTATAGTCTACTAGAGTCTGATACCAGCTCTTCGGTAACGTGTATTTTTTCTACATTTCTATAAACCTCAATATTGAATTCAGAGAATAAAACAACAGATTGAGCGAACACTGTGCTTTCTGCCATTAATGAAATCTTATCAGTTTGTCTAACAGATATAACTTTATCAAATTGAACTTCAACAGGAGAGCCTGGACTTCCAGAAGCAACAGGTGCATTAGATATATCTACAACATCTGTTAGGTCTGTTGTGGTAACTGTAAGAGGAGCTAATGAAGGAACTTTTTTAAGAACTAATTTCATGTATGAAGTTTTAGTTCCGTACGCCCTAAATGTTCCTCTAATTCTTATCTTTAACTCTTCCGTTGTAGATTTATTAAAGAAAAAGAATCCAGCATCGTTTGCATATAATGGATAATCCCCTAATCCATATCCATTAGATAATTGCTCTGTTTGAGAACTTACTCTAAATGCTGAATTATCTTGACTAGGCATGCTCATTTTCATAGTAGAGTATATATGCCCGGCACTTACTGCATGGCTATATGAAGTCAATGAGCCATCGTATTTACCTAGCACGATGGGTATATTATTCCTGTATTTAGTATAACAATCTCCTGTATGGAATCTTACCAATGCAGGATACGTCAAGTTTGTTGACTGATTTCCATTATTATCATCAGATGCCTGACCATTACCAATATGATATCTTGTAGCAAGTCCTGCATCACCTATTCCTAAACTAGGCCCAAATTCATAAAAGAATGTTTTATCACTTGAAGACCTTTTCTTTTGTCTATAGATTACAATCAAGTAGTTACCAAAAAACATGCTACCATCAACTTTGAATTGAGCTGATATATCACTAGATAGGTCAGAGTATCTTAATTTTAAATATTTACCATCTCTAGATTTTCCACCTATTTTAGGATTAATTTCTGTTCCTATTATTTCGTAATCGTATGTTCCGGAAGGATACGTAATCTTAAGGTCATTAAATGTACCTGTTTGATATCTTGATACGAACTTAACTCTATCTCCTTCTACAAAGTCGTAGTTAATTCCGCTTTCTGAATTAAGTATCTCGTTATATACACCCATGTTCTGTATTCCAACATAGGTTACTAACGCATCTGCTGAAATAGCAGAGTCTGACGAACCTGTCGCTACGTCATTGGTAACCCAAGTTATCTGCTTATCTATGGTTTTATTATCGCTTCTTACAACAGAATACTTAACAGCCCATGATGGCGGTCTGCTAGTTATTGATAGTTTTATATAATTTACTATGTAGTCGTACATAAGTGGAGGAAAAGATGCATATTCGCTAGTACTCTTATCAAATGCTTGAATAGGATACACTGCTCCATTTGTTTTCCCCTTTACATCAAAGTAAACTAAGCCGAAAGAGTAGAATGAGTTTTTAGCTAATTCACTATAAACATTAAATGAGTCAGATAGTATGTTCTGATTATTTGCTCTAAATGAAGAGCTTAATAATTTAACACCTGATTTAGATATAGTAATCGAGTGATTTGATATTGCTGAAACCGTAAATCCTAATCCTGTAGCAGCGGTTCCTATGCCTGCTAGTATTGTGTCCACTGTTTGTGATGTTGCATCATACGTGATATTAACGGGAGCTCCTAAAGAGTCAACCATATTTATTATATATGTATGACCTGTTGCATTAACAGAATCTAAAATAGATGTAGTGTTATTTACGTCTAACGTTCCTGTTCCGGCAATAGTTAGGACTATACTTCCTGCAGTATTAGAACTATCTTCTCCTCTTGAAGAAGCTACAAATAAAAGACCATTTGGCTGAGTTAAGTAGTTATTTAATTCAGATGATAATGAACCTGTTACAGTTGGGTTATCATATCCTTCCTTAATACCGCCATATATAATTACATTACCATTCAATAACTCTTGAGTATTAGCTTCATCTGGAACCTTATCAAATATTAAGTCTATTTCTCTTTGGTCTAAAAACTCATAAACGCCATTATTGTAGAAGTTGTATTTATAAACAGAATTATCTGATAATGATAGTATCGCTTTATCTATAGAGTCAACTAAGAAATAATCAGAAGTAACTTCTCCCTTTGTTTCCTTTGCTGCGATTTCTATCTTCTTTACATTACTTCCGCCAGTTGACATAAACAATGCAATTCTTGAATTATTCTTTGTTCCTTGTTGTTTTAGGTAGTCAAAAGGAAGTGGAGTTATACTAGCCTGAGACCATGTACTTCTCTCGTTATCATCATATACGAATCTATATCTAAATTGGAATAATGAGTCCCTTACGTTATTTGCAGTAACAGCATTATCGTGCTCATAGGTGCATTTAATAGGAGACATTGGTGGATTAACATGAACATCAATATATGTTCTATTTATTTCAGATGCAGAATATTCATTAGCTATGAATCTAGACATCTTCATTTTCGTAGGTCTTCCTAGGCTATCTACAAATAATAGAATATCATCGGCCTCTGTTTCTCCATAAAGAATATTTACAGAGTGTATCTTATTAGCTGTATTAAAATTTAATATGTTCGGGTAAGACGCAGTCCCTGCTTGATATATTCTAGTTGCTGCCGCAGAATCTAATGTAGACATTTTGTATATCCCATCAAATCCTAAAGAGTTGGCGTTGAATATAATCAACTTACCTCTTAATTCATCATTATAAGCACATATACATACGTTTGTTCCTGTGCTAGGGAGTAGTAACGACAAACTACCTAACTCTCTGTTGCCAAGTATATTTTCAGCTATTCCATTTCTGAAGGTTATATTCATGGCATCTATGTGATGACCAGACTGTATAATATCTTCTGAATCTTGTAGATTTAGTATACCCTGAAACTGCTTTTTCTCTTGAGGCATTTATTATTTTTTTATCCTTTAACAACCAATTTCTGTCCTGCTCTTATAGTGCTATTAGCCTCCCAAAGTCTTATTGGGTTAACTCTTTGTTTAGCTAATCTCTTTTGATTATAGTAGTTACTTTTCCTTAACTGCTTTTCTCCCATATTAACTTTTCTAGAAGAAGCAAGAAACTCTATGTCTTTCCATGCTAAAAATGCAATAGTAGCTTCTACTATCTGAATTGGTATTTTAAAATCAGTGTCATTAGAAGCATCTGATAGATACTCTAGTATGATATAATCGTAGGCAAAGTCGTTATCTAAATATATAAAACCTTGCTCCTCGTCTATATTGAATTCTCCTGCATCATTTAGCATAGAGCCGTTACCGAACAAGTTAACATAACCTGCTCCACTGTAATAGTTTACATAACTCCAAAATCTGCTATCATAAGCATCACCTATTCCATCATCTGTGTTATTGCTAGTTCTATCTGCATCAGCTATCTTGTAAGCCGTTTTATTCGGATTTCTTTTCAAGGTAGCAACTTCGCCATCTGCATTCAGTACGCCTATTTTAGTGTATGCTAAATAATCGGCAGGTAAATCAACAGTCTTGTTTGGCTTAACTACTAACTTTTCTGTTTTAGGAGTATAGAACACATCCATTCCCAACTCATTAACGCCTCTAATTCCTAGAGCCCAAAGTCTTCTAAACTCTGCACTAGTTAGATGAGCCTGGTCTATATAGTTATATATAACCTCTGCTAACGGAACCCATTGTGCTGTTGCTTTACTCATAATTTATTACGCTTTATCAACACCATCATTAGATAAGTCTTGAGGTGTTTGTTTTTTAATTCTTAATTGACCCATAATCCAATCCATAGATGAAGTAATATAATCTTCGGGTATCTCATCTATTTTAGGGCTAACCATTCTTACAATAGGAGTTCTACCTATTAAGTTAATGTAGCTCTTCATGTATAATCTTTTACCTTCAGGCCAGAAGAATATCTTACTTGGCGGTATAGGTAATTGGTCCATATAATCAAGCTCTTTAACAGATATTTGTATTGGAGCTTTAGCTAATCCTGAACTAACAGGAAAAGTCAATGTCGCTATATTATAACCTCTTTTTGACGCTAATGGCGCTTGAGGTAAATCAAAGTAATAATATCCTGTATCGTTATCTTTAACTATTGTAAAACCTTTGAATGTAGAATAGAATACATCTCCAATAGTTTCAATTCCATCTAACTCGATAGCTTCTCTATAGTTTATTGTAACAGCTCTACCTACCGCAGCATCTACATACAAATCAACTTCTTCTGATGTTAATTCTGCATCAGAACTAGGAATACCATTGTAGTAATTCCTTCTTACTAATTCTATAAATTGACTTCTATTCATTCGTTATTCTCCTTTGTCTTTAACTTGATTTGCAGCTTGTATAATTAATTGGTCATTAATACTTACGCCAATTAGACCAACAGCTCTCATTATTATCTTGTTTAAATCTGCGTCATTCCACTCCGACTGAGTACTAGTTCCAGCATCATAAACAGGCCTTCCGGCTACTGTTGTATATCCCCAAACAGGAGGATTTGGTAATCTAAGAAATGTTAGATTAGCTGTTGTTAATGTTGTAGGGTAGAATCTATAAGTAGAACCAACCTCATTAAAGCATGGCCTTGTTAAAGTTGGAGCGTCTATTGAGCTATTTAATTTACTAGCAAGTTTTGCATGGTCTATTCTAGGTATATCAACATTACCGGTTGTTCTTAGTGCTATAGATTTAAACAAATTAGCAGGAACGTTAGCACTTCCTGAAGTTATGGTTAGGGTAGATGTCTGTATAAATGCAGCTAATGCCTCATTTACATTATTACCCATTCCTACACCTATTCTAGATACTGGTCTTCCTGGTTGAAAATCCTCAACACCACCTGCAAGCATATCAAAATAAGACCTTTCTGCCATAGGAAATATCCTATTAAAGTCCTCCGGAGATACGCCCGTTCCTTGATACTTATCTACTAGATAGGCTACAATTTTAAAGCAGTCATTTATATTCACGTGTCAAATTTGTACAAAGTTAAGCATATAAAAAGAAACCCCTCCAACTAAGAATAGTAGAGGGGTAAACCAAAAGCAAATGAAACAAAAACCTATTTTAAGATAACTCTTTCAATTTGTTATAGAACTCTGCTCCCTTTTCTGTAAGGGCAAATTCTGATAGGAATTTAGCTGCATCTGCTCCGTCAGGAATCTGGGCAATAAGGAGCTTTGTTTGTCTCCAATGTGCCTGACCCTTGATATGTGCAATAGTAATAAGGTTATTCTCCATAGCCTTAGTTACCATGTACTTAGCTTTTACTACAGGATTATTTACAGTCTTTAAGAATAAATCAGGGTTGTTCTGTGCTTTAGTAACATAATCAGACCTAATTGCGCTTTCAGACCTTGGCTCTCCTGTTTCATAACTGAACTTAACATTCAAGAATTTAGCATGAGCTAACATTTCTTGTTCACTAGCGTTCATAGCAATCTTCATTGCTTCTAGCTTGTTCTCAGACTTTTTAAGTTGCTCTTCTTCTGCCTCCTCATAATTAATCATTGTGTAGGTTGCAGGAGCAAACTTGTCCATTTTGTTCTTCTTCTTGTCGTATTGGTCATTCTTTAATAAGAACTCTACCAATGTAGGCTTTGTAGAAGGAACTCTCAAGAATCCATCTTTAAACTGAATGTTAGGTCTTCTGTTTTGAATGCTTTCAGGTAACGAATCCTGTTCATCTTGCCAGATAGTAGAAATACCCTCAAGGTATCTTGTAGCTCTTTCTCTACCTGTTTCCTCATCAAACACTACGCTTTTATTTCTAAGAGCAAATGTTGGAGGGAATGATAAGGTTCCGTCTTGATTTCTGAAATTTACTAACAACTGGAATACATACTCCGAAGGTTGTCTTTTTTTCTTAACCTCTTGTTTAACAACAGGCTGTTCTACTTCGATGATTTCACCATCTTCAGATAGAATACTTTTAGCTTTTGCCATTTTATTTCTTTTGTTTTAGCAAAGGTATGTATTTTGTACTATATACCTTGTTCTTGGTATACCTTGAGTAGCCTGTCAGGTAGAACAGAGTAGTCCTTCATGAAGGTCTTTGGCATACTAGCTATCAATACTTTATTTCTATATGGGCTGTTTTTTGGAGAAGTCCATCTCCTAATATTCAGTATGTAGTTGTAGAAATATATGTAAGCATTAGCTCCTCTAATATACTCGTCTATGTCTATAGGAAGATTATACTTCTTTATCATTTTAACGGCCCTTTTTTCGGCATCAACCTCAAGGTCTCTACATATTGCTATATGCTTTTTAATGTCTCTAATTTGCTTTCCTTCTATCCATTCGTGCATTGCTGAATGAGAGTTCTTTCTTGAAGCTAAATCCCATATATCACTATTTTCTGCCCACTGATGAAAGTGTGAGAATTCATGAGCTAATAAAGCTAGTCCTTTATCGTGCTTCATACTACATACTAACTCTCTATCTTCTCCGTCAAACCAACCTCCGCATTTGAATCCGCCTAGCTTTACGTACGATACATCTCTTATACTACACTTTACCCCATATAGCTTACAAGTAGCTATCACTTCTTCTATGAAATTTATACTATTCTTATCCTTAAACTTGCTTAACACTTTTCTCATAGCTACTATTTCAGCAAATTTATGAACAAAAAAAGGGCCCTAGAATTAACTAGAGCCCTTATATTTAACCTATTGATTAGTAATCAATTATGGCTTCACAACTACGAATTGGTTAGCTGCGAATGTACGAAGACCTGCAGAGCAAGCATGGCTGATAACTAAGTTCAACTTATCAGAAGTTGGAACTTTAGCAAGACCACCAGTTTCCCATACTTTCAACTCTTTACCTGGCTCAATTTCGTTGTAAACAACTTGTAAGCTAGGGATGTTGTCGCCTGTACGAGCATCTCTGTTAGATTTCATAGGAGCCAAGATACCGAAGTTCTTGTACTTCTCTGTAGCAGGGGCTACACCGTATACAGCTTCAGCGTTGAATCCTAAGAACTTCTTAAGGTGGTAAGTAATACCATCAATCTTGATGCTATCAAAACCATACTTAACAGCTACATCATTGCTACCACCTACTGCAGCCCACTGGATTGCACCATTTTGGTATTTAGCGAATAATGCATCGTCAATCTTGCTACGTAAGTAGCTATCCATCAAGAAGTGATACTCAGAAGCACCACCGTTGAAGTCTACTAAACGGCTAATTGCATGGAAATCTTCAATATCGAATACGCTATCAGAATTCCACTGATGAGTTTGACCACGAGACTCGATAGTAGGGATAAGACCGCTAGTACCGTTATCGCCTGCACGGCTGTTAGTTGCTTGAACACCGAAAAGTAAAGTAAACTCTTTGTTGTTTAAGAAACGATTAACCGCTTCTTTAGCACCTTTACGAGTATATTTCGCTTCGCCATCAAAGCTAACCCAAAGCTCTTGCATCATAGCCTTGTCAGTGATTTCGAAATCTTCACGAATCATAGTAGTCGTGTTAGTGTAACGATTCACTAATTCTGTTTGAGAATCAACTTTAGTTGAAGCCTCACCAGAAAGAGATGCGCCACGGCCTAATAACCAGCTACCTGAAGGTAAGTTAGTTGAGTTAAGAACGTAAGTGCTTTGTAAAGGAACAACTGTCATAGTGTGAGCACCTGCAGTACCCTTATTAACAGCTACGCATTTTACTAAAATACCTGTTGCTGCGATTTCATAAACTTCACCTACACGGATTGGAGACTCTGCACCTGATGTGTTAGGGAAGTGAGAAGCTGCAGTAATAGTGATTGTAACACCTTCGCCTGCTTCGATAGTAGTATCTGCATCAGAATAAGCTGCAGTTTCTGCCGGAGCACCTGTAGTCTGTACAGCGAAATGACGCTTACCACGACTTTCATAGTGACCGAATTCTGTAGCTTGTACTACTTGTTTGTTACCTAGCATTTCTAGGATTTGAGTGTAAGATTGAGCGCCATAAGCCTCAATAAATTGGTCATAGTTCTGTGGCTTCAATAAAGACAATGCGGTTACGAACGCTTGCGATACTGCTCCACCTTGAGGAACTACTCCACCTGGTTGTTGTACTGGCATTTTAAATTATTTTATTTATTAAAAATTAAAGATTTTTTGAGACGCATTTCTCACTTCATCATTCGCTGCTGGGCTAGCTCCAATGCTAGGCTTAGACGATAAGTCTATTCCTTTTATTGATTTTAGCCAATCTAACTTAGCTTTAGATACAGCCTGTGTTACAAGAGAGTTAATTATCTTATCTCTGTTTTGCAAGAAGTATTTATCTTCTGCAATCTGTCTGGTATCATATTGGTCATCCTTGACGTATCTGTTACCGAAATAGTCAACAAGGTCAAAGTCGTTTAACTCCTGCTTTAATGCAGTCTTATCCTCATCAGGGATAGAGAATTTGGCGTCAATAGAGACTTCCTCGTCTTTGTACTTAACTTCAAATCCATTAAACTCGTTTAGCCCTTTATCAACTTGTGATAGGTACTTTTCTCTCTCAGCTTTCGCAGTCTGTTCTGACTTAGTTTGCTCAGATTGAATATATTGATTTACATACTCCTTTGGGTCTACTACCGAAGCAAACTCTTTTGCCTTCGATAGAATGTCAGGGAAGCTAATTTCTTTCTTATATGAAGAAAGCGTTTCTTTAGCAACTCTTGCATCTTTTTTCAATTCTCTTTCAATACGCTTAGACTCTTTTTCCACCTTCCTGTTGTAGGCAGATAGTTCGTCTTCACTCATGTATTCTGTGTCTTCTTTAGGAACACCGTATCTAGATTCAAACTCTTCATGAATTTCTTCTGCAGTTAAATCCGGATACTGATATGCTAGAGACATCATCACTGCATCCGAATCATTCATTTCTGATAAACTAGATAACAGCTTCTGCTCATAAAGCATATCTGATACTGAACCGTAATCACCATTTATAAGACTCTCATAAATGACTTTAGATTCTTCATTATCCCATTCAAAATCAAAAGACTTAGTTTCAAAATCAACCGAATTTCCTGAGTCGCCTTCTGTGCTCGTAGAGCCTTCTTGTCCATCAGAAGATTGACCTTCTAATGATTGCCCTTCAGTTGATGCGGTTTGATTTCCTTCCCCTTCGCCTTGTGCTTGGTCTTGTGATGTGCTACTAGTGTCTTGACTACCTTCAGCATTATCTGTCATAGATTCTGCTGACATAGGCTCACTAGAATAGCCATCAATGTCAAAGATGTTTTTATCCATGTTACTTTTGTTTTAGCAAAGGTATAACTATTCAGCCATTCCTTCATTCATCTGCTCTTCACCTTCCATCTCTTCTCCCATTTCCTCTCCTTGCATTTCTTCTTCCATACCCTCTCCCTCCATTTCTTGAGCTTGCATTTGCTGCATTTGCTGCATTTGTTGCTGCTGAATAGCTTGTTCTTTAGCTTGTTTTTTAGCCATATAAGAATCAACAATCATTCTTAATTCAGGACTTAATGTGCTTCCTGTTTCAAATGATTTAAGTAATATATTTTGAACGAACTCTTGCTCTGCCATTTCAGCTTTCATAGACATCTCTATCTGAATAAGGCTAGCCTTTGATTGAGATTGCATCTGCTGTAATTGAGCGTCAGATTGACCCTTAGCCTCAATAGACTTTTGTTGAGCTTCTGCGTTCATTTGAGAGTTTTGTTGAGCTATTTCCATCTGCTCCCTTTGTCTTCTTTTCTTAGACTTAGTGAGGTACATTTCAGCTAACTTAACATTCTCTATGTGTCTTATTTTAAATGCATCTTCAAATTCTATTTGTTGAGCAGATAAAGCGGTCTGAATCATAGCTTCTAAATACTGCTTATCTTTTTCATCAGGAAGAACTTGAATCTTAATATCAAACTTCTTATCCTTAACAGATTCTCCCATATACTCTCTGTACTGCTCTCCACCGTACATTGTAGCGTCATAGATTAAAAGACTTGCTTTAAATGCTGTCTGATTAAATATAGATAAGTATCCTTCGTATATGAAATCCGTTGCGTTATTAGATACAGCTATTTGAGCTTGTGCTACACCTACGCCCATTCTTGGGTTTAATGAAGCTCCTTCTGCAACCTCGTTCAATCCTATCTCTGCTCTAAGTCTATCTAAATAGAAATTATAAGTAGCTTGTAATTGTTGTAATTGAGCAGCACCACCGCTATTTGGAAGTTCTTGGAATGGAAGACCATTTGACCTTTCTCCTTCCTCATTCTTACTCTTATAGTAT
>Ga0222714_10001854_pt1 | contig 23319 bp, 21 predicted proteins | sample C33_3DmetaG_FD_165048 | JGI IMG/M metagenome (GOLD analysis project Ga0222714, IMG submission 165048) | Estuarine water microbial communities from San Francisco Bay, California, United States - C33_3D | ecosystem: Environmental > Aquatic > Marine > Unclassified | place: USA: California...
CAGTGTCCTGCACCAATTTAGTGCCCTTCAGGATGCCGTTGATTGCGCTTTCAATGGGGGAGCCGTTTCCGGATTGAAACGACGCGTTGTAGTTTCCATCCGGAATGAGCAGCGTGTACTGGTTGTCGTAGTTGTCCACGTCTTTGCCCTTCCATTGAAAAATGATGCAGTTGTTTTCGTACTGTTGGCTGATGGCATAATACGTCAACGGCAATTCATACGTTGCCACGCTCATGCTGGTGACGTTTTCAAACTTGTAGGGAATGTTGAACACAAAATCCGTGCTTCTGCTGGAGTAGTAGTTGCTGCGGAACCGCGAGTCCACGTTCAGCGCGCGCTTAATGGTGGACATGGCAATGGGGTTCACAATGCCGGGAGGAGCGCCCGTCAGCGCGGTCTTCCCATTTTTGAAGTTGCCGGCAATGCCCGCCTGGTCGGACGGCCGCGTTATCAAGAAGCTGTCGCCGTGTTCTTCCACGTCGTTTTTCAGTTGCATGAATTTCGTGGGACCGGGTGCCGGCGCGCTCGCTTTTATTGCCGCAGTAATGGTTGAAGTCAGTTTCCCAGACCCAGCATTAGACCCAGCATTAGACACAGCATTAGACCCAGACCCAGACCCAATCCCGTTTTCAAACAGCTCCTTGGTTGTGTTGCGAGACTGTGACAACCGGCCCACCGCCTTGTTCAAAAAGTCGTGTATTTTCCCTTTGGTGACGGGACCCAGTTTGGGGTCCGCCTGTATTTTCTTTTTCAGGTCATTGCAACTGCGGTCCACGGATGTGGCATCGGAATTGTCGTCCACCCCAAAAAAATTCAGTAACTCTCTCAATGAATAATTGCTGACATTCAAATCAAACAGCTGCGACATTTTGAACTACTATGAACTACTATGAACTACTATGACAGTGTATATAAAATTGCATTTATTTTTATATACTATTTTTGACAATTTAACGACCCATGCGCATGCGACCCGATTTCCTAAATGTGCGCAAACAAACACACGTCCGCTCGCCCCCCCCCCTCGTCCCCCTCACTGCGTCATTCCTCCTCTTATCCACACGACCGGCACCCTCCCGACGATTTGATATTGATGAGGCGAGTCACGCTAAACCGGTTGGCACTGGTTACGGGAACAGGAGCCTTGGAAGCCGGGGCAGGGCCCCGAGAAACGGGCGCATATGCCTGTGCTTGTGCCTGTGCCTGTGCTTGTGCCTGTGCCTGTGCCTGTGCCTGTGCCGGTCTTCGAACGAACGCAAAATTGTAATTTGAAGCCATTATTGTGTGTTTTGTTAATATGTTTTTGTTATATGTTTTAATATAACAATAAAAAATTTGCGTGGTCATTTGTTATTCGCCAAATTGCAACTGCAACTTAAACCGAGTTCAAGCACATGGTGTAAAGAAGGCGGTTGCTGAAGTAGCCAATGGAGTTCATGAGGAGCATCGTCCAAAACATGGAATTGGTGACAGCATACAACTTGCCCCCAGAGGAGACGACCTTGAAGAGGGCAAAAAACACGTTCAGCACCACGGAGAGGGCCGAAAACACCATGAGCCAGTAAAACCAGGCGCAGTATTGGCGGTTGGTGAAGGGGGCGAACCAGCCCCCCATGGAATGCGGGTCAGTGAGTTGCACAACGGCGGAGTTCATTTTACAGTAATTCGATTTATAAAATGAACACAGAAAATAAATAAAAATTGCTTCAAAGTGGGATGCAAAAGCACCCGTTGTCCCGATGGCTCTGCGCGATGCCGAACTTCTTCGTTTTGTTGCCCTCCACCGGAACCGCAGCCGGCACCGACTGTGTGCGGTAAGGGCCGCGTCCCTTGATGCGCGCCAAATAGCGTGCATACGAACCATGCTTAATGTCCACGCCCTGGCTTGCAGCCGAGCACGAGCCCGGACGCATCCGGGTGATGGACGTTTTCGTGGAGCTGGCGTTGTAGCTGGGCACATTGCGATGCACTTGGCCCGGTTCCGCGCGGTCGCTGCCCTGGTACCAGTTCACGAACCCGTATTTGGCAACCGGTTTTGTGTACACATTCAGTCCTGCCAGATTCTCTAAATACTCCGACTGCGAGACGCGCACCGTGTTTTGGATGCGGCGCTGTGTGGCATCGGCCGAGCAGCGAGCACTGTTATCGCAGCCGTAGCACCCCCTGCACCGGTGGTACACAAACCAGCTCACCTCGTTGCCCGATAAATCCACGCACTGGTCGCAGTAGTACACATTTGGCGTGCGTTCATTTGCCAATTGGACTCCTGTTATGTCTCGTTCCATTTCATTGGGATTTAAATACGTGTGGTAATCAAAGTTGGTGTCGTAAAATTGAGTGCCTTGATTGCCTTGATTCTCTTGAGTGCCTTGATTCTCTTGAGTGCCTTGATTCTCTTGAGTGCCTTGATTCATTGCGTGTCGCGTGGTGATTGTGATTCCTATATTATATTGCTTTTTATATTATATTATTTTTAAAAATTGAATGAATTTTGACCGTGTCAAGTGGAAAAACAGAGAAACCAATCCCCATCAATGACGGATAAAGAAGAACATGTTGTTAAACCAATCAACCCTGAAACCAACGCCAGCGCCACTACCACGACCATAATAACCAGTCAGGTCCCCGGATTCTACAAATGCGGCCACTGCGCCCTGCATTTCAAAACCCGGTCCCGCTTCCGAACCCATGAAGCGACCTGCCTGTCGTTGAAACAAATTCGCGCCCGGGCGACATTTGCGTCAGATGAATCCGGCGTGTCCATGCAGGACCTCTTTGCGCTTGTGCAGCAGCTGGCCCTGCGGCTGGAAACCGCCGAGCACGAACTCGGCGTTGTGAAACGCCAACAACGAGAGCAATTGAAACGGCAGCACAATTCCGAGAACAAAATCCACCGCGACAACCTGCTGCAATGGTTGAATGAACTGCCGGCCCACGACGCCCACGCCCAGCGCCAGCCGTTTTCAGAGTGGTTGGCTGCCATTCCTCCCATCACTCGTGAGCACTTGACCCTCGTGTTTCATCACGGCTTCATGGACGGCATGTGCGCCATCATTGCATCCATTGCCGCCGCTGCATCATCCTGCGCGATTTGCGCCTATGACGAAGCTCCCGACACGTTGTTCGTGTATGATGAAGTGCAAGACCAATGCCAAGACCAATACCACCACCACCAAGCAAAATGGCGCCCCATGACGCGGGCCGAGTTTGAAAAGTTCATCAACCGCATGCAGAAGCTGCTGATGAACGAGTTTGTGGCTTGGCAACAAGAAAACAAGGAGCACTGGCACAACCCCGATTTTGCCGAGAAGTATGACACCAACTTGCTCAAAGTCACGGGCAGCGGCAAAGCCAAGAGCGGCGGCTGCTCCAATCGCGACATGCTGATGACCCGCATGAAGCCAAAGGTTTTCGCAGCCATCAAACGGTCGGCCAACGCGGAATCAAATTAAAAACAGAATCAATCAATGAAAAATCATTATTCTAACTGAACATTTTTTTTGTTCATTTTGAATCCCTCACGATGCGGGTTGGTGGGAACCGGGGTGGAGTTGTTGTCGTCATGGTGCGATTTTTTGAACAAGCGCAGTCGTCAAACAGAACAGTGTGCCGCCCCACAGCGTGTCCATGACCGCCGTTGTTAGCTGCCACTTGGACAGCAGCGCCAGGTTCGTGAAGTCGTACACGCCATACACAACAAGACCCAGCAAGAACGCGTCCTGGGCCGACCGTCCGGGCCGGATGATGAAGTAGTTGATTCCGAATATGAGGAACACGTAGGTCACGATTGCGCCGAACAGGTTGACCACCATGGGCGACCCCTGCACCGCTGCAATCTGGCGCGCAAAGTGGCCCTTAATCACGGTCAAATACGCAAAGTCGATGGCGACCAGTCCCAGCGCGGACACGAGCATTTTGTACGGTTGATTCTGCATGGTGTGTGCGGTTATGCATTATTCAGACATAAAAATATATTTATGAAATGCATTTAAAGCATGCACACCATATTCAGTCATCTGCAATCCAAGCAACCCCTCCACAACACAACCCCAACACACAACAATGACTACCGCCACATCAACCCGGCCCATGTCAACAAAACTATACGATGCTGCGTGCGTCGCAGCCGAGAAGGCACGCGTTCTACGAGACAAGGCCAAGGCCAATGAAACCCGATTCAATGCCGCCAAGCTGAGCGTGTCGGATGAGCTGTATTGGTATAATAACAACACCAACTGGTCTGCGCTGACTCGCAAGGAGTTCCGCGACATCATGACCCGCATGGAGTCAATCACCGCACAGTTTTACGACGACTTTGGCGAGTGCGTGTATCCCAACCGCAGCGCGGCAATCCGGAAGTTCTGGGCCGACGAGTGGGACTGCGAATACCTGCCTGAGTCCGGCGAGTGGTGGAGCTTGTCTAGCAACGAGCGCATTGAGAGCGAGACGGAGAAGAAGGCCAAGCGCGATGCCGCAAAGGCCGCAAAAGCCGAGAAGGCTCAAGCAAAAGCTGAAAAAGCCGCAAAGAAGGCTCAAGCAAAAGCTGAAAAAGCCGAAAAGAAGGAAAAACAGCAACAAACCGCCCAATGCAATGACGAGGAGGATGAACTCTATAGGCAAGCGCTGTCGAGGCAACACTCTTTTGACAATCGGGAGGACACGCAGTATGCGAAGGATTTTGCACTGGCAAAAGCGGAAGAGCAACAACAGCAACAGCAATCATACGACGATTGGTTTGATGCGGAGGAGGAAGCGTATGCGGATGCGTATGCCAAGGCGAGGGCAGCAGAGGAAGCAAAAGAGCAAAAGGAGGCCCAGGCGTACTTGGACCAATGTTCCGCTGCCACTCGCATAACGTGCCAGCCGGTGCTTTACTTCGAGGAGCTGACTGACGTTGAAGGAGACCCCGATTGGCGCGCATACATCTACTACGACGAGCGCATCCGTCGCTACGTGTTCAAAGGCACGCGTCGTTCCCTCCGCGCAACCAGCAAGAAGACGTCGTATCCTGAAGTCAAGCTGTGCTTTCGTTCGTCCGGAGAGCTGGCCAGCTTCCTGCATTCATCCACCGAGACGCTGAATATCAGCATGTTTGCCATGGCCAGTGCAACCGTCAGGGACGCCACGTTTGCCGAGCTCTACGCGCTCCCCGCCCGTGGCTGCAGGACGGAGCTGTTTGGCTACGACCAAACCCGTCCCCGGTATTCCACATTTGTGAATTATTTGAGGACGCTGCGTGACGTGGATGCCAGCCATTCCACGTTTGCTGCATTCTAGACGCGATGCAATAAAAACGTGTGAAAAAAAATAATATAAATTATATGTAAATAGGCATACACATAATTACAAAATGGCAAACCCGTGTCCGGATGGCCAAGTCATGGACAAGACCACGAAGGAATGCAGGCCGCCCTTGAAGCGCGGAAGAAAGACGGGCAGCACGAATGCCCCCAATGCAAGCGCAAAGGCAACCCTGAAATCAAAAAACCCGTGTCCGGATGGCCAAGTCATGGACAAGAAGACAAAGGGATGCAGGCCGCCCTTGAAGCGCGGAAGAACGGCCAAGCGGGCTTCAAAGAGTCCAAGCAAGAGTCCAAGCAAGAGTCCAAGCAAGAGTCCAAGCAAGAGTCCAAGCAAGAGTCCCAGCAAGAGTCCCAAGAACGCAACTTTAGACAAGTACGGATTTGCCATTCCCGTTTTCAAGCCCAAGACGTACAAGGATGAAAAAACGTACAAGCAAACCAGCATGCTTGCATTTTCACAAAAGCGGTCTTAACCCCTTGCTGCATGTTTTCACGAGTTTTTAATAAAATGAAACACGTGAAATAAGCACACGAATTCAATGACAACCAAAGGTGATGGTGGAAGGCAGCTTCACGGACACATTGGGGTTGGGACACACGGCATTCACGCCCTTGACGATGTCCTTGAGCACAGGTTTGACTTGTGAGTAAGTTGGAACGGATGGCATTTTATAACATTCTGCTATATTTTATTTTTAAATACTAAAGTTGTGAAAATCGCAATATGTTTGGATTATATATTGCACACACACACACACACAATGTCTCAAAAAATGAAGATGAACTTTTACTTGGACTATCCAAAACACAGCTACTATGAAATAATGGTCAATCCAAACAAGGAGAGTCCAAACGGGCTCATTGCGTCCATTTTTCACAGGCTTTACCCACCGCATCTGCACACTTACAGCACCCTTGAACCCGCGTTTATTCACGTGCGCGAGGGGGCCACGCTGGACCCGGACAAAACGTTTGCCCAGAACGGCATTTCGAGCAACCTCGATGAAATTCCGGACATTCGCATTCGGCTAAAAATTCACATAACACCTTCTGTAAAATCGATTTGAAGGCATGCATGATGCACACAAAACGCGCATTATGCATAAACATTAAATACCAAAAACACACATGGCACGCACTTAAAACCGGATTTGGCCGCCGACCATGCCGCCGAAGCTGGGACGGCCGGACCAGCCGCCGCCCACCTGGCCTTGGACAAACAGGTTGCGGTTTTCATTGCCAACGGTCACGCGGCCGCTGCCGCTGTAGCCCTGGTTGTTGGCGTTGAATGACCCGGAAAAGCCGGAAGGAGAGGTGCGCGGGTTGGGGTTAGGGATGCTGATGGTTTGCATTGGATTAGCAGAGGGGTGTGGGGTTCAAAGGGGGGGTTATGACATGTGGTTAGAAAATATTTTTATATCATTTTTTTGAGTAATTGCTTTTTCGAATTTTTGCGTTTTTTTGTGTGTGCGTAGTATAGCATATACACCCAACACACATACCACACACACAAATCAAATCAAATGGGAGGCGGCGGCGTGATTCCGGTCGCCATGCACAACGGCGATTTATACTTCCTGTTCGGCCAAGAGAACGACGTCATCAAAGACGCGTCCAAAAACCAGGACTGGGGCGACTTCGGCGGCTCAGCTAAACCCGGCGAGTCCGAGATGGACACCTGCGTGCGCGAGGGCGCCGAGGAGCTGAACGGCTTTTACGGCAACAAGCGCGATTTTAGGGCGCTGCTCTTAAAGAACCAGGTCTTGAAGCTGACCTACGACACCCGCGTCACTTATTTAATGCGCGTGGACTACGACGAGCGCCTGCCGTTCTATTTTAATAATAATTATCGCTTCATCAAGGAAACCGCCAACCTGCGGTCCATTGCGGCGCACCCGGAGAACGGCTACTTTGAGAAGTCGCACGTGCGCTGGTTCACGCTGGCGGACTTGAAGCGCGAGCGCGGCGCGTTCCGCGAGTACTTCCGCAACTTCTTGGACATGATTCAATACCGCGCGCCCGAAATCCGGCGGCTGATGGACAAGCGAAGCAGCCACAAGCGAAGCAGCCACAAGCGAAGCAGCCACAAGCGAAGCACCCACAAGCGAAGCACCCACCGCAAACCCAATGCAAGTGGAACAAGGCGACGATAATCACGCTAATCAAATCATTTTCTTAACTTTAGAGTAAAAATCGCTCGTTGCCAAGTGATGAATGACGAGAATCACCACAATTGCGACGAGGGTGATGTAGGATGCAGGGTGCACGGGTTCCCCAATCACGTATCGGTTGATGAGCACCACCGACATGACGCTGCACACGATGAGCATGCATTGCAGAATAATGACGTTCTGCGTTTTGCCCCAATAATAAATGGTGGGGAACGAAACCAGGTTGGATGCCAATGACGCCGCGCACGAAATGGCAAGCAGCGTCAAAAAAGGGCTGCCCTTCAACATGCGACCAACATAGTTGGAGTATGAATTGAGCAATTCAGCAATTAACAAAAAAGTCAAACCGATGAAGAACCACATTTTACAAGCATACACTACAATGACATTAAATGTTGCCGTTTGGCGTTTAAATATTTGCATAATTTAGTGTTTGCAATAACTAAAACCATCATCATCACCACCACCACCACCACAAAAAATGATGCATGAAATCAGGACACGAAAACGGTCCAAGCCGTCTAACGCTAAAACCCTCCGCCGCAAGGACATTGCCGCCGGCATAAAGGACATCTCACTTTCAAAAGCCCGCGCCGATTTCGCCGCCCTGAAAGCCGTGCCTTGTTCCGCCATCAACCAGGCCGCAAAGGTGGGCAATGCAGTGATGGACCACTACTTTTTCGGGCACCGCCTCGCGGCCAAAACCAAGCGCGCCATTTCGTATTACGAGTGGATTAAAACCAACTGGAAGCGCAACGAGTCGGAGCACAGTTTCTATAAGTTCAACCGGGCACAGGGCAAAACCCTGGAAAAGGCGCGCTACGCGGTGTTCCGTCTGTATTACGGTGCCATTCACGGCTTCAAGCCGCTGGTCGCCAAGTGGATGTATTGCACGTATCAGCCGCGCACGGCCGTTCTGGACTTCTCGGCGGGTTGGGGCGGCCGCTGTCTGGGCGCCATGGCCCTCGGCATTCCGTATATAGGCATAGACACCAACGTGGACCTGCGCCCCGTTTATGAGCGCGTGGTCCGAGAGCTGGACCCCCCGAATCAAGCCGTGACCATGCGGTTCCAAGACGCAGCAACCGTGGATTATTCCAAGTTGAAATACGACATGGTGTTAACGTCGCCGCCCTACTTCAAGACGGTCAAACCCGTGGAGGACTACGCGCACATGCCGCACTACGCTGACCGCGCCGACTTCAACGCGCGCTTTCTGTTTCCCGTGATTCGCAACACGTTCTCCAACCTGGCACGCGGTGGCACGTATGCGCTCAACATTCCTGCTGACATGTATGCTGAAATCAAGGCTGCCGATATCTTGCCGGCCAGATTGCATGCCAAGCACCGCCTGTTCCTGCAGCCCCGCTTCGCCAAGGGCAACCCGAAAAACCCAGATGTCAAATACGAGGAATACATCTATGTGTGGAAGAAGCCTTAAAAAAATATATAGTTTTATGCTTTCCTTTTCTTTTCTTTTCTTTCCTTTCATGCCAATCATTTGATTTGCTTGAAGAATGAGTTGTCTCCGTGTAGGTCGTAGTGCTTCCCGGTGCGCACATCCACGTATCCAGCCGTGTCTGCACAGTTTTGAGCAGGCCATCCGTTTCCATACCAGTAATATCCTGTGATTTTGATGACGTTGTCGCGCAACACCATGACATGGTCGCCATACAATTTGGCATCTTCTTGGCATATTCGGTGGTAGTCCTCGATGGTGTGAAGGTTGCTCGAATGCACGCGCTGAAACCAGTTCCAATCCATGATGTGATGGGTTGCGTACAGTTTCGCCATGTTGATTGCTGTTGCGGTTGCGGTTGCTGTTGCTGTTGCTGTTGCTGTTGCTGTTGCTGAATACTAATAATAAAACAACGACGATTCAATTTTTTTTTATTATTTGGTGAATTTCTCTCGATGGTCAATGGCCAATGTTGGAAAAATTGAAAATAAAAACACCCGACACGACGACCTGCAGCAAGCATGACTGCATGACCAATAACAGACGCAATGAACCCGCATTCACGATATGCATCACAAGATACAATGACAAAACATGCGCAGAGAGAAATGCGTGGCTAGCCAACAATCCCGACTGTAAGTGCATTTACAAAAGTCCGGTTCCAATCAAGTCGCACATTCCTTATCAAGCGCCGGTGTTCGTTCTGGAGATGAACAATGACACCAACCAAATCATGGGCATTGGCCGCATCATCAACGAAATCCGCGCCGACCGCTCCTATCGGGTTTATGCAGACCAGAACTACAACCGATACACGTATCTGGGTCGCGCCCGTTTGGACCGCACCATCATCATGCAGTCCAGAGTGAATGCGCGCATCATTGAAACGCTGGAGCGCATGCTGTTTTACGGCGCCCGCCATGCCAAGCGTGGGCAGGGCATCGATGAGCTACCGATTCGCATCCTCAAGAACCGTCCAGGCTACAGCTTCATGCAATTCATATGCGGTTTATTCCAACAAGAGAATCCGCCCCAATGACATGGCCAGTTAAGGCAACAAACATTTTCACAAATTTTATTTTATACATTATAGGCAAAGCAACCCAAGGCAAAAGCAAAGCATGTATCCAGTCATTGTGTGCATAGCAAAAAAAGAGCAAGATTACATTGAAGAATTTGTGAATTATCATTTGCATTTGGGGTTCAAGCACATTTACATATACGACAATGAAGACACGCCCACGTATCAAGCGTTATTGCAAAAATACAAGGACATAACAGTGACCCATTTGCCATTCAATAATTACTACAAGGGGGTGCAATACATTGCATTGCAACAATTTGGTAAAACCCATTTGCATGCATCTGAAATAACTCATGTGGCACACATAGACATTGATGAATTCATTGTTTTAAAACGGCACAAAAACATATGTAAGTTCATTGATGAATACATCGTTGGCGATTGTCAAGGGATAGGCATGAATTGGCGTTTTTTTGGTTCATCTGGAAACACGCAAAAAACAAATGAACCAGTAACCGCTCGATTCACAATGTGTGAAAAAAACGGGAATGAACACATCAAAACGTTATTCAAAAAGGACAATTTCATCCGATTTAAAACCGTTCATGACATTTTGTTGCGAAGTGGGTGCATTAAATCAACCAATGGCCATGTGATAGACGGTCCATTCAACAATAAAATCGACCACAGCGTGATTCAACTCAATCATTACAAGTGCAAAACATTGCCCGAATTTAGATTCATCCGAACAAGACAGCGAGCTGATGTGAATCATGCCATAGTTGAAGACGTGGACCAGTTGTTTGAATTACATGACAAGAATGAGGTTGAAGAACGCACTGCTTGCAATTTTTACAAAAGAGTCTTGTGCCGACAAAATAATATGTCCGCATAATTCATATCGCCGTTTGCCTTTTACTGCAATGAAACCGCTCTCAGCATTTTTCATGTTTTTTTTGGTGGCACTGTTTTGCGCATATTTAGTGGGGCTTGGTTCGATAAAAGAAGGGTTTCAGTCCCATGCGTTCGCGTCGTGCCGAGGGAGCGGGTTTTCGAAGGAGTTCTGCCTGCAGAACCCGCCCATGCCGGGGCAGTGTCAGTGCCGCAACGGTGCCGTGGGCACGTTCATGCCAGGATTCAAAGGCCGGTGTGTTTGTCCGTATTAATTCCACCCACAAAACAATAATAAATAAATGCGAATGTATTATAGCATCAACAAACCAATACCAATAATACATTTTTCAACACCCACGTCTCTCGCGTCCTCAAAATGGAACCTCAAAACATTGATTTGGACATCACACACTACGACACGGACGAGCTGCTCGCCATGTTGAACTTGCAGGACCCCACCGAGGACGACATCATCAACGCGACAAACCGGTTGATTCAAAAGGCAACCGCAGACCGGCTGCCCAAGGTTGCCGCATTTTTCCAGGATGCGCAGGACACGCTGCTGGACGAGCTGGACAAGCAACCAGACCCAGACCCCTCACAAGCGCAACCACAAGAAGACGACCCCGAAGACCCGCAAGCGCAAGCGCAACCACAAGAAGAAGACCCCGCCGAAGACCTTGACCAAGAAGACAATGACGACCCCAGTGCCAATTCCAATCAACTGGGGCAGTGGTGGCGCAACCAGTATTTGAAACAGGCCGACAAGGTGCAGGCCGATAAGCCCGCCGACCGCAAGAACAAGATCCAAGTGCTGCAGGGGAACCAGCACATGCCGACCAAGCGAGAGAAACTGGGCATAAATGAGACGTACCAGGTGCCGGTTGCGCAAGGCACCCTAAACCCCAACCTGAAAAACACGGTGTCTCGGTTAATAAACATTGACAGCCAGTATCGCCAGATCATCACGCCAAATGCGGAGAACCCGCTCGGTCCCGCATCGCCGACCAATTACACGATTGACCTCACTGAAAACCTGACGAACGTGCTGTCCATCAAGTTGAACTCCGTCCAGATTCCGTATGCATGGTATGCCATTGACTACACTTCGGGAACCAACCTGCTGTTTTACAGAATCATTCAATCGCCCCCTTTGCCGTACACGCCGTTCATGGTTCCGCCAGGCAATTACACGCCCCTGCAGCTTCAAACCTACATGTTGGGTGTGGCGCCATTCAATAATGTGTCAGATAGTACAAGTCCATTCACCATTGATTATAGCTCGAACAGTGGCAAAATGAAGATTACAAACAAGAGCACCTACGCCTATGAAATTCTGTTTTTTGAACCGACGTATCATATTGATTACACGGTGCCACCCGGCATGAATGCACAGGACATTAACACGGCAATTGCTGCATCCAAGGTGAATTCCAATCTGGGCTGGCTGATGGGGTTCCGTGGCAATAACAAGGTGCCGGCATTCACCACCACCGTCACCGCCGAGCCCGTCACCTATTCCAACCCGCCCAACCAACTGTTGTACACGCTGCTCTCCAAATCATTCGCATCCACCACCATCGACACCACCGACATTATCTCTAACACGGGGCCACCCGTCGGCACACCCGGCACCACCACCACCACCACCACCACCACCACCACCACCCCTACCACTACCACCGCCATCACAACTACCATCACAGTCACCGTCACCGTCACCGTCGACAACTTCCTCTTCACCACGATCACCACCACCGAGACCACCACCGTCACCATGGTGCAATCATTTTTACCAATCACTTCAGAGGCGCTGGCCGACACCTACGGGCCCAAGTACATCATCTTAGTGGTGGACGATTACAACCAGAACCACTTGAACAAGGGGCTCGTCAACATTGCCACCAACGACACGAAGCTGAGTCTGCCGTCGTATTTCACGCCGGGGCAAAACATTGCGCTGCCGCCGTCGTATTTTGTGCCCGGGGCCATCCCGGTCATCTGCGACAATGCAGGCATTCCCACCTACGTGCAGTCCAACCCGCGCAAGCTCACGCAGGCCCAGATTTACACCATCAACACCATTCAGCAGGACCGCAACAACACCACAATCGACCGCTACACGGGGCCCACCACCACCGACGTGCTGGCGCTCATTCCGGTGAAGACGTATTCCCTGTTGCCGGGTCAGCCCTACATTGAGTTCGGCTCCTCGCTGCAAACCAACGAGCGCATTTACTTTGGCCCCGTCAACATTGAGCGCATGAAGATTCAGCTAATTGACGACAAGGGCAACATCCTGAACATGCACGGCAACGATTGGAGCATGACCATAATTTCCACTCATTTGTATGAATATTAAACATTAACTGCGACAACTATGATATAAAAAATAATGCACAGACATTGCAGCCACTGATGCCCCTAAACACAAGACCTTCATCAATAAAAAGATCATCCCCGCAGTCAAGAAAGCATTTCCCGTTGCCGAGCGCATTCTGCCCGTTGCCGCGACGTTCGTGCCGGCCCTTGCTCCCGCTGCCGTGGTTGTAGGTGCCATCGGCTCTCTCAGGAGAAAACGCATTTCGTCTCTGTTCGACATTTTTTATTATTGCAGTAATGTATTAATAAAACACCACACCGCACCCATGCCCAACATGAACGCAGTCCTGTTCTTGCTGCTACTCAACACAATCAATGCGATTCCCACCATTGGTCCCAATGCCCCCAATGCCCCCAATGACTGTGGGAACGGCATTTTCTGCGCCCCCCTGCAGACGTGCATGAGCAATGCAACGGGGGCGGGGTTGGTCCACGCGTGTTCCCCCCTCCCCCGCGCCGTCCGCTGCATGGACGCGCGCTTTTCGTGTCCTGCTTCCACCGCCTGCGCCGATAACTCCACTTGCGTGACCGCAACCGCAACCGCAACCGCAACCACAGTGATGGACGCCGTGGTCAACGTGGACGCGCACGAGGTTGCCGAGATGCGCGATTTTGGGTCCGGCATGAAGCCCACCGCATTGAGCGTGTGCGGTCCAATAACCGGCACCTTCCGTCTGCCCAATTTTTGCGCCTGCAAGGACGCCCGGTTTGGCGGCGAGCTCAGCTGCGCCATTGGTCTTCAAACTTACATGACCGTCGGCGCGTCGGCGTGGGTTTTACCGTGTGCATCCCCGGCCAACTTTGGATACCGGGCATGGGTGTCCATCCCCGGCGTGACAACCAAGAGCATTGGCAACACGTGGTCCGCGGCATTCACCATGAGCCAGCCCATTCCGGGTGCGTCATTTGAAATCGGGGTTGCCAGCGCGGGCGCCCGTGCCGAACTGTCGGGGGACATCAGCCGGTTCATCATAAGCACCCGGCTCGCCATCGGCGTGTGCGCCCGGCTGGGCATCGGCCCCTTCTCCAAGGAGTTGTGCAACCCGTCCGCGCTTCCATGGCTGCCCGTGACCGTCATCAATGGCCCCCGCTTCGATTTCAGCCGGTTCTGCTAGCCTCCCACCCACCCCAACCCCCTTTAAGCCCTTCGGCCCATTTATTATATAAATGCATCGAACTTTCCAAAAGTGTTTCGCGCATGTTGGTTTTTGGACATTTTTTTTGTCCATTTTCTCAGAATTCTGTACTCTTTTGCAACATGAACTTCAAAAAATAACAAAAACATTTCGATAGAAATAAACAAAATCACGAGAGCATTCATGGTCTCGCAACCAATCGCATGCTGAAGGGTCGAAAAATGGGCTTAAAAAAAAGCACCAGGGTGGCGACATCAGATGGCACCCCGCAGGCCCGGACCTACTAAAATTAGTGCTAACTCCTGCTAACGAACCAACGAGAGAGCGCTGCCGCACCAGTTACCTAGCAACCATTTTACCGCCCTTGAGCGGATTTGTCCGCTAGGGATACTAACAAATCAACGAGTTTTGCTAATTCCCAACGAATTTTACTAATTCCCAACGAGTTTTACTAATTTTCAACGAGTTCCTGCTAATTCCCAACGAGCTTTTACTAACGCTCGCCGAGTTTGGGCAAATTTCGCCGAGCGGGTGTGTTAAACCGGGGATAACAACTTAAACGCATAAATAATATGTGTTAATTATGCATGACATGAGCGAATTTCATTGCGATGTGTGCAATGTGGCATGTGCGTTCAAAAGTGATTATGAGCGACACATCTCATCGCAACGGCACATTAAAAAGGAAAAACAGAAGGAGAAAAATTTGGCAGACACCCAGTGCGAGTGCGGCAAGCGCTACAAGTTTGCGTCCAGCCTGATTTTTCACAGGAAGACGTGCGCCAAAGTGCGCCAACAGCAACAACACCAATCAATGCAGCTGATAGTGCATGACTTAGACAGCGACGCGGCAACTCAAAAAAAGGAACCAGCGTGGGAGCTGTCCGAGTTCAAGGACATGGTCATGACGATGCTGCAGGACAATCGCAACGCGTGCACGGCATATTGTGCGGTGGTGGACAACATGTCGTCCATCATCAAGGACATGATTCCCCGGCTGGGGAATGGCAACGTGGTCACCAACACGAACACCAGCAACAACAACACGCAGTTCAACCTGAACATGTTTTTGAACGAGGAGTGCAAAGACGCCATTAAGTTGAGCGACTTCGTGAAGACGCTGAACATCACGGTGAAGGACTTGGAGTACACGAAGACGAAGGGCATCGTGGAGGGCGTGGGCTCCATCATTGCGAACAACTTGCGCGGCATGGACATCCACAAGCGCCCCATCCACTGCACGGACGCCAAGCGCGAGACCATGTATGTCAAAGCCGACGAGTGGATCAAGGACGAGGGCCACGCGCACCTGCGCCAATTCATTTACCTGACGTCCTGCTACCAGACGCGGGTCATTCAGGACTGGATGAACGCGCACCCGGGCTGGGAGGTCAAGGACGCCATGCACACGGAGTATCAGGCCATTTGCAAGGAACTGTATAAGAATATAGAGTATGACGACAGCGCGCACAAGAAAATCATCAAGACGTTCATCAAGGATGTGGTGCAGCTGGACAAGCAGTTATTGACGACGCCAATGCACGGCTGCAGCTGAATCAAACGCACGGCTTAATTGGAACCCGACGCAAAATTTGGCCTACTAAACCATGGGGCGGAAGGCGTTGCATATGCTATGTCAGAATATGGGCTTTGGCTAGATGCATACACGGCTGCCACTCTGAACCCATAATTGCTTCCATTTGTCAATCCCGCGTGTTGTTGGTGATGGATTGTGAATGTTTTGACATTTTCGAGTGGTGGACAGAACCATTTTTTAAAATGACATACATATTGGTTCATATTTTTTTAAAAATTGATTATCATTATTGCAATTTAAAACGTGCTCATCATTGATATGCAAATGTCGCAGGAAGAAGCACCCCCAGTGGTGGAAGACACGGTCGTGGCGGCGGTTGTCCGTTCGTTCCACGAGCGTAGTCGCGCAGGCCAGATGAAATACGGGACCACGCTGGACCGCACGGACCTGACCCCGCTGCAGTGGGCGCAGCACATGCAGGAGGAACTCATGGACGCCATTCTGTATTTGGAACGGCTGAAACGAGAGATTGTCGCACGTAATTTGCACGAAAAATAAATCAACTCAATATAATATAAATCCAATCATGTTTTTATTCCGGATGCATTCTGTGGGCAGTGTGCGCCCCCGACCCCCCACTGCGGCAAACGCGGTCATTCGGTGGTGGAACAATCCGGGTTCGAATGAGGCGCAGCAGCCGTCGGAGCCGTCGGAGCCGTCGGAGCCGTCGGAGCCGTCGGAGCCGTCGGAGCCACAGACGTTTCAAGCCCCGACCGAAATGGAAGAAGACGTGGTCGTGATTCAGGAAGAGGAGATGGTGCTGATTCGCAAGGAACAACAGCAGGACCCTGCGCCAACCGCAGCGGCTCCGGTTGAACACGTCGCCCTCCCTGAAGCACAAGAAGCCCCGCAGCCCAAATGCACCGAACCGGAAACCACCGTGTCCGCCCCCGCGCCGTCAAAGAAGAAAAAGCAACAGAAGCGCCGGTGATTGCATTTTTTTTTTAGATTCAATGCATATGTGAATTGAATTTAAACACATCTCTGGTGAATTGAATAACTTGACAAAATGAATTTGGACACGGATTTAAGTGCATATTCTCTCGAAGAGCGCGCCCACATTGTGCGTCTGGGCATCTTCCTGCACGAGCAGGGGCGCGAGTTCTGGTTAAGCCACAATCAAACATCATCATCGGCGTCGTCGTCGTTGTCGGGCGAGTTTGCCGCGGCGCAACTGAAAGAGGAGCTGGACCACATGAAGGAGCGCCTGCACGCGGTGCGCGAGGAGGAGTTCAAGAAGGGCGAGCGCCGGGCGGAGGAGTACCGGCGCGAGGCGGAGCAGCGGCGGCGAGAGTGCGAGGCCGAGCGTGCCCGTTGCGACAGGTTGATTCAGGGCATCAATGCCGAGGTGGAACGCGCCAGCGCAGCGCGCGTGGATGAATTAGGAAAGCAGCTGGCCGCATCAAAAGCGAAGAACGAGTGGTACTACAACATGTACGAGGACAAGTCCAAGGGCAAGCACTACGAGGAGGAGCTGTATCCGAGGCTATTAGATTACAACGACAAGCACCTGAATTCGGTGTGGACCATCACGCACGTGGGCTCCGTGCTGAGCGAGAAGACGGACTTCCACTTCCGCCACAAGGAGCTGGGGATAACCGTGCTGCTGGACACGAAGAACAACCTGCCGACAAATCCGGTGGCAAACACGGCCGATTTCGAGCGCGACGTGCTGCGCAAGGAGACCAACGCCGTGGGCGGCATCATGCTGGCGAACGGCAGCATCTGCAACAAGAAGCGGTTTGAATTAAATAAGACCAAGGGCGGCAAGCACCTGGTGTTCGTGTCGGGGTTTGACCGCGACAACGTGGCGTTCGTGTTCATGCTGCTAGACTGGCTGCTTGAATTAGCGCAAAAAAAGGGTGAGGAAGCCGTGCAGCGTGGCACCCTGCAGAAGATTCTGATCACGAATTACCGCAGGGAGCTGGCGCAACTGGATGCATTGGATAAATCAAAAAAGGCGGCCCAGCGCGCCGTGGACGACATTGTGGCGGACTATCTCTCGTACTTCAACGAGGACATTGAAATGGCGTCCAAGTCGGAGGAGGTGGGGGCGAGCTCGGTGCGCGTGAAAGAAAAGACGTCGACCGAGGTGGTCAGCATCGACGCGTTGGAACAAGGGCGGCGCATCATTGGCACCCGCAGCAAGTACTACCTGACGTACGATGCGCCGGACCCGTGCATCCAGTACTTTAAGAGCAACTACGCGCGGAAGCAGAAGATGCTGCAGCTTTCAACGGAAAACTTGGTTCTAGAAGTGGATGCATGAATTCAATAAATATTCGTAGCATGTGGTATGAAGGCAAATTATAATATTACAATATTTCAACACATATCATTCAACATGAAACACAACACCAAAAAGGGTAGAATGTTCAAGTCAACCCGACATGGGAAAACGCGTCGGGTTCAGCGTGGTGGTGCGCCAATAAATTTAATGGAGAATGGTTCCGTTGTTGGCACATATGATGATGCAACCGGACTAGGCAGAGCAGAATACAAAGTAGGAATATATGAGGGGCAATTTCTAAATGGCGTGATCCATGGACAAGGAACACTGACATACGCAGATGGAGACGTTTACGAAGGCCAATGGCGTGATGACCAAATGAATGGACAAGGAAAAATGAAATACGCAGATGGAGACGTTTACGAAGGCCAATGGCGTGATGCTCAAATAAATGGACACGGCATCATGAAATATGAAAATGTAGCAGTATACGAAGGCGACTGGTTAAATGGCGAAAGGAATGGACGAGGCACAATTAAATATCACGATGGACGCGTTTACGAAGGCGCATGGCAGAATGATGAGAGGAATGGACACGGCATTATGACATACGCAGATGGACGCGTGTACGAAGGCAACTGGCAGAATAATCAAAGGAATGGACATGGTAAACTGACATCCGCAGATGGAAGCACGTATGTGGGAGGATGGTTGGATAATAAAAAGAATGGACAAGGCAAAGAGACACATCAAGATGGTACAATATATGAAGGCAATTGGGTTGATGATAAAATGAATGGACATGGAAGATACACATTTGCACCCACGCCTGGGGCTTCTGGACGTTCGGTGTATGTGGGAGAAATGCTGGATGGCAACTTCAGTGGACAAGGCACGAGGAAATATGACAATGGAGACGTGTATGTAGGCGAATGGCTCAATGATCAAAAGAGTGGAGAAGGCACCATGAGATACGCCGATGGGCGTGAATATGTGGGCAGATGGTTGAATGATGAAAGGAACGGACAAGGCAAAATCACAAATCCAAATGGTTCAATGTATGAAGGCGAATTCTTGAATAATGCAATGCATGGACAAGGAACATACACATTTGACAACGGAGACGTGTATGTGGGGAGACTAGAAAACGGTGATTTCACTGGGCAAGGCATCATGACATATGCAAATGGAGACGTATATGACGGCCAATGGGGGTCTGATGTTAAGAATGGACACGGCAAAATGAGATACGCGGATGGGAACTTATATGAAGGCACGTGGGATGCTAATTTTATGCATGGCCGCGGCAAAATGACATATGCAAATGGAGACTTATATGAAGGCCCATGGTATCGTGATAATCGGCATGGAGCAGACGGTGAAATGGTATATGCAGATGGACGCGTTTATGAAGGCGAATGGTGGAATGATAATATGCACGGAAACGGCACAATGAGAGATGCCAATGAAGACGTCATATATGAAGGTTTGTGGAGGGATAATCAGCAAAATCCACTTTTTAACCCCAATACGGGGGCATTGGCAGACAATGCTGAATACAACGCCACACTTGCAATGCGACCTCCCAAGATTTTTCCCATAAGTGATAATATGTTGTTCAAGAAGGACACTTATAAATACAAATACCATGATGTGATGGAACTGCGAGATAGACATGTGTTGGAAGCATTGGAAGAAGACCCTGATGCGATTGCCCTGAAGGTAAATAGAACTTACTATGTCATCTCAATTGATAATGTTATGAGAATCGCAAATAACAAAAATTACATTCAATACGAATGTCCCATTCTAGTGGACCTGAACGTGAACCAAGCCGATCTGGAACGAGTGATCAAAGATGAACCATATTTGTCCATACATGGCATGGGCATTGCACTTGTAGGCGTGGTGCCTTTGTTTGACATTTGGAGTGCCATCAACTCGGGTCGTAGAGCATTTGAACTCGTTGCAACAAGACGTGTATTGCTCAGCACTGCATCGCATCAAGTGATGTTCAAGTATGGGAGTTTGATGGCATCAAATCATTGCCAAAGTGGTATACCTGCCACAGTGTATGAAGTGCAGATGTTGCGAATAGAAGATAAACCTATTAATATTACAAGAAAGAGGAAACAATTCAGTATAAAAAAGAATGGAACAAAGAAACTGAATCGTGTAATAAATTTTATGCGTGGTGTCCGAAAGCCGTCCTATGTCCTAACCCGTGGGCGGTAGTATTATTTCGAATTTCTCTCGATATTAAGATTGGGATTTGTAGAAAGTGTTTGGGATTGCATCATGAGGATGACTGCGAGATGGCACATGTGAACCTTTGTTGATTGTTTTGTTGCGTGGTTGGAGAGATATTCTATAATATTGAATGAATAATATAAAAAGATGGCTACTTACCAAATGCATGGTTGTGATTGGCTTGTGCAAAGATGAATGACGGGTCGCCGCCTGTGATTTCGTGCAAAACATGGTTGATGCGTGCCCGTTAACATCTATACGGCAGAACACTTAAAGAGACGAATTCAAAATCAAAATCACGATTAAGATAAAATATGGCATATTAATAATATAAAGGCATTGTATAATTTATGACAAATGCCCGTGGTTGTTTCAATAACCCATCATATTTTTTCGTATCCATTTTTATTTAAAGTGGTTCAGCCGCTGGTTGAAAAAATGTCGCTATTTGATTTTGTCAAAACGATTGCTGCGACAAAATGAATTATTATTGTTTTAATTTCTCTTGTTATGAATGCATGCACTTACATTCATAAAATGATTTATAGTTTCTGCGGGGAGGACCCCCTTCAATGATGACACATGAATGACGGGTCGCCCGTGATTTCGCGCAACACATGGTCGATGTATGAACGTTGAACGGCATTGGCTTCGTAGTAGTTCCAATACGTGTCCTGGAGGCACAAGTCTGGGTATGGTTTATTGCCGGCGGCAACCACGTTTGCAAAATGCGTGATGGTGCATTGGTGGGCGTGTTCGGGATACTGATTTTTGACAAACGTGCCTTTACAGTTGAGATGTTTATATTCGGGACGGTTTGATTCAATCAGGAACGGTTTGCCTGGTTGAAGGTTGGCAGGACTGACAAGTTGAAGAGGTCGCATGTTTTGGATGCTTATTACATGATTATTGTTGATTTGGTTCAATTTTTATTGAATTTCTCTCAGATTATGGATTCAGATTTGCAGAATTGTTTGATTATTGTTGCGCCATTGCATCAAGACATGCATTATGTTGTCAATTTTATGGTTTTTGATTCGTAAGGTTGAGAGACATTCATTAAATTCAATGAAAATAAGAAGTGCATATTAACTTTAATTCACCATTTGTTTCAATAATTTGAACCCCTCTCGGTGGGGATTAGTGGGAACAGGCGTAGTTTTGTCATCATTTCCTCCATATTTTCCGGTTATTGAGTTCCACATGAAGAATGCGCCAATCAGCATAAAATAAACGCCGGAAATGCCTTCCAATGTTGAGTTTTTCAATCCACCGGTCAAGTATGCGCCGGCCCATGCTGCAAAAAAGTAAGTCACCATAATAATGACGGCAGTCGAAACTTGAACTTGGTTTCGCTTCCAGTAAGTGGCAATGGCCATGAGAGACAGTGGCGGCAGAATGGTGAGGAGGACAGTTCCTGCCGCAGTTTTAAAATTGGACACGATGCCAAGGACCAGCAATCCCGGGACCATGACTTCCGCGCCCGATTGACCAAGCGCTCCACCGGCTAAACCGGAAATGACACCCAGTCCCACGGTTGCCAAGGCATGATTCATTTGGGTGGTTTAAAGTTGCATAATATTTTATTTTATGAATTTCTCACAACGGCTCGGCGCGTCGTGCCTTTGAACGTTGGCAAGTTTTGCGAAAATGTTGGGGTTTTTGAACTCATCATTTGAGAGATATTCGGGGGTTTACCACCTTTATTATTTTTTAGCCCGTTTTTTACTGCATTTACCTGTTTTTCCCCAGACGCAATCTGACGGAGGGCATTCCTCTTTGGTTTTGTGCGATGGACAGTTCGCTTGTTGTGGTTGGGCTGATTTGGGTTGCACTGATTTGGGTTTAGAAGCCACCTTTCTGGTTTTCTGACCCTTTTTTGGAGAGGCAAGACTGGCCAAGGCAGCCTTTCGCGTGGCAACCTCCCGCTTCAGCGCATCCACCCTATCCATGGCCTGCTTTAATTCTGCCTCAACCCGCGAAAGCTCTTGCATGGCTTCTTCCCGCTGGAGCTGTCTCTTTCCGGTGGGAGAGGCAACCCGTTTTTGTCTGGAAATCCATCCAGCAAGCGGATGGTCAATCCGTTCCCTCGTTTCCTTGCCCTTTGGATCCATTGGAGAAATGAAATATGCGGGTCCTTCCTCTTCGGCCGCCTCTTCCCACTCAAAATGTTGGCCCTGGAACGGACCCCGCCTGTATTCCACCAGTTTAAGAATTTCTATGCCATCTTCATACGTGACCGGGCGATTCAGTTGGGCGCTTACGTATTTTATGCAATCCTCGTGATAAACGGGACCCCATCCCGAATCACCGTCATTTCCAATTGTTATCTCGGATGTAAATAAGTCGTTCCTTTCCCTGCCTTTGATCGGAAATCGGCCATACATGTCATCCCCCTCCACTGGTAAAATTTCATTCGTGTCTCTATCAAACGCCAAACCATTTCTTAACCAACTCAAATCAACGTTACTTAACTTCTTGAGATGATTTACTTCTCTTTCTTCTTCATCGTCATCCTCGTCATACTCGACATCCTCAGCAATTTCCGGTAATTCCTCATAGGACAATAAACATAACGGGCAATACTCCGAATGCATACCTCCACCGCTTTGACTTTTAATCTTCATTTTTTGTTATATTTTACAATGAGATAAAATAAATGCATGATTTTCTCTCGTTTGATGGTTTGGATTTGCATAAATGGTGAACAATGATGCAACATGTGTGCAAAACAGCAGACATGTTGACCTTTTTTGGGTTTTTGATTCACAATGTTGAGAGATATTCGGTTTATTCAAATAATGAACAAATCGTGTAAATTTATTAAAAATATTATGTGGACTACATGCATAACCCATCTTTGACCTCTTTTC
>Ga0222714_10001855_pt1 | contig 23303 bp, 27 predicted proteins | sample C33_3DmetaG_FD_165048 | JGI IMG/M metagenome (GOLD analysis project Ga0222714, IMG submission 165048) | Estuarine water microbial communities from San Francisco Bay, California, United States - C33_3D | ecosystem: Environmental > Aquatic > Marine > Unclassified | place: USA: California...
CAGCGTACCAATCCTTGAATTTAAAAGCTTGTTTGAATCCAATGCGTATTGCTGGTTATTTTGTTTTGTGTCAGTGTAATTTTTCTGAGCCGTGCCTTCCTGCATGGTTCTTGACAGGCCAGCCTGAGAGTCCATAAGACCTGAAAGAAGCGGACTGTCAGATGAGTATCCCTGATCTTGATATTTTTTGGCAAGATTGTCAGAAGCTCTTTGCAATGATCTTGAATAGGTATTGCCAGCTACATTGTTCATGTTGGCTATTTGACTTCCTGAGTGCATCTGATCAGCAAGCCCAAGAGATGATCTTGTGACAGGCTTGTCTCCACCAAGGGCGTTGTACATGGCGTAGTTTTCGCCTGAATCACTTATTGCCTGAAGTATCTTGGGGTTTATCTCGTTGTACTTGTCCTCTTTAAATTGAGGATCAAGCATTTTGCTTCTGGAATTAATACCAGCAATAGCAGCAGACTGTTGCGATCTGATGGCTGATATCTGAGCTTGCGTAGCAGCGTCAAGCTGAGCTTGTGCAGCTGCTGCCTCGGCTTTGATTTTGGCTATGTTCTGAGATTCAATGTAATTTTTGTTTTGCTGTTGATAAGAAAAATCTTTTGCTTGTTTTTGGTTGTTAAGCTCCCAGTTTTGCTTGTTAATTCTATAAGCTTGAGCAGCAGCAGCTGCCCTTCGATCTTGCTCAGCTTGCCAAGCTTGCATGAGATAGTTGTTCAAAGAGCTTGCGTTGTTTTTTCCCATGGTTAGTCCTTAAATCAAATTAGCCAGCAGACTGGTGTAATTGTTGACCGCATTTTGCCTAGCCTTTTCAGCTCCAGCGACACCTGCGACATTTTCCTCAACAGCCTGTTGACCGGCAAGCTTGTACCCGGCGTTAGCTTGTTGCGCTGCAATTTTAGATCCGCTTGACGCAAGGGCATTGGCGTTTGCTTGCTGCATATTGGTGACGCCATTTAGCGTGTCAAGCAGTGGGCTGCGATAAGATATCCCCCTGCTAGTTAAACCTGCTGCGTTCTGGTTTCTTTCGGTAGCAGCCCGTGTGCTGTTCTGCGCTATGGCCCTGTTTGCCTGAACCTGCCTGTCGCCTTCTGATATTGCGTCACCACCAAGACCTAAAGATTCCCTAGTGATTGGGTTCTGTGCGTAGTAGTCAGCTTGGCTACGCATGTTTGGATCGTTGTTAGGATTGTTTGCCAACAGGTTTTTGTAAGCGTTTCTGTACCTGCCTATGTTCATGTTGTTGATGTCAACATCAGTCTTGTACATTCTGTTGGCTGCGTTAATCGAATCCCGTGACGCAGCAGCAGCAGCAGCAAGCTGAGCTTGCGCAGCAACCTTGGCGTTATACAAAGCCATGTCAGCCTGATATTTGGCCATGTCCTCGTTGTAACCCATATCTCCTCCTACAACCAAACAGGGAACAAAGCATAGGAACTAAGAAACACTATAGTCTCAGTACCTACTGGCACCTTAAAACTTTCATTTCCATTCAGAACTTTTAAATTTTTTAGCACGGTTGACGATGTGGGGCTATAAATAACCTGAACATCCACCCTTCCCGGAATGGCATGGTCTGCGCCATCGCTAAGCACCACGGATCCATAAGCTACGGCAGCATCAATCTTGACATCAATTGCTCCGCTACCTATACCGCCACCAACATTCCCGGATGGAACAGTTGTATTCATATTAAGCTTTTGTTTGACAGGAAGCGGTGGAACTTCAGGGTAATTAGGATCTGTCGGATTTTTAAGGCCGTGAAAATTAACCCGGCTTGTGTTTTTAAATGATTCAACATTGCTTGGGTAAGATGATTTAGGTTCTTTGTTTGCTTCAGGATACGATGGAGACACCAGCTTTGATGCGGTTCCGTACGCACTGCTAGAACCAGAGTTTGCCAGCAAAGAATACAACTCCTGCGACAGCTCGGTAGGAGATGACCATTCCTTCTTGACAATTCTGGAGCTGGACGCAACTAATTCTTCAAAAGTTTTCGCCATTTGCCCCACCTTCAGGCTGATGAATATTAACCTTTTGCTGGTAATTATTCAATGGAATAATCCGGGCAACCAAAGCACGAATGAAGGCTATCAGAATTAGGGCCAATGGTACACTTGCCATGAATTTCACATTCGTGAACAAATTTAAATGGGCAGTTGCAATTCTTGCGCTCTGTCACTTTGCCAAGATAAAAGCATGGACTTCTAGGCTTGTATTCTTTACCCATAGCTTCTTGAATTTCCAGCGAGTTTGGATGTTGCTTTTCATATATTGCTTTCATATGTGGGTAATCTGCATACACTGCACATATTGGGCAAGTAGTAGGGATCATTGGAACATGTCTGCATGGGGTAGCCACTACTCTTTGTACCCTCCGGCAACATCTGGCGTGTCAGTTTGCGGATCAGAAAATTCGTGCAATATAAAATCAGCCAACGACTTTTTGCTTGAAGCCATGGGTGTGTTTTCAAATGTGGTGTTATAGCAATTAAAAAAAACATTTGGCAAATTCTTGGATGACTGTTTCATGGCTAGGCAATTAGTGCGCTGCAAAGAACTGGCGCTTGTGCTACTGTTTATCTCCGCATGGTCTTTGCCACTGTCCGGGTCACTAGGGAAATGATGATATGAAACTGTGTTGTACCTGCTGGCGTATTTTTCCAGCAAAGCAAGATCCAAGGCCACCGATGTCATGTCTACGCCCCAGTCGTAATTGTCTTTGATTGGGTTATTGGAACCGTCCAGTTTCTGCGTCAGCTTCATGTAATCTACGCCAGCGTATGGATGACACTTCATGTGAAAATAAAAATACCTTCCACCTTGGAAATCTTCAGGTTTTACAAATTTGTTATATTGACTAGTTTTGTCTGACAGCTCCTCTTTGATTCTTCGCATCCCTGAAACTTTTGTTTCTTTTATATCTTTTGCGTATTTTACTATTTCGTCTATGGTCGCTATGTTGCTTGTGCTTAACTTTGACACACCTGATCCGGGAGCGCCATCTGCTTTAATGTGCGCACATCCTGCTGGTTCAATCATCGGGACAACGCAGTAATACTGAAACCTACCATGATATTCTCGTCCGTTCCAATACCCTTCTTCTAGCTGAATGCAACCCTTTTCAAGATTGTTTAAATCTTTGCTACGAATTTTTTTTGTGTACCCTTTAGGATATTCGATGCACCTACCATGATTAAACATGTATCCGTTGTCGCCAACTTTATCTGCATCATGCTCCATAAGATTATTAGGATCATAAGTTAATCTAGTGTCGGCATAAGCTGCAGGTATTTGGAAATAAGTGTATGACGGCACTGGTTCCTTGCTAGTTTTTTGTACGCTGCAAAAATGCAAATTAAAATGAGTGTTAAGCTTCCATGTGTAATCCGATATTGGGGCGTACGAATAAGAATAAATATCTGGGCTTGCAGTTTGAAATGAAAATTTGTCTGACCTAAGGACACCATAGGAAACATTTCTCCCGTTGTAAGCTATGTAGCTATGCCCAAACGATGTTGGATTCGGAAACAGGCTGACATCCAGCATTGCCTCTCTGGTTCGTGATGTGTACGGACAAAATGTTGTTCGTTTACCAGTGATCGGGTCAAGCAATCCAAACACATAACTGTACAATGTTCCGTCAACCCACCATTGCGAATCTTCTTGAACTTGCGGGGAAAATCCAAAGTTGGTTATCGACACGGCCACAGTCAGGACAGATTCGCCCGTGGAAGGGTTTGTGCTTCTGGCCAAAGTGCATGGTATTTTTACATGCGTCATTTCTATTTGATCGTTTTGATTATTTTCGTCCACAGATGGGCTGGCACAAGCCGGGAAAAATCCTTCGCATGGGAACGAACATATCTCCCTGTCGTATCCTGACTCATAATTCCTTATAATCACAGGAGCGATTGACGCAACATAGCTGTGTATTCCAATGTCGCCAGTTATAGGCCACTCACAATTAATCTTGTCCCTTCCTTCGGTGGATCCTATAAGCTGTTCTGGCCTGTTGTTCATGCACTCATATCTGTTTGGAGCGCACAGCATGATGTCAAGTTTCTCGTAAACTGCAATGCACTCAGGAGAAAGAAACTTAGCAAGTATTTTTGGGTTTTCAAATGACCTGCTTGCCAAAACATTGTAAGGCTTGGTCAACGAACCATGAATGGAACAATGCTGTTTTGGAAGGTAGTAGATAGTTGGAGAATCATCCAAATCCAAAGGATAATAAAACGCACCAGCCGAGGAAAAGGTTGAGCTTATTGGATCAGGCGAATTGCTTTTTATGGCAGGGTTGTAAAGATCTACCCCTGCACCGTTTGCTGCCTGACCTGTCCACTTGTATTTTTCGCCAAGTCTGGTTATATCCTCAAGGATCATTGGACTGCCAAGCTTTGGTGGCGCAGCCGTTGTCTTTGCTTTTGGCTCCTCATAAGAAAAATTTATTTTGATATCCTTTGCGTCATAAATACCTTTACCGGGGAACTTAGAGTTGGATGTAACCTTAAAATTTCCTTGCCCGGCAGATTTGACAGCTTCCTTTACATTAAATGTCTTGTCAGCCAGCAGCTCAGGCTTTACAGCAAATGTAAAATTATTAAGAAGCGCACCACCCTTGTAATCAAAACAAAAACTTTTTGACCCGGTGTAGACCAAGAATGACGGAATACTAATTATTTCAATCAATGCGGTAGATATAACCGGCCATTTAGCGCAAGCAGCGTAAGACTTGTCGTCCATAGGGCTGACGCACACCTGATACTCTTTGACATTGTACCCGCTTATGTCGATGTCTATTTCGGTTAACGCATCTGAGCCTTCGCATTTCCTGACGCTAAGGTCAGTGTAGCATTTGTTTTGGACAAACTTGAAAGGAGCAGACAACACATCGGCGCCAAGGCCACTAAACCTTACAGTGTAGGTGACAGCAAGCGTATCAACATCGTCAGCTTTAGGGAGATATTTCCAGCTGTATCCCATTCCAAAAGTTACCACCCCTGAAACAAACGCAGCGGTAACCGAAGTGACAACGCTGTTGTCCGGGAGAATGAACCTCCCACCACCATCCATGGATATAGTGCAATCTCCTGAGTAATTCGTGTCTAACTGACCAAACATATTTAAAGCGTGAATTTCCCACCCATAAAACATGGTGCCGTCTATGTCAGGGTCAGGATCAGGATAGCTTTTTTGATACAAGACTTTGTGCGTGTCGCCTTCAGGCTGTAAAGGATCTATGATTACAGGCAAAACCCCGTATGTAGCTATATACATATGGTCTGCTGGGTAAGGCATTACTGATCCTTTGCGTCAACTGGTGCGTGAAACACCCCTTCGAGCCTAATGCCATATATGGTTTCTTCGCTGTCAGTTGTAAGCCCGTCAACTTCTATGGAAAGATACTTAACACCGTCAACTGATGACTCACGGTGAGTGTCAAACCTCTGCCGTAATGATCCAAGCTCTTTGTTGAAATTTCCCACAAGACTTAGGCCATCATCAGAGACATAAAACTCTTGATCAGACTGTTTCCTATATGGCTTCTTAAATGACAGCTTTTGGTTGCTTCTGTCTCGATAGAATTTTACATTAAACTGTGACGACAAACTAGTAGGCTGAAAATCCACTTCCAAGTTTCTGACTATATTTTTGTCGTTGCCGTCCATCCTGTAATTACCTGTTCTAAATACCCATGGCATGGATCCAAGCGTGTATTCAGCAGCGCCGATTCTCTCAATGATTGGACGGTCAAGATAAATTCTAGAGCCAACAGCCTTCCTTACAATTCTGTAAATAGATTTTCCTGATGCTGTCCTGATACCAACAGGATTGTTGACGCACTCTGCTTTTTCAAAATTTACAAGGCTATCTTCTACCCACATATGAGAGCTTGCCGTCACTGTTCCGCTTACAGAACTTAAAGACGAATCAAGTCCGTCAAGGTTTCCAAAAGGATAACGCAATATCCTATTGTTGTTGGTTCCCAAAAAACAGGTTGACGATGCAACATTAAAATCCTGACATGATGACATGATTGGGGTGGAAAATTCTTCGACCCACCAAGCGTTAGTTTTATAGTTGTAGCAAAGTGCGTGTCTTGGATACCTTCCTGCCCCCATCACCACAAACCATCTGATGGTGCTTTTGGATGAAATGTGAACCGCATGGAAAAACTCTGAATACGCCCAATTAATTGAGTAGTATTTGTTTGTTCCTTCAAAGATTGAGTTGATCTGGTAACTAAGAGCTTCCTCTTTGCCTTCGGAGTATGCGTATACCCCAAGACGATCAAGGGTAATTGCAGCAGAACCACGGGTGACAATGCACTTTTGATTGACTGATCCTCTGGTGTATGACGCAGGGTAAATGCTGCCATCGGTGTCAGGTGAATTCCCGAATGTCAACCTAAACAATTTGTTCTTGCAGAATATCAACAGGAAAGTGTCGAGGTTTGCAAGCCCAACTATTTCATCCTGCTCCTCCTGAAGCACAAGTCCACTGGTAGTCCGTATTTTTTTTGGCTGTCCAATTTCAGAGTAATACAAAGCCTTTTTTTCAAGGTATGGCGGTGATATGGTGTATGCGCTGTATGAATTTGTTTTGCCAACAAATGGCGAAGCCAAGGTTATAAGCTGGTTTCCTTCGTCAACCTCCGCAATGATACCCGGCTTGATAGAATCGTTTGTAAAAAACCTTCGCCCTACAAATGTTTTTTTCCAATCGGTTCCGATTCCATAAACAAAAGCGTTCCCATTTGACACCTTGGCCGAACCAACGGAATAAGATATGGATCCTGCGTAGAAAACCCTGTCGTTCACTGAAGCAGCGTAAGGTTTCCAATCAGGAATCTCCGGGAAACCATTGGCTATCTGGTTCATGTTTTCATCGTAAAGAGGGACATCTTCGTTGTCGCTTAAAACCTCATCGGTCAATGTCGAATAGAATACCGTGGATGTAAGGTTGGTTGTTTCTACATCAACAAAAAAAACTTCCGTCTGACCGTTAGTGTTCCTGAGTATCTGTCGTTTTACAATCCTAGGATCAGTAGGAACTTGAACATTCGTGTAAACAATTCGCTGCACCCCGGCGTACCATGTGCCACCTCCGGTGTACGAATACCCCGAATCAGTGGACGACCCAACTAGTATAAAGAAATCGCTGTCAATGACATCAACGGTAAAAATTCCATCAGCGTCAGGTATGCCACCAACCCCGCTAATACTTACCGTCTGGCCGTTTGCCAAGCCATGGGCCGTACTCTCAATGACAATTGGTGTGGTTGACGCTGCGTCTTTTATGATTCCTGACTTAGAGCTTACGGTTGTGGACAGGCTTAATGGGCTAAGGTTTGAAGGACTGCCGTCAGCGTCCACAAACCTTACATAACAGTAATACTTGCCTGTCAAAAGTCCAACTCCGGCACCTTCAAGCGCAGGTCTGGCCGTTACTGATTCAACGCTGGCTGTAGCAGCCTGAGATTTAAGCCCATCCCAGCACAGAGCTTTGTCTATCCCATTAAGAATGTACAGCTCACCAGTGGATGTCTTTAAAAATGTGTCTGGCATGCTACCTTCCTGTCCTGCCTACATAAAGGTAATGTACTTGCGGGTAACTGCTGTTTGCGTCACCATCATCGACAGTAGTCAAATAAAAGCTTGACCCTACACTGACATTGCTAACAAACGAATCAGCGCCAGCAACGGAAAATGTGCTTCCAGCAAAGCATTGGGTAAAAGCGCTAGGCCCAACCGTAAAATCAGATCCAATTGCTAGGTTATTTTCCATTGTTTTCCTAGGTCAAGCTTGTCTGGTAAGTGATGCTGATGGTCTGACCAGTAATCAGGTTTTGATCGCTAACAAAAACCCCAGTTGCCCACAAGGATCCTGAGGTGGCACCTTTTGCAGATGCCGTTGACAGGAACGCACCTTTGATCGACATGGATGTGGAAGCCGTAAACACTATGGACGCACTGCTTGTGACAGTGGTTGTACCGGCAGATGACACAGGGGAACCGGGGTTCCACTGGCGCCGGGTGGATTCATTGTAATCAGTCGCTTCAACCCAGCCACTGTGACTGGCTGCAGTATCCAAGGTTGACAAGGCGCTGAAAGATGTTGCGCTTATCAGGCCTATGTACCAGTTTGCATTTTGTGTTCCTGACCTGAACACATTGTCAAGCGCAAGAGTCCTGCCCTGATCTGTGGTGCCATTGGAGAATGTTTCCTCCCAAGCCACAGAACCATCAGGGTTTTTGCAAACCATTTTGAACAATCCTTTGCTAACGCTTTTCATTTAACCTACCCCTTATGATGGATCCAGAACTTAATTGAGACACCACAAAATTTGCGTTTTCAAATTTGACGGAAATCATTGACACAGGGTTGCCGTGACTGTCGCCAGTATCATAAACATCAAAGTAAATCGCATAAATGTAAGAATCAGGGTTTTTGTCGTAGGCTATTATTGCCGTGTATTTCCCGGCAGACAAATTTGACTTGATAAAATACTCGGAGCCAAAGTGATACGATTCAGTAATGTTACCTATCTTTGGCGCAGTGAATTGTTTTTCCAACAAACCAATCGAATTAAACAAAAGGACAATTGGAGCGTTGTCTGGGGAGATTTTATCCCCATTGCTTGCAGAGGTTATTATCGGAATAAAAACCTCGTCACCTTTTTGATAATAACCTAAGTAACTCATACCACCCCAAAGGTAAAGTTGGATATCTTGCTATGACCATTGACCGTGTAGGTAACCACAATGTAATAAAACTTTCCTGCTTCATAAAGATTGACTGACGATACAGGAATAGAAGCCTTGTAAACGCCTTGCACAATCAAAGTCGATGACCCTGAGGAGTTTGGCATAGTCTCGCCCAAAGGGCCATAGACTACATAGGTTGATGATGCGACAACAGGCTCGCCATAATCACCAGTCACCGGGTAAATGGCGGTAAATGTTGAGCCGTTGTTAACAAATCCCATGAACATATTATTACTCCTCGTCAAACACCACTTTTTTGTATCCGTTGCGAACCTGTATCTGGTTCTTTTTTATGCACACGACATTGCGTTGGTCAACCATTGCCCCAGCTGGAAGTAAGTCAGGATTTACGGAATCTATGACACCCATAAAATTTTCAATCAGCGTTATGTCCTTGAAATTCTCAGCCAATGTTGCCTCCTAACGGGAACGATGCAAGCCTTGGCCTGATGTATGTATCCGGGCTTGCGTTCCTTCTCTGAATAATCTTGCTGTCAGCAGCCTGTGCATTCCTGACTGAAGCCAAATAAAGCTGATAGAGATCCTGTGCGTTGGATTTACTTCGTAGCAAGCTAACTTGGTACTCGCATCCACGCAGGAATGGGTCGAGCATCACGCCCTGCTCCACATCTATGGGGTCACTGATGGCGTACTTGCGAGCGCTAAATGTCGTATACAAAGGCTCATCGACAACCAGCTGTGTTGAGCTAATGACGCCAACGATCTGGCGCTCGTACTCGGCTATGTTGTCTCCGTCCAACCCTGTCGGGAAATCGGAGCTGTCAGGACTGATCCTTATGATTGATCCGGTAAGGGAGCTAGTAAAGTTTGCTCCTGTCGCCGTAATTGTGTTTGTTGGGCCATTGCTTGTGTCAGCTGCAACTGTGCCAGCCGTGTACAACTCAATGGCTATCGGCCTTGCGCCTCTTTGGTAAAGGTAATCAAAAGACTTGTCTGTCGCAGGATAAGGGTATACCCGGAAACTGAGCCTACCTTGAAGCGAGGAATGTCCAGTAATCGTGTACATGTATGGATCGGCTGAATAGTTGTTGCCGTTTTCCACGCTGCTTAGCCATTCCCTAGGATGAACATAAGTAAGGTTTGTAAAATTGCTTTTATTCAAGCCTTCGTCAGCAGACACGAAGTCGATAGGCAAAAGATATTCGTCACAGAAAAGCCGATAAGTTGTGCCAGCAGGAAGATCTTGCCTAGGGCTTTGAGCTGAATCAAGAACAGCAAGGGTCGATGTCACAAGGTTGGCAATCTTGTAATTAGCATCCCCAAGCCTAATTGTTCCGTCAGAAGCCCAGCTTGGGAAAGTCCCACCAGTCAAAGTCAGCATCCTTTCATACGCACCACCAGTGTAATCGTAAGTAACAGTGCCTTGTTGATACACGCCGTTGGTGTTGATTCGGCCATGGTTGTAATAATAAGTCCAGCGATGAATCCTTGGGAAAGTCCTGAGCGTATTTTGAATAGCTCGTCTTACTGTCCTTAAAGCTTCTGTCCCAACATCAGCGCCAAGATAATCCAGCAAATGATTTATAGCATCTTGGTAAGTGAACGCTATGCCACGAATGACAAACTGCTTCAGCGGTGCTGACGGAAGCGGTCTTGGATTGATATTGATGTTCGTGTTTGACATTTATGACACCGTTATGGTTGTAGGGTTGTTAGCCAAATAAGCTTCGTCAAGAACCCATAGGTAATAAGTCCCAACATCCAACAAAAATACAGCTTGACCAAAATTGTTTGTCCTGCCACTGGCAATCACATTGTCACCAGCAAGATCAGTTGAAACCCATACGGCAGCAGCCACAACCGGCACATCTCCGGCAGTGCTATGGACAGTAACAGTGTGACTTTTTGCCCCAGCTCCAGCTGGGTTTGTGAACGGCATGTCAAGGTGAACCAAAACTTCTTCTTCAAGCGTACCATTAAAACTGACGCTAACCAAAACATACAATGCTCCAGAAAGAAAAGCTTGGTTAGGCACATCGACCCGGTACAACCCACCGGCAACAGACTGATTTAATTCAATAAAGCCACCTGACACCCAAGAAGCAGACGGTGACGCCAAGGAGACAAGGTTAAAACTTACCGGGCTAGAACCTTCCCTAGTGTAACTTGCTGAAGCGCCAGTAGAATTAAATGACAGACCCTTTTTAGACCTGCCAGTCAAACCACGAATTTTCATCACTAACGATTTGCTGCTTGAATTAGGAGTGATTCTGTAAGCCATCGGATCAGCCTCATCGTCTATAATAGTGGCCAGACTGCTGGTGTTCAGAAACGGAAAACTCATAGCCTATGGTACCCTATTGCTCTATTTTTTCCACAGTTATATGGGGATCGGCGTTTAAAAGTTTTGACTCAATCATTCCTAGCTCTATCACTTCAAGGAATGAACCAATAGCCTTGGAAATATCACGCCAGTCAACAGGCTTGCCATCTATGAACCAGTCAATTATCTTGACCGCTATCTCGATGTTAGGCACATCCAGAGATGAAGTTCTTGGCACTAAATTAAAAAAGATTTTTGAAATTAATTTGATAGCTTGAATCTTGTCTGCGTCACTTCGCAGCATATTTTCCCTGTAAAGCTCAACTAAAAACTTGCAGTCATCCCTTGCTTTCCATATCATTTTTAAGCCTTTTGCTTATTTTTTCCAAGAAAGCTTTGGTGTCTTTAACGACATCCGGGTTCCAAGCTTTCCAGTCAAGCAAATGCCCCCATACAAAATGGCAATTACCTGAGTTTTCGCACAGCACTATCAGGTTGCTTTCCTCCAGTTCAAGGGAAGCGTCCACATGATACGGGATTATATGGTGGCACTCAAGCTTTTTAACATTACCACAGGCTGCACAAGAAGGGTTCTTTTTAAGGAAAGCACTCCTTACTTTTTTCCAAGACCCTGATCTTGGTGGCATACCTAAAAAAAGCTTCTTATTCCAATACATTCTTTAGGATCCTCAAGGCTATCTCAATGATAATACCCCAAGGAACAATGCCCTTAACAGGCTCATGGCTACCGCTTGCCATGGCAAGCAGCGCTTCAAGCGTAAGCGCATCGTCATCATCTGTTCTAGCGTCCAAGTTTTTGACAACAGGCTTGTCAGACTTGGAAACTTGAGCTATGGCATAACCAGCCAAATTCCAAGCAGCTTGATAAACCAAATTGTTATCAATTGTTTTTCCACGGATCTTGTCAATTAAGATCATCAATGCGTCCGTTGGAATACTTTCAGGAAACTGGATCATGTTTACTTCCTTTTTTTAGTTTTTCGTCAAACAATTTTTCGTTTATAAGCTGAACCTTAGTGTCAATTGCACCTTGCACTGCCACTATTTTTCCAATCAGATCTTTTAATTCGTCAATAAATGACATGTGTTTGTCTTTTAGCGGGACGATTACATGGATTCCAAGCCAAACCACTATCTTGTAGAATCCAAACCCCATCCCAATCATCACGGAAACTGGTATCCCTAACTTGTCAATCAAAACAACCCATTCTGATGGCATAGAAACCTCCTAGGGGCTTGCTATTTTGTAACAAAATAGGGGATAATTAACAAGAAAATATATTGAGCTTACATTCGCCAGCTTACATTTTGCGTGGGAAATCCGTCAAACTGCGAATACGCAAAACATTCGTCCCTGCATATCCAGTCCATATCCGAATCGGTAATCCAGAATCCACCGGGAGGCTCGCCGTAGCTTCCACATGGTTCCCCGTGAACCTTGGTACCCCAGCTATTAAGGACATAGTAGATCCAGCCAAGCTCGGGGTGCTTGACTACGCCAATCACGCACATTTGGTGTCCCCAAGAGTCAGTGCGTTTTGCCAGCCTGACAGGAGGAGTTCCAACAACCTTTGGAACCAGAGGGCTAGTGCCAAACATACTAGCAATTGTCAACGGATAATAATTAAGCAGAGCTTGGCGAGCTTCGGTGGAATTTTTCATCTGGGCTGCGCTTTTAACAAGGTGTTTTCTGCTTAAAGAAAGCCATTTTTCCTTGATGGCATCTCCGTCAGACCATTCCATTTCAGCGTGAGATCCCCAAGTAAGTCCATCGGACGACACTGGCTGAGGCAGTTCCTGAATGTCGGCCTCGACAATCCCATCAACCCTCATGGCTTCAGCAATAGCGCTTCCAAACGACCCTTCTCCACGCCCGTGCATGCCAGCTATAGACCTAGACCTACCATATGGCAACAGCCAAAACGGAGTTTTTACTAATTCAGCATCACCAAGCCTAATTGCTTCTACAGCTTGGAGATACCACATTGCTTGACCAAGTCCGTTGCCAACGCACGAACCAGTTTGCTGATAAAAAGTCTCAAAATGCTGGCCTTTGTTGGCTTTTTTAGAAAAATCCCAAAGGAAAGCTTGCTCTCTTGATTCATCATTTTCCCCGGCCAGCTTAAATTCAATGAAATTAGCCTTGGCCAACCTGTCAGCTTCCTTTTGTTTTTCGTCCATATCTTCAGGGGCAATACGCCCAAAATTCCACATTGGAGTTTCCCTGCCAAGGTAAGGAATTTTTCCACCAACAGATTTAAAAAAAGATGCTTCGTTCATACTCACCTCATTTAGCAAGTTTAGCTAAAGTTTCAGATATCATTTTAAATTCTCGGTAAAACAAATCCCGATCATTTTTATTTATAACTTTTTCTGTAGATGTTGGAGCTAACGCATTAAGATAACTGCCAATAAAATCCCTGACATCCTGTATGTCATCAGGTTGCAATGAAGCTAACGAAAGTTTTATGCCATACTCATACAAATCTTTGATGGTTTTGTACGATTCGTCCTGAGACGCCAAAGAAAGTTTTCCATACACGGACGACAAAAGCTTTACACAATCAATTTTCTTTGATTCTTGGTTTTTATCAATGATTGACTTTAGCTTTAGTTCAAAAGCTGAAACAGGATCAACAGGAGTTGGAGGCACAGGCGCTGGCTGCTGACCAACAACAGTAATTAAGCACAACTGAGGATCTGTAGGAATATCATTCATCGAAGTGTAGACAAACACACGGTAATCGCCGGGGATTGTGGCACAAAATATGGCCCACAAACCACTGTCTGACACCACAAGGTCATTCTCGTCAGACGCCGAAAACCATTTAACTACTTTTCCATTGGTTTGCACTGACAATTTAACTAGTCTTCCCGGTTTAGCTTGAACCTTGTCGGCTATTTTTATATATGGTTCGTCTTTTACAACGGTTTTTTTTGAATCTTGAGCGTTGCAAGCAATACAAAACAAACACAAAAAAACAAATCCACTGAAAAACTTAATCATTGGATTGCCTCCACTTCTTCGATAGTTGTAGCCTCATTTACAGCACGGCGTTTGGCAGCAAAGTCATCAGACATTTGCGACCTTGCTGCGCCATAGCGCAAAAGCAACAGTGTCATTTCTGATATGTCATTGAAAGTGACCACGGAATTATTCATGGCTATGATTGACGGCACAGGAAGGCTCGCAGCTACGGCTTCCTTGGCAAGCGTGTAGGCTCCAACCAAAAGCGCCACATCAGCAGATGTTATCCCCAAGGAAAACCCTTGGCCAGAGTCCCACCCTGTTTTTTCTAGTTCTAACCATTCGTTTTGAATTTTATTTAGCTTGATAAATTTTGCTTGTTCCAAAGTGTCTGCTGTTGGATTGTACGATAAAAACAGTGATGCCAGCTCATTGATTTTTACGGATATCTCATCAGAAATTTTAATTTTAAAAACTTTGGTTTTGTTAGTTCCGTCAGATTCCTGTTCAACGACAGCAACTTGATAAGAGTTGTTTACATCTGCTGGATCACCAGAAATAGCCTTGATATTAGAAACGCTAAAATGATTTAACATAAAAACCTCAAGTTTTAATAATATAATTAAGACCTATAGATGGCTGCATATTGGTAAGACTAGCCCCAGTACCCGGCCCATTTCCGGTTGTTTGCCCTGCTGTTGGTGTAAAAGTATGCGTGTGACCAGTGTTACTGTTTGTGTTTCCGTGACCATGGTCTCCTGCACCATACATAATTTGATTAAGATTGTAATGCTGAAAGGTTGTTCCGGCACTTAAGTTTGCCCCACCGGCAGCATAACATAAAACATTTACATTAGAACCGTGTGCGTGAAATCCAGCGTTTGGGCTGGCGTGAGTGTGACTGCTTTCTGTATTTAATGTTCCAGTCGGTGAAAACGAATGAGAGTGTGCGGGCAAATTAGTTGACCCTATTGTTGTATTTTCTTCGCCAACCGTTCCCCCCAAAGTTCTGTTTGAAAGTCCAGAGGCTTGACCCACGCCAACCGGAACCCTCGAACGCATATCTGGAAGTGCAAATGTAGTGCTACCATCTCCGGCCCCATAGGTTGTCCCAATAGCTGTAAACAGTGCGCTATATGTTGTTCTTGAAACAATGTCGCCATTACACAGCAACCATCCAGAAGGAGCATTGGTAGTAACTACTCCACTGCTTGCAGATTGAGTTACAGAACCTGCATACATTTGCATGGAACCAGATGGAATTGATGACCCTGAAGATGCCGTAGTCCAAGACAATGTGCCACTGCCGTTTGTAGATAACACTTGCCCTGATGTCCCATCAGCGGAAGGCAAAGTCCATATGACATTAGCAGCTATGCTGTCTGGGCCTTTAAATCCAACATAGTTTGTTCCGTTGGCGGCAAGTTCTAAAAAACGCAATTGGTTTGTATTTCCAACACCAGAATTAGTTGGATTTAAAACTAATTGCCCGCCACTTGATATGGTTATAGCTGATCTAGTTGTTGATATAAAAGTAGTAGAATCTATATTTGTTATGTTTGCTCTGAAAAGATCATAGGATTGATTTTGAACACCGGATATTATTATTCCAACCCCATTAGATGTTCCCACATTTAATGCAGCAGGGTTAGTTATAGTAACATTAGATCCAGCAGCAGGTGGATTATCAATTGACACAGTCGAAGCGTTTGTAATTACACTAGCTCCAACAGCGCTATAAGTTGGAGGTTGTATTCTAATTGCTCTTTGATTAGTTAATGCACCAGTTGCAAATTGTGCCGTTCTTGACAAATTTATATTTAAATCATTGGACTCTGTAGAAGCTGTTAAGGCTGTATGAGCAGGAGCAGTAATAGTTACAGAAGGACTTTGTGTTCCAGTTCCTGCAACTGGAACCACAGTTAAATTTCTAGAAGTGACTGTTCCTACTGTAGTTATATTTGTTGAACCAGCCCAAGTAGAAAGAGCCGTATTTTCTACATTTCCAAGACTAAAATTAGACCTAGCAGTCGCTGCGTCTGTTGCGCCTGTACCGCCATTTGCAATTGCCACTGTTCCTGTAACATTAGCTGCTGTGCCAGTTGTGTTTTGATTAAGTGTAGGAATATCTGCTGCAACTAAAGACCGGAAAGCTGGTGCTGCTGCTGCTCCTGTCGATGGGCCAGCAAATACAATGTTTGCATTTTGGTTTGCCAAAGTTCCGGTCAATGTTCCTGTGGTTGTTACCGGGGAATTAGTGACGCTGAATATTGCTGGAAGACTTAATCCTACGGAAGTAACGGTTCCGGTATTAGTCGTGTAACCGCTTGGATTGGTTGAATTGTAAGGCGTAAAACCTAATGCTGTGGTCACATCTGCTGAAGATAAGCTTGCCCACGCTGGCGCTGCTGATACTGTTCCTGTTCCGGTTTGAGTTAGGAATTGCTTGGCTGTGGTAGTATTTCCAGAAAGTTTTGACAAAACATTGGAAGCTGAGCAATAAATTGTGTCACCGAGCGAATAACTGGTAAGGTTAGTCCCACCTTTGGTAACTGCAACCGTTCCTAAAGTTACCGAAATTGAAGTAGAACCACTGCCTGACACATCACCGCTAAGAGTAATACTTTGATTTCCAGTCAAATAGGTGCTAGTGTCCAGCGACCATGTATTGGCAGCGGTCTTTTTTAGTAATCCAGAAGTTCCTGCAATGGCTGCGATTGCGTCTAAATCTCCGTCCCATGCTTGTACATTGCTGCCAATAGACAGCCCAAGATTAGACCTTGCAGTTGCTGCGTCCGTTGCCCCAGTCCCGCCTTTGGCCACAGGAACGGTTGCTAATGTTGTAGTGATTGAAGTTGTTCCACTTCCACTTATATCGCCGCTTAAAGTAATTGTTTGATTTGCTGTTAGGTAAGTATTTGTATCGAGTCCAAAAGTTCCTGCTGCGGTCATTTTGACAAACGAAGCGGATACATAACTAAGCCCCGCAAGCGAGGTCAAATTGGTCGAGCTTGCCTGCCCGCCTAATCCCGCAAGTGTGTAAGTTGGTACATTCAAAGTGTTTGAAACTAATGTCGCCGAACCACTTGAACCTGTGGTTGTAAGGGAAGTAATCCTATTCGTATATGCTGTATCCCAATTGGTTTGAGAGGCCGTAGTTGGTATTGAGTAACCAGAGGTAAGCGTTACAGCAAAAGTCCCACTTGATGTAATCGGAGAACCACTTACAGACAGTCCTGTTGGCACACTCATTGCTACCGAAGAAACAGAACCAGAAGGATTTGAAAACGGCGACCAGTAGGTGGTATTAATATTAGGGCTAGTTTGATATAGAGGAACCGAAGATTTTGCGAAATAAAAAACTCCCGCATACTCTACGACGCTATTGATCTCATAATTTGAGTCATAGTCCCAGATCCCCCTGTTCGTGAATGCGCCTAAAATATCTGAAATCAAAACAGGAGTTGTACTAGAATTTCCAACCCACAATTTTTTGTCGGCGACATTGCACCCCAATTCGCCATAGGCCAATCCTGTGGGAACAGCAGATGCAGTTTCAGAACGCTTGACTTTAATTGTGTTTGACACTTGCTAGAATGTTCCCCCGTCAATTATGGAAGAATCATTTAGGTAATCAGTCCCTGCGGAAGCAGCGACAAATCCAGTATTGTATTTTTTGAATATGGTTCCATTAGCTTCTGCGCTTAAATCAGCGCCAGTACCACCGTAGTCTAAAGCAACGATGTCAGCTTCCCAAGTCCCTGTGCTGATGGTGCCAACAGTATTTATCGCAGATTGGCCAGCCCAAGACGAATGTATAGAAATTTCGTTAGAAGCGTTAACTGCAATGCTAGTGTTATCAACATTGACATTAAGAGTAGTGCCAGAAAAGCTTAGAGCAGATCCAGCAGTAATTGCCCCAAGGCTTGAAAACTGGGTGAATTCAAGGCTTGTTGTGCCAAGAGTTATTGGATTTGGAGTAGTAAGAACATAACCACGACCTAGGTTGACTGTCCCTTCCTCAACAAAAATAAACATGCCAGAGTTAAACTCTAAGCTTGAGTCTGCATCAGCAGACCTTGACCAAGCCCCAGAAGCGACAATGTAAATACCGTTGTCAGCTCCAGCTGTTTGGTTTTTGACCAAAACCCTATCGCCAGCAATCAAAGAAACGCCGTCAATCGTCTGCGTTCCACTAAGAGTAATATTGGAAACAGTAGCTGCACGACATGACGCCTTGACATCAAGACCAGACCTTGCTGCGTCTACATATCCCTTGTTTGCTGCATCGTTGGCGTCAACCGGGTCAGCAAGATTAATTATCTTATGACTGTTAAGGTTGATGTTGTTTTCAGCTGGAGCAAGGACATCTAAAGGTATAGTGCCAAGGTAATCGTACAAACCATCGCCGGACACAGTCCCGGAAAATGTTACTTGATAACCTGAAGTGAAAACAGTGTTTGAATAAACCTCATTCCCTGCGATTGCGCTTAAATTAAAATATGCGCCTTGACCACCGATAGGTATCACATTGATAGCTTGACCGCCATCACTACCTGATCCATAGTATAGGGTGTCTGACACCTCGTTATAGGCAAGCTCTCCATTTGCCAAAGTTGACGGAGCGTCTGGACTGCCTGACAGTCGTCTTTTTATTCGTACCGTATTAGCCATGCCCATACTCCTTGATTTTAAAAGTTTCCACCATCAATAAAACCAGAATTAATCCACTTTGAAGAACTTGAATTATATTTCAATAAATCATCGTTCTGGGCGCTAGTTATATTAACATCATCAATGTTTGACAAATTGGACATTTTGCTAACATCAATAACTTGACCAGCCTGATTCTTTGTGTAAACCTTGGAGTCAGTGTAATTGACCCCAAGCTCCCCAACATTTAACTGCGAGGCCAATGGCACATATCCTGCGCCACTAAACCTTTTAATTAATATTTTTGGATTATGAATCAAATTCATTTATTTACACCATAGTCCAAAAAACTTTCATCCCTGAAAAAGTTGAATTAACATAAACCTTAGAAACATCATCTACAGGTATTGTCAGACTTTCTCCAGCAAAAAGCTCAAAACCATCGGTGCTTGACGCTGTTCCGGGAGTGACAGTTGACGGGCCTATGTACACATTTTCTGAGTTTGCATTGGCGCTTTTTACCACGACACCTTTGGTAGTTGGAATAGAACCGGATGTCAGTGGCACTGCTGTGTTTGCCACCGTAGTTTTGCTTCCAGTTATTACAGATGATGACACAGATTTAACAAGATTGATTGGAAGCCCAGTGTCAAGACTTACAAGAGTTATTGATCCGTCCGGGCCGTAAGCTATTTTATCAACAACATATTTGACGCCACCTATTTCATCGGCGCCAATTGTGTCTCCACCTTCGCCCGGATTAAGAATCACATTGTCAGACATTCTTTTTTACTTTCTTTAATGATTCTCTGGTTTTATTAACCAAATCTATCTTTTCTTTCTTTGATAAAACTTGCGTTCCCATCCTTTTTTCTGCATTTTCCAAGACAATATCGTCAGCAACATCTTTGTTAAATCGTTCAGAAACTTTTTTAACTTTTCTGGTTATAGCGCCTTCAGCGCCCCAACCGTTACTGTCAATCACTCTTGCAGCATCAGATCTGTCTGACACCCAAGCTTTAGGATCTCCGGGAAAATTTGCTAGGCTACTAAGGTATATCTTACCTTTGGTATTTATTCCAGCTTTTTTTGCGTATGACTGATAGTAATCGCCCATTGCCTGAAACCCTTCAAACTGATTTCCGTTGCAATGGCCGTGGAGAAACTCCCTGTCTGTGCTTGCTCCGGGAGGAGTCCTTGAAGCAAGCATGTCTGCAAGCTTAGGCGACACTCCTGACGCAATCATTTCATTGTAAAGCTTTGAATCCATCTATTGCTCCGTAGGAAATTAATTAGGACTGTTTGCTGGGTGGTAAGGGTTTGGTGAAACATCTTGACCAAACTGCCTTCCAGAGTAACCTGCAGCTATAGCCGAAAAACCAGCGAGATCTCTATAACCGTCACTCCAAGTAGTTATCCAATTGCTACCATCCCAATCTGTATACAATGGCGTTGGATTTTTAGAAGGATCGTAAGGCTCTTCATCGTCATATTCACTTCCAGATGGGCCTTCACCACCAAATCCATTTAAAGGCTCTTGGTCGTTGTTTGAATTTTGACTGTTTCCATAATAATAATTAGGATAAATAATGGTATCTCCACCGCCTCCATAACCACCACCGCCACCGAACCCATCGCCAAACCCTCCACCGCTTGAGCTGCCTCCACCGCTTCCACCACCGCCTCCACCACCGCCTCCACCACCCGGAGGAGCAGGAGGAGCGCCCGGATCAGGGGCTTTATCTAAAGGAGGAGGTTCTCCGGGAGGAGTTGGCTTAGTCATATCAATGCTGCCTCCAAAGCCACTTCCGCTTCCGGGAGTATATTCGCTGTCATCAATTCCAGAAACATCGCCGGGATCATAAACTGGCTCGCTTGGGTAATACGGTTCAGAAGTGTCAGGAGTACGAGCAGGATTGCCAATAGTTGGATTTTGGTTTGGCTTATTAGCCGAAGCTGTTGCGTTGCTCTTTTTAGGAGCGCCAGCGCTAAACCCGTTCATCTTTCCTTGCCCATAAATATCATAAACAGAATTAAATGCTGGCTTGTTGTTTGGCAAGTTTGGACTGCCAAAGGTGTTATTTCCGTATATGGAAACTTTTGGGTCAGCATTAGGATCAGGAGCGTTGCCAAAAGTATCAGGCTTAGCTTGATTACCTTTGTACATGTCATATACGGAATTGTATTGTGGTGAAGCCATTTTAACTCCTTGATTACCAGCCCCATGGGTTATCGTCAGTTATTACCCTGCTTGTTTTCTTGACTGGCTGAGGAGTTTGCATCACAGGCTCAGCAGTCAAGTCATTGTTTGGAACAGAGTTAGTTAAAAATTTTGGAATAGACCTGACAATCCTGTCTGTATTATCAGAAAAAACAGGAACGGCTTTGCCAAGGTCGTCAACTTTCCCAAAATTGTCAAGCTGAACAGCAATTGTTTTCTTGCCAATATCTGGAATTTTTGAAAATTTATCAGCTGCGTAATTGTAGCCATCGCCCAAAAACCCGCCCCATGTTCTTTTTGTGGCAACATTATCAGCAACAGGAGCTACAATATCCGCAAATGTACCGCCAACTGTGCTTGTTGCCGGGTTTACTTTAGCAAGATCATTTGCGTAATCAAACGCACGAATGGCATCGTCAGAAGTGTTTGTGACAAATGTACCTATCGTTTCTGACAAAGGCTTAACTTTGCCAATATCCATGGTGTAATCAAATCCTCTTGCTGTCTTTTGCGGAGAACCAAATGGGACATCATTTATTATTTTTAAAAAGTTAGGATCCATCTGCTCAATCGCAGCGCTGGTGCTTGACACCGGGACATTGAACGGGAGATCTTTTTGAACAAGATCTCTTAAAGGGTTTGTGCTAGGAAGCAACTCATCAACCGTTTTGGTTGTTGTCGGGAAAGCTTCAACACCGTTCTGAATTGTGTTTTTTAAATCACTAGTCAATGGAATTGGATCTCCATAAACAAATCTTCCGGTGACCGGATCTTTTGCTTTTGCTTTTGGAAATTTTTGAGCTATTTGTTGTTTTAACGCATCCAAACCAATGTCAGCCATATTATCAAAGCTGTTTGCAGGGATGACGCTTGGCAATTCACGGGCAGCAGTTGACACAACGGAAGGAGCCTTGGAAGCAGCGTTCATAATCTCAGGAGCAACTTTGGCTGCATCCATTACTTCAGGGGCAACCTTAGCCACCTTGGATGTGATCCCAAGAGCTTTTGGAGCTGCAGAAATCCCTTTTGCTGCGTATTTAAGTGCAGGTACAACCCCAAATGTAAAATATGTTGAAGGGTCGGTAACAATGTCAACGGCAGCATCTCCAAGGCTTGAACCAATAGTGCCATCATTCGGAGCGTTGTACCCTGCAGGAGCGTACAATTCACGAGCATGCTTTTCGGCGTTTGGGTCAGTTAAACCAAAAGTATCAGAAAATGGAACAATATTAAGCATGGCTCTTGGATCAGGTTGTCCGTAATTTTTAAATGTAACATAATGCAAGCCCGTACTTCCAAGCCCACGGAAAAACCTGCCCGGCTTATCCAGAGTTTCACCAGCATACCCAAGCATTTTTGCCAACAAACTTTGTTCTTCAGGTTTCATGGATTTTACCTCGCAACCAATTAAAGCTTACTTGTACGGTGGAACAGGCGGTGGCGGTTGATCAGGCTCTTTGTCCAGCGGTGGAGGCTCACCGGGAGGCGTAGGCTTGGTCAGCACCTTCATAAGAAGGTCGTACAGAGCGCTACTGTTTGGAAAATTCTGCATGTTAGGAACCCCTTGATTTTCCTTGTGGCATCGGCACTGGCTTAGGAGCGCTGTAATTCACCAGCTGGCCTGTTGGGTAGCTTTGGTTGTAAGCTTGCTGAGGTCTACTTGCAGGGCTATAAGAACCTCTTGATTTACCTTGTGGCATCGGCACTGGTTTAGGAGCGCTTGAGTAACCTTGATTGTAAGTGTTGCCAGTAGGAGAAGCAGGAGTCTGCTGGCGATACCTGTCAAGCTGGCTTGCTTTCATGGATCCTTTGTTCACACCTTTCTGCACAGCTTGTCCCATCCTTGACATGCGCTGCTGTACTGTTGGGATTGGCATCTGCGCTCCAGATGGACTGAAAGTTGGCATTGGAACCGGGTTGCCACTGTTGCTTTGAACAGGAGCATCATAAAAAAGACCGCCAATTTGCACCGGGTTTTTCATGTTTGCATTGGAAAGGTAACCACGCTGTTTCCATTCGTCACCTTTTTTTGGAACGCCAGCACCCGGAAGCCCACCATACGGCGCCCAATTATTTGCAGCAGCCCTATTGTCATTTGCCTGTTGCTGAGCCTGAAGATCTTTAGCCTGAGCGTAAACGCTTTGCGCAGGAGAACCGTCAGCATAGCTGTAACCTGTCGGAGACTTGGCATCAGTGAATCTGTAGCTTCTGTCTATTGATCCGTCAGGCATGTACCCTTTTTTTGGTGCCATTAGTTACGCTCCTTAGTTAACGATTTACCATATCATTGAATCTTGGATCAGCTTTTCTTGCTGCCGTCATTCTTTCTTGGCCTAATCTATTTGCCTCTGCAGTCTTGTCCATAATGTCATTTCTTGC